>SMVB01199623.1_pt1 | contig 13002 bp, 7 predicted proteins | sample 2456461 | NCBI WGS metagenome assembly SMVB01 (sample SAMN11095934, study PRJNA526329) | marine sediment metagenome | biome: Marine sediment; feature: Surficial sediment; material: Deep marine sediment; isolation source: Hadal surficial sediment | place: Pacific Ocean | collected 2014-05 | depth 0-1...
GCCACCGCCTCCGCCAGTGGATGATCGTCGGCCCCGATCGCCCGCTCCGCGGCCATCGCCTGCCGGACCTTCTCGCGATAACGCGAGGCGTATTTCTCGTTCTGATAGCTCGTGAGAAAGCGTACCCGTCGAGCGATCAGCTCATCCAGCGTTTCCACCTTGGCAACGGTCTGGGAACCACGCATGCGGGAGGCCGCGAGTTCGCGCACCTTTTCGGGATCGTGCGCCGCCAGCCGACCCCAGGCGATCGCCTGCTTGTTCATCTCGATGGCGCGGCCGTTCAACTCGATCGCGCGCTCGAGCGCGGGCAACCCCACCGGGATCAAGCCCTTCTGAAGTGCGTACCCGACGACGAAGAGATTCGCGCCAATCGCATCCCCGAGAAGAGCTGTCGCCAGCTTCGTCGCATCGACAAAATCCGCATGATCCTCGCCGACCGCGGCGATGATCTGCGACTCCATGCCCGCCGAGGACATGTCGAGGTCGGCATTCGACGCGAAATCTGCGGTCGGGGCGACGTGGGTGTTCACGATCGCCCGGGTGCGCGTCGGCGAAAGCTTCTGCATCCCGTCCAGTGCCGTCGCGACAACGATGTCACAACTCAGCGCCAGATCGGCCCCGCCCACGGGAATCCGCGTCGAGTGGAGTTCCTCCGGCGACTTCGCCACGCGCACGTGACTCGCGACGGCGCCGTTCTTCTGCGCCAGACCGGTCACGTCGAGGAGCGAAACACCCTTCCCCTCGAGGTGCGCGGCCATCCCGATCAGCGCACCGATCGTGATGACCCCCGTGCCGCCAATTCCCGCGACGAATATATTGAAGGGCTGGTCGAGAGACGCCACCGGCGCATCCGGGATCGCATCGAAGATCGATCCTTTTCCGGGGCCCGAGCCCACGTCGACGGCCGCGGCCTCGATCTTGCGGATCTTCCCGCCAATCACGGTCGCGAAGCTCGGGCAATACCCCTCGAGACAGGAGTAGTCCTTGTTGCACGAGGATTGATTGATCGTGCGCTTGCGACCGAATTCCGTTTCGACCGGTTCGATCGAGATGCAGTTGGACTGCACCGAACAATCGCCGCAACCCTCGCAGACCTCCTCGTTGATGACGACCCGCCTGTCGGGATCATCGAACTCGCCGCGCTTGCGCAGGCGTCGCGCCTCCGCCGCGCAGGTCTGGTCGTAGAGCAGCGCCGTCACGCCCGGAATCTCGCGCAGCTCCTTCTGGATGCGATCGAGTTCGTTCCGGTCGTCCACCGTCACACCGCTCGGGAAGGCCCCGGGCTGGTATTTCTGGATATTGTCCGACAGAACGGCGATCCGCTCGATCCCCTCTCCCGCAAGCTGACGCGCAATCTCCGGCGTCGTGATCTCACCGGCCATCTCCTCGCCCTCGATCGGCTGGCCACCGGTCATGGCGACCGACCCATTCACCAGGATCTTGTACGTGATGTTCACGTTGGCCGCGACCGCCGCACGAATCGCGAGCAGCCCCGAATGGAAATAGGTTCCGTCTCCCATGTTCTGGAAGATGTGGTCGACCTCCGTATAGGCGGCCTGGCCGATCCAGTTCGCGCCCTCCGCCCCCATCTGGTTCACCGCCAACGTCCGCCGTTCGGGCAGGAAGACCGCCATGCCATGACAGCCGATTCCGCCGAGGGCGATGCTGCCCTCCGGAACGACCGTCGAACGGTTATGCGGACAACCCGAACAGAACGAAGGAAGTCGAGTCAGGCCGCCGGCCGCCACCGACAATCCCGGCTGCTCCGGATCGGGCGTGAGCCGAGCCTGCCACTGCGGCGCTTCCTGGGCGATCCAGCGTCGAAGTACGCCCGCGACGAGATCCGGTGTGAGTTCGCCGATCTGGGAAACCAGGGGACTGCCGTCGAGATCCCGCTTCCCGCGCAACCGGGGTCGGTCCGAAAGGTTGTAGAGGATGCTCGCGAGCTGCTCCTCGACGATCGGCTTCTTTTCCTCGATCACGAGCAGATCGTCGTGACCGCGGGCGAAGCTGCAGATTCCCTCGCGCTCGAGCGGCCAGGTCATCCCGACCTTGTAGATCGAGATCCCCAGGTCGCGAGCCTTGTCATCCGTCAGGCCAAGATCCTCGAGGGCCTGACGCAGATCTCCGTAGGCCTTGCCCGTCGTGACGATGCCCAACCGTCGACTCGGCGCCTCGAGCATCACATGGTCGATCGGATTCGCTCTCAGGAAGGCCGCCACCGCGGGCAGTCGAACTTCGAAGAGCCGTTCCTCGACCTGGGTCGGAATATTCGTCCAACTGACATGCAGGCCTCCGGGCGGCGGCTGGAAATCCGTCGGCTCGACGATCCGAACGCGATCCGGTGAAACGAAGACAGAGCCCGAACTCTCGATCGTATCCGTCAGACATTTCAGTCCGACCCAAAGACCCGAGTAGCGCGAGAGCGCCCATCCGTAGAGGCCAAAGTCGAGAAAATCCTGAACGCTCGACGGGTTCAGGACCGGAATCCCGCAATGAATCATCGCGGGCTCGCTCTGATGCGCGATCGACGAAGACTTGGCACCCGGGTCATCGCCCATCAGCGCAAGGACACCGCCATTAGGCGAAGTCCCCGCATAATTCGCATGCTTCAGCGCATCGCAGGCTCGATCGACTCCTGGCCCCTTGCCATACCACATGCCGAAAACGCCATCGACTTTCGGCCCCGACATCAGCCCCGCCTGCTGCGACCCGAAGACGGCGGTCGCGGCCAGATCTTCATTCAAGCCGGGCGCGAACTGGATTTGATGCTCCTCCAGTTCCGCCTTGGCCTGCCACAGATTCATGTCGAAAGTGCCGAGTGGCGACCCTCGATAACCCGAGATGAAGCCCGCCGTATCGAGGCCCGCGGCGAGATCACGCCGGCGCTGCATCAGCGGAAGTCGCACGAGCGCCTGGTTGCCGGTCAAGAAGACGCGACCGGATTCGATTCGGTAGCGGTCCTCGAGCGCGTAGTGTGCATCGTATTCGGGGGAAGCTGTGGCCAACTCTGGGCTCCTGGATTTCGATCGGATCGGGAGTAAACGCGCATCCCCGGACCCGTCAAGGGGACTTTCGCAACCGGGGCACAATAGCGTAAGTCTCCGCCCCCCAACGTATTCCGAGCGGCGATCCGACCGCCTTCAGAGCGCCCCCCGCAGAGTCCGGATTCGACGGCGGCGACACAACGGCCTATACGATTCGCGAGCCCGGTGTCCGCGGTCGATCCACCGCTCACCTCACACTGCTCACTTCGCACCCCGTCGCCCTGAAAGAACGAGGAGTCTTCGAGATGAGTGACGCCCCCGACCCCTTTCCCGGCGATGGGCCGATCAAGATCGGCGTCACGATCCACGCGACGGACAGGTCGATGCACCCGGTCGAGGTCGCAAGAGAGGCTGAGGCCCGCGGCTTCCACTCGCTCTATATCCCCGAGCACACCCATATCCCGACCAGCCGCCGCACCCCGCCGCCGACCGGCACGCCCACTCTCGGCGAAGAATATCTGCGCAGCCCCGACCCCTATATCGCACTCGCCGCGGCCGCGTCGGTGACGGACAAGATCCTCCTCGGGACGGGCATCGGCCTGCCCGCCCAACACGACCCCATCACATTCGCCAAGGAGCTCGCCACCCTCGACTGGATCTCGAATGGCCGCCTGGTCTTCGGAATCGGCTACGGCTGGAACCACGAAGAGATGGAGAACCACGGGATCGACGTGAAGCGGCGCCGCGCGCTCGTGCGGGAAGTCATGCTCGCCATGCAAGAGCTCTGGAAGAACGAGGTCGCCTCCTTCGACGGCGAGTTCGTGCGCTTCGAGCCCTCGTGGCAATGGCCGAAACCCATCCAGCAGCCGGGCCCACGAGTCCTCATCGGCGGTGGCGCCGGGCCGAAGCTCTTCGCGCAGATTGCGGAATATGCGGACGGCTGGCTGCCGATTGGCGGCGCCGGAATGGCCGCAGAGCTCGAGACCCTGCGCGGCCTGCTGATCGAACGCGAACGAGATCCCCGAACTCTCCACGTCGTCCCGATGGGCGTTTTCCCGAGCGACGACAAGCTTTCCTATTACAAAGAGGCGGGCGTGACGGAGTGCGTCCTGCGCATCCCCTCTGCGCCTCGCGACGAAGTGCTTCCCGTGCTCGACGATTACATCCAGTACATCGACCGCTTCTAGCCCGGCGCGCTTCATCGGGCCGCAGGCACTCATCGGGCCGCGGGCGCTCATCGGGCCGCGGGCGCTCATCGGACCCTCGGCGCTCCCGCGGCACCAGGGCTGTGCCGCCTTTGACGGCCGTTTTGCATTTCGATACGCTGCGGATCGTATTTACACCGACCCCCCTTCCCCCGGACGCGTCCAGCGCCCGGCTCTGGTGGTCCCAACGACGGCCGCCGACCGAAAGAGTCGGGAGCCGCCGGCCCCGGGCGGCCCCTCGCTCCCCGGCGCCATGCATGGAGGACGAGGCTTGGACCTCCGATACACCGCCGATGAACAGAAATTTCGCGACGAACTCGCGGCCTGGCTCGCCGCCGAGGTCCCGGCCTACGGCGCGCCGCCGTCGGTGCACGACTGGGATGCCCGACGCGCCTACGACACGAGCTGGCAGAAGAAACTCTTCGATGCGGGCTATGCCGGCATCAACTGGCCGAAGGAATACGGCGGCCGCGATGCGTCGCTGATCGAGCAGCTCATCTACTTCGAGGAGATTGCCAAGGCGAACGCGCCCTACGTCGGCGTCAACTTCGTCGGCCTGCTTCACGGCGGTCCGACGATCATGGCCGAGGGAACGGACGCGCAGAAGGCCGCGCACATCCCGCGGATCATCTCCGGCGAGGAGGTCTGGTGCCAGGGCTTCTCCGAGCCCGCCGCCGGCTCGGACCTCGCAAGCCTGCAGACGAAGGCCGAGCGAGACGGCGATCACTACGTCGTCAACGGCCACAAGATCTGGACCTCCTTTGCGCAGGTCGCCGACTACTGCGAGCTGCTCGTCCGCACCGACCCCAAGGCCTCCAAACACGCCGGAATCAGCTGGCTCGTGATGCCGATGGACCTCGACGGGATCGACATCCGCCCGCTCCCGACGCTCGAGGGCGAAGGCGAATTCTCCGAGGTCTTCCTGCAAGACGTGCGGATCCCGGTCGCGAATCTGATGGGCGCCGAGAACGATGGCTGGCGGGTCACGAACGTCACGCTTCGATTCGAGCGGGGAACGGCCTTCGCGAGCGACATGATCCAGCTCCAGGCCTTCGTCCAGAACATGATCAAGGCGGCCCGAAAAATCACGAGCAAGCATTCGAGCGCTTGGGACGACAAGTCGCTTCGCCGCGAGATCGGACACATCTCGGGCGAACTCGAATGCCTGTGGGCGATGGTCAAGCTCTCGGTCTGCGAATCGAAGGAGTCGGGCGTGCCTGGCGTCGGCGCCTCCGCCGTCAAGCTCTACTACACCGACATCTATCAGCGCGCGACGGAGCTCGCCGTGCGCCTGTTGGGCCGTGCGGGCCTTTCGCGTTCGGACGTCGGCGGCCTGCCCTCGCATCTTTTCATCAATCGGCACTTCAACGCGATTTCGGTCGCCATCGCTGCAGGCACCACCCAGATCCAGAAGAACATCATCGGCGAACGCATCCTCGGCCTGCCGAAGGAACCCAAACCGAACCCGGCCTGATCGCGGAGCGGGGGGCGTTCACCCGGCTTCGCCCCCTTCCCGATCCCGCTCACGGACTCGAGGAGACATCGTGGATTTCCAACCCACCGAAGATCAAAAAGCGCTACGCGAAGGCATCCGCAGCTTCGTCGAAGGCCAGGTCCCGAACGAACGCTTTCCCGACCTCGAGAAATCGAAGGGCTTTGATCGTGCGCTGTGGGGCGAATTGGCCGAGATGGGCGTGTTTGCCCTGCGCCTCGGCGAAGACGAGGGCGGGATCGGCCTCGGCTACTCCGACGCCGTTCTCGTCTTCGAGGAACTCGGGCGCCGCCTGGTTCCCGGACCGATCGTCTGGAGCCACCTCGCAGCCGGTCTGATCGAGGGCGCCGCGACCGGCGAAACCGTGGTCGGCGGCATCGACCTCATGGGCGAACACCCCGACCCCATCCTGCTCGAGCACCTCGAGAGCCTCGACGTGCTGCTCGCACTGCGTCCAGACGGCCTCTACCGAATCGACCCCGGTCACGTGGATGCCTCCGAGGTCGAGGTCTCGCTCGACCCGATGACCCCGGTCCATTTCGCGGCCAGCCTGCCCGAGGGCGAGAAGATCGGCGACCCGGACGCGGCGGCGAGGATGCGCCTCGAAGGTGCGGCACTGGTCTCGGGATTCCAGCTCGGGCTCGCGGAAGGCGCTCTCGAACTCGCCAACGAATATGCCAAGAGCCGACAACAATTCGGCCGCGCGATCGGTGGATTCCAGGCCGTCAAGCACATGCTCGCGGAAATGTTCGTCAAGCAGGAAGCCGCTCGCGCCGGCGCCTATAATGCCGGTGCCACCCTCGACGCCCCCGAGGTCGCGAATGTGCAACGCGCCGTCTCCTCGGCGAAGATCATCGCGGGCGAGGGCGCAATCCGAAACGCGCGGACTGGAATCCAGGTCCACGGCGGCATGGGCTTCACCTGGGAGGTGATGGCGCATTATTATCTGAAGCGCGCCTGGGTCTGCGAAAACCTCTTTGGAACCCAGGACGAGCACGCCGAGAAGATCGCTGAGATCCTCGACGCACTCGACTAGCATGCATGAACGGTCGACGAGCCCATCAGGGCTCGATTCGACGGAGCCCGAGATGATCGGAATCACTTCCTACGGCGCGTATATCCCACGCACGCGGCTGCCCTTTTCAGTCATCGGCGGGCAGGCCCCGGCAGACGGCGGGCCCGAGCGCTCCGTCGCCTGGAACGACGAGGACGCCGTGACCCTCGGCGTCACCGCCGCGATCCATTGTCTCGAAGGCATCGATCGATCCCAGGTCGACATGCTGCTCTTCGCCTCGACGACCCTCCCCTTCCAGGAGAAACAGGCCGCAGCACTCGTCGCGCGTGTCCTCGATCTCGGCCGGGACATCCAGACCGCGGACCACACGGGTTCCACCCGCGCCGGGACGTCTGCGCTTCGCACGGCCTTCGATGCGGTCAAGGCGGGTTCGGCGCGCTGTGCCCTCGTGATCGCGAGCGATGCGCGGATGGCCGCGCCCAAATCGGGGTTGGAGGCCAAATTCGGGGACGGCGCGGCGGCCTTCCTGGTCTCGGACGGCGACGCGATTGCGATCCTCGAGGGGTTCCATGCAATCTCCGACGAGATCACCGACCTCTGGCGCCCGACGAGTCACGAGTTCACGCACACCTGGGAAGAGCGCTTCGTCGTCCAGGAGTCCTACACGCCCAACATGAACGCGGTGATCGCCGGGTTCCTCGAGCGCAGCGAGACGCAGATCGAAGACTACGACCGCGTGGCGCTCTACGCGCCGGACGCCCGCTCCCACGGCGGGGTCGCCAAGGCGGCCGGCGTCGCAAAGGAGGCCCTCCAATCGCCGCTCTTCGGCCAGCTCGGCAACGCGGGCGTCGCCTTTGCACCGCTGCAGCTCGCAGCCGTACTCGAGAGCGCCAAGCCCGGTGAGCGCATTCTCGTCGTGAATTTCGGGAACGGCGCCGACGTCATATCCTTCCGGACGACCGATCAGATCGAGAAGCTCGAGGCGCGCCGCGGTGTCGCCTGGAACCTGGCACGCAGACGCGTGATCGCTCACTACGACGACTACATCAAGGCCAAGGGCCTCGCAGCCAGCGAATGGGACGCGGGAACGAACCCGGGCCTGTCCGCCACGATTCTGTTTCGAGAGCGCGACGACGATTTGAGCCTGTTGGGACAACAATGCCGAAAATGTGAGGCGATCCAGTTCCCGGCCCAGCGCGTCTGCGAGACCTGCTTCACGAAGGACGATTTCGACTCCGTCAGACTCTCGGATCGCACGGGCAAGGTCGTGACCTACACCTTCGACTATTTCTTTCCGACCCCGAATCCACCGACGGTCGTGACGATCGTCGACGTCGACGGCGCGCGGATCCACCTGCAGGTCGTCGAGATCGAACCGGAGGAGATGAAGATCGGCCAGGAGGTCGAGTTCGTCTTCCGCAAGATCCATGAGTCCGGTGGACGCCCGAACTACTACTGGAAGGGCATCCCGAAACCGGAATAGCTCTCAAGGGACCGGGCGGCCGATACGCCCGGCCCCGTCCCATCCAGCCCCTCAGAGCGCCCGTCGATCCGACCCGCGCGACCCGAAAGGCAGAAAGAGAAATGGCCAACAAATCAGCGATCCGCGACAAGGTTTCCATCGTCGGCGTAGGCTGTTGTCAGTTCGGTGAGAACTGGGATCAGTCGCCCTCGGACATGATCGTCGACGCGGCCTACGAAGCCTACGCCGATGCGGGGATCGAGAATCCGCAAGAGCAGATCGACGCGGTCTTCACGGGTTCGCTCTACACGAGCAAGGGCCCGCACGAATGCGCCGACGCGCTCAAGCTCTTCAACAAGCCCGTATCCTTCGCGACCAACTACTGCGCGACCGGAACCGACCTGATTCGCCTCGGCGTCATGTCGATCGCCGCAGGCCTCTACGACACCGTCCTCGTGGTCGGCTACGACAAGCCGAAGGATCGCGGCGTGTCGGGGCCCTCGGTCGTCGTCGATCGGGTGCGCGATCTTCCCCAGACACCGGCCGGCTGGTTCTCGCTCGCCGCCGCGACCTATTTCGAGAAATACGGCGCCAGCCGGAAGGACCTCGCCAAGATCGCGATCAAGAACCACGCGAATGGCTGCCTCGCACCGAAATCGTTCCTCAAGCGCAAGATCACCGAGGAGGACTATTTCAAGGCGCGCATCATCTCCTGGCCCTTCGGCCTCTACGATTCGGCCGCCCAGACCGACGGCGCCGCCGCGGCGATCCTCACGCGAACCGACCTCGCGAGCAACTATTCGAAGGAGCCCGTGCTCGTGAAGGGTGTGACGATCCGCTCTGGCCCGAACCCGCAAAAGGACCCCGGCAACGATTTCCTCTCGTGGAAGCCGACCGCCTGGGCCCGGGAGGATGTCTACGAGATGGCGGGAATCACCAATCCCCGCGAAGAAATCGGACTCGCCCAGGTCCACGACTGTTTTTCACTCACCGAGCTCCTCACCTACGAGGGCCTGGGTTTCTGCGAGCAGGGCTCCGCCAAGGAGCACATCGCGAACGGCACCTTCGAATTGACGGGCGACCTGCCGGTCAATACCGACGGGGGTCTCAAGACTTTCGGCCATCCGACCGGCGCGACGGGCGTTCGCATGGTCTATGAGAACGTCTTGCAGCTGCGGGGCAAGGCCGGCGAGCGACAGGTCAAGGGTGCCGAAGGCAAGTTCGCCGTTTCGCATAATATCGGAGGCCACCCGACCGCGTGCGGCATCGCCGTACTCGGACGCCAATAGACCCGTCGACCCGGAATCCGATCCGACTTCGAGAGGGAACGCAGCATGACCACGGACGTTGAATGGGACAAGATGACGATCCCCGGGGCGCTGGCTCGCGCGGCGAAGCTCTGGTCCAACGTGTCTGCACTCGAAGACGGCGATACGCATTTCACGTTCCGCGAGCTTGCCGAGGCGGGCCAACAGGCAGCGCGCGCATTCATCGCGGCGGGCGTCGAACACGGCGACCGGGTCGCGATCTGGGCCCCGAACGGCTGGCGCTGGGAAGTCGCCGCGCTCGGTCTGCAATCGGCGGGCGCCGTGCTCGTCACGCTGAACACGCGTTTCAAGGCGGCGGAGGCAGGTTATGTCCTCGAGAAGAGCGGCGCGAAGATGCTTTTCACGATCGGCGATTTTCTCGGCATGAACTACGCCGACACGGTCGCCTCGCTCGACCTCCCCGACCTCGAATCGACCATCCTGATCGAGGGCGAGAGCGCGAACGGCGAGAGCTGGGAAGCCTTCATCGCCCGCGGTGAATCCATCACGACCGAGGCCGCACGAGCGCGCGCCGAGGCCATCACACCCGAGGATCTCTCGGATTTCATTTTCACCTCGGGCACGACCGGTAGCCCGAAAGCCGTCACCACCGCCCACGGCCAGAACCTCAAGGTCTTCGACGTCTGGGGCGAATCCGTCGGCCTCCGTGCCGGAGACCGCTACCTGATCATCATGCCCTTCTTCCATTCCTTCGGTTACAAGAGCGGATGGCTCGCCTGCATCATCCACGGCGCGACCGCCCTCCCGGAGCCCGTCTTCGCCGTCGAAAGGGCGCTCGAGCGAATCCAACGTGACAAGATCACGGTCATGCCCGGATCGCCCACGATCTACCAGTCGATGCTGGCCTTCCCGGAGCGAAAGAATTTCGACACCTCCTCGCTTCGACTCGCCGTGACCGGCGGCGCCGCCGTCCCGGTCGAGCTCGTTCACCGCATGCGCACCGAACTCGGCTTCCGCGACGTGATCACCGCCTACGGACTCACCGAGAGCTGCGGCACGATCTCCGCGTGTCAGCTCGGCGATGACGACGAAACGATCGCGACGACCTGTGGCCGCCCGATCCCGGACACCGAGACGATCTGTGTCGACCCCGACGGCAAGGAAGTCCCGCGTGGCGAGCCCGGCGAGGTCTGGACCCGGGGCTACCACGTCATGCGCGGCTATTGGGGGGACGAGGCCGAAACCGCCAAGGCCATCGACGCCGAGGGCTGGCTCCATACCGGCGATATCGCCGTGATGGACGAACGCGGCTACCTGCGAATCACCGATCGAATCAAGGACATGTTCATCATGGGCGGGTTCAACGTGTATCCAGCCGAGGTGGAGAATCTGTTATTCGAGCACGAGGGAATCGCCGCCTCCGCCGTCATCGGGATTCCCGACGAGCGCATGGGTGAAGTCGGCCTGGCCTTCGTGGTGCCCGTACCCGGCGTAACCCTCGACAACGAGAGCCTCGTCGCCTGGAGCCGCGACAACATGGCCAACTACAAGGTCCCGCGACGCTTCGAGATCGTGGACGAGCTGCCGAGCAACGCGTCGGGCAAGGTTCTCAAGTTCGAGCTGCGGGAACGGGCTGCAAAGGGACTGGGCTGACTGTCACCTTGGGACAACAGGCTCGGGATTGAAGTGGGTTGCTTCCCGAGCTTCGCGTCCCTATCTGATCGCGCGTGCGCCCAGCTTGCCGAGGAATACCCCGCTGGCTTGCGGCGCTTTGCGCGCCAGCTTCTCGCCAAGACCCAACTTGGTGCTGGCCGGGAATATCTTTCCCGCAGAATACTTTCCCAGGCCGCCCAGAGCGAGCACACCACCCGCATCGATCGCCCCCGCTTCGACACCTTGTTCGATCGTGCCCCCGACGAACGTGGCGAACACTGCAGAGCCGAGACCCACGCTGCTGAGCGCCCCAACCCCGATACCGACGGTCACGCTGCGACCCGACAAGGCGGCGCCGCTCCAGGCCCGAGACGGTCCCTGAGCCCGCTTCGGCAGCACCCCCACGCGAGAGGCTCCGCTCGGATCCGCTCGGTGCCTGCGCCTCGATCCCGCCCTTCGATTGCCGTCATCGAGTCACGGTGGGAGTCACATCGCAGAGCGAGATCGACCGGCCGCTACTCCGGTAGCGCGTACGCGATCAGCGCATCCCCCATATCGGTGACCGGATTGCCACCCGCCGCGATGACCACGAACTGGCGGCCGTCCTTGCGGGTGCGATAGGTCATCGGAACGGCGACCCCCGCAAAGGGCAAGCGGTGGCGCCAGAGTTCATCGCCAGAGTCGACGTCGAAGGCGCGAAAATATCTGTCGAGCGTCGCGCCGATGAAGTAGAGGCCGCTCGCGGTCGATATTCCGCTCCCGAACGCGGGCGAGCCGTAATCGGTATAGAGCGCCCAGATCGGCCAGGGGGCGAGCCCGCGCAGCGTCCCGAGCGGCCGCGTCCATTTAACCTCCCCCGAGCGAAGGTCGACGGCGGTCAGGCTGCCCCAGGGCGGCGGATTACACGGAGCCCCGAATTGCGAGGCGAGCAACTCGCGAACGACCCCATAGGGCGTGCCCTGCATCGGATAGAATTCTTTCGGGTACACGAAGTCGGCTTCGTTCATGGTGTCGGCGACCGCGCGCGGAATCAGCCGATTGATGATCGCCGCGTGCATCTGGCTGATGATCATCGTGCCCGAGCTCTCGTCGATTGCGACGCCGCCCCAGTTCGGACCGCCGCCGGTGTGTGGCATCTGGATCGTGCCCTCCACGGTCGGCGGCGTAAAGATTCCGTCGTAACGATTGGACTCGATCAGACGCCGACAATAGGCGCGATCGAGCGGCGTGAATCCGAAGGCGTCCTCCGGCTCCAGCGCCAGCGGATGAAGCGGGCCCGGATGCGTTGGGAAGGGCTGGGTCGGAGACAGGGTCTCTCCGGGTACGCCTCCCTGCGGAACCGGCCGTTCCTCGACCGGGTAGAGCGGCTTGCCGGTTTCGCGATCGAGCAGGAAAACATGCCCCATCTTCGTCGTCTGGATCAAGCCGGGCACCCCGCCCCCAACACCCTCTACTTGAAAGAGCGTCGGCGGGCTCGGGCTGTCGAAATCCCAGACGTCGTTATGCACATACTGATAGTTCCAGAGGACCTCGCCCGTCTCCGCATCGAGCGCGATGGTCGAACTCCCGTAATAGTCGAGCCCGTTCCGCATGCCGCCGAAGAGGTCGGGCGACGCGTTGCCCGTCGGTACGTAGACGATCCCGCGTTCGGCATCGCCGGTGATGATCGACCAGATATTGGGCGTCCCGGACGCGAAGCGACGGCCCGTCTCGGGGTCGGGCTCGACGGGCCAGTCCGGCGGCACGGGATCCCACGCCCACGAGAGTTCGCCCGTCCGAGCATCGAAGGCGCGCACGACGCCCGCCGGCGCATCCGACCGAACGTTATCGGCGACGAGCGCGCCGATCACGACGCGATCCCGAATCACCTGGGGTGGCGAGGTCGGATGATATTCCCAGGGCGGCGCATCCCCGATCCCC
>SMVB01315565.1_pt1 | contig 12997 bp, 11 predicted proteins | sample 2456461 | NCBI WGS metagenome assembly SMVB01 (sample SAMN11095934, study PRJNA526329) | marine sediment metagenome | biome: Marine sediment; feature: Surficial sediment; material: Deep marine sediment; isolation source: Hadal surficial sediment | place: Pacific Ocean | collected 2014-05 | depth...
ACGAGTCGCGATAGAGCCGCCCGTTTGGTTGCGGAGGGAAGATTCGAGATCGCCCAAGGCGTATTTCTTACGCGATTGGAGGTCCCTACAGAAGGAGAGCTTTTTCTCCCCCTGCTACCCGACGCCGTGGTGGTGATGACCGCGAGTCCGTACCAGAATCGCGAGGACCGTTGGCAGGTCAAGATTCGGCTCGGACTCGCAGCGCCGACGGACCTCTCGCTTCACGACCTCGGCATACCCGCCTGGGACGAGGCCTACGGTGGTCGTTGGAACGCCGGATCGAATCACCGAGGGGGTGGGACAGCCCTGAGCCCCGAGGAGTACTGTGGCAGATTGGTAAAGGCTCTGAGTGCCCGGGCCCCCGGGAGCCAAGGCGCGTGATGACGTAGTCGCGGTGGTTACCCGCGTCGCTCACTCACTCACGGTCGCCACCAAATCCGACAGCACCCGCTCTTCCTCCTGCGCCGCCTCGAGGATCCGTTCCGCGACCCGTTCGATAGCGTCGTGTTCGATGTCTCCAGCCGAATCCTTCAACTGGAGTCGCTCGAGAGCGCCGAGCGCCTGTCCGACTTCGATCGAGCGGTCGATGAATTGCCGTCCGAGGGCTTCGATGGCGAGAGCCGCATCCATTACGAGATCGTCTGCGTGCTGCGATAGGGCGGCGAGGCGCTGGCTCTCCATGTGATCACTCCTGCTGCGATCCAGGATGCCGAGCTTCGCCTCGCACTGTGCGAAGAAGGTCAGTAGCGCGTCTTCTCGCTTGTTCAGCTCATCTAGCGCTCCGGACAGCTTGTCGTGGAGGCGGAGAGCGGTGTTGCGATGGTTGAGGGAAAGCTCGCTCTTCTGATCCTCCAGCCACCGGTCGGTCCAATACGTCAGGGACCCTTTGGCCTCGGCTGCAGCCTCCCGCAGCTTGCTTCGAGCGAGCTGCCATTCCGTGTCGTCACCGAGCAGGCGGTCCCGATAATCTGCGATGTCCTCACGAAACTTATCCGCCAGCTTCTCATGAAGCTCGTAGGGCCGCTCGGCGATCGTCTCTTCATAAGCGGAGATCCGGTTGTGGTAGATGACTCGGCGAGTCACCCATGCCCCGACGACGCTTCCCGTGAGGAGGATGATGAAGAGCGGCAATGACTGGGTGACCGTGGGACCCACGATCACGCCACCGACCACAAGCGTAGCAAACAGCCACGAGAGCAGCAGTCCCAAGACGCCCGGTCGCTGCGGCTCGAGCTCGGGCGCATACGAGGCCACCAGAGCGCCGACGTCGGTCGCTTCGAAGGTGTCCGGCAAGTTGAGATTGATCTCGTCCATGGCCTCTTGAACGCGAAGGACCGAGTGCGATTGGCTGCGCGCCACCCAGCCGTCTCATGGTATTCGGGCTGAGTCGGGCTGAGAGCGCAAGGGTGTTGGCCGCCCGTGGTCGTGCTAGAGTGGATCGCGCGCAGGCTTCTCGAATTGCTCACCCACGAGGAGCGCGAATTCGAGGGCTTCCGAAGCTGAAGCTCTGCTTACCCGTGGGGGCCAGCCGGACTTCTCGATCATCTAGAATGGCGAAGGGGCCCCGTGCACTACCACTGCGCGGAACCCCCCGGACGGTTTTGCCGTTTGGTATCCCAGTCCGCAATCGTCAAATCGCTGGGGTGCCACGGTAGGCACGCACTGAATATAGCGGTTCTTGATGGGGCGCGGCCAGGAGTAACGGCCGGTCATCCGTTGTTGCCCCACCAGCCCCAGCAGGCCGCGTCGAACATGTTCGCGGTCATACTCCCCCCGTTAAGTCGAGCCGGATCAGCGTGCCCGGCCCCTGCTGAGCTGGCCGGTGTCGTTCCTGTAGACCACGCCCCCCTTCATCACGAAGACCACCCGACGCAGCGCCGTGATGTCCTCCGCCGGATTGCCTTCGACGGCAATGAGATCGGCCTGGAATCCGGGAGCCAGAGTGCCGATCTCCTTTTCCATGCCGAGCGACGCTGCAGCCACCGACGTGGCAGAGACCACCGCAGCCATCGGCCGCTGACCACCCACCTCTACGCGGTAGATCAACTCCTCCCAATTCCTTCCGTGGCTACCGGCCAATGCGTCGGTGCCGAAGACGATGCGGAGGCTCGGCCGCTGCAAGGCTAGAGCGAAGACCTCTCTCATGCCGACGAGCAACTGCTCCATCTGGCGGAAGCCCTCCTCGGTGTAATTGCCGATGCCGAGGAAGCGCTCCTTGTTGTCCAGATAGTTCTGGATCACGAGCGAGGTGTGTGGGTCGTAGAACACGCCCGCCTCGGCGAGAGCATCCAGGGCCGGTCCGTCGGCGAGGCCCCCGTGCTCAACAGTGGTACACCCCGCCCTCGCCGCGCGCATCACCGCCTCGGCGGCATGCGCGTGCACGATCGCTCGCACCCCCTGCCGATCGGCTTCGTCGCACGCCGCAGAAAGCTGAGCCTGGCTCAAAGTCGGCACGCCACCCTCGCGGATCGAGAGCGAGGCGAAGATCTTCACTGCGTCGGCGCCGGCAGCGACTCGCTCTCGCACAGCGGCCCGAAGCTGCTCTTCGGTGCCCTCGGTGATCCACTCGTACGTCGTCAGTAAACGCGGGCCCGGCAGCACTCCGCGGGCGATCGCGTCTCGGACGGGCCCGTCGATGCGGGCGCCCATGCTCTGCACCGTGGTGAAGCCCGCCTGGAGCGTGACGTACGCGTTCTCGGCGACATAGAGCGCGAGGGTTTCGCGCGGCTCCGGACTGTCGTCCCTGGCCCGATGGACGCGGCCATCGGGGTCGAAGTGCGAGGCGATGTGGACGTGGGTATCGATCCCGCCAGGCATCAGGGTAAGCCCCGAGAGATCATAGGTCGGTGGGCGTGATCCGGAGGCGGAGACGTCCGTGATCATCGATCCCTGAACGACGATCGTGGACGGGCCCAGGGCGCGTCCGGTTCCGTCGAGCACCTCTCCGGCCCGGATGACGATGGGGCTCTGAGCCTGGCCCGCCGCTGGCAACGCGAGCGCGAGCACGAGGCTCCCGAGTGTTGAAATGGCGCGCCGCGCCGCCCGGACTCTGTTACCGGATCGACTTCGAACCATGGGGTCTCCTCGATGATCGAACGGCACTGGGGGGATACCCAGGGTTCCGCTCTTCGTGTTGACGGAGTGCATCGTATGGTCGAGCACCGGAGACTGCGAACTCCTTCGGGGAGGAGTCTGTGAATGTCGAGCGGATGCATCCGTTGCTGCCCCCGCAGCCGAGAGGCATGTTGGCGAGGTCACGGCAGCTTCTTCGGCGTCCCCGCGCAGGTACATCATGCCAAAATCGACCAGCCCTCCCTCGTCGTCGCCCTCTGAGTCCTCCCCGAGCTCGCCGAAGCTCAGTCGGCGCGAGCTATTCACCGGAGCAGGAGTCGGCGCTGCGGCCGTCTTGCTCGGGCAGCGAGGCCTCCAGGGCGAAGAACCGTCACACGAGCCTGTGGCTGAGCAGAGCGCCACCGTGGTGTTCACCCACACGACCGTCGTGAACGCGGATAGCGTGCAGAAGGACGTGGCGCTGGCGGTCGAGGGTCAGACCATCGCGGCGATCGGCCCGACCGACAGCGTTCTAGAGATGTATCCCCGAGCCGACGTCTACGACGGACGGGGGAAGGCCCTACTTCCTGGCCTCATCAACTGTCACGCCCATATGGGGGCTGTCATCGCCCGCGGTTTCAACGAGGACTTCGGATTCCCGAACACCGCCGACCTGGCGATCTCGCCCAACAGCCTCCTGCAGGGGGAGGAGCGCACGCTGATGGTGATGGTGGCTGCCCTGGAGGCCATACGGTCCGGCACGACCACGATCGTGGAGAACGTGGGGAACATCCAACGGCACGCGGCGGCGTTGGCCGAGACGGGGCTACGCTGCGTGTTCGCGGAGTCGGTCCGGGATAGCGAGAACGTCGCGGGCCCGATGTCCTCGGAGAGGCTCGCCTTGAGTGAGGCCCCCAGCTTCTCGCCCAGGCTGCGAGACGAGGGCATGCAGCGCATCAGCGACCTGTTCACCACCTGGCACGGCGCGCAACAGGGACGCATCAGCGTGTTCCCCGCAGCGGCGCTCACCGAGACCTCGTCGCCCGAGCTACTGCAGGCCGTCCGCGCCTTCGCCGAGGAGCACGACGTCGGATATACGATCCATTTGAACCAGAGCCGCGCCGAGTTCGAATTCATGGTCAAGTACCACGGCGTCCGCCCGGCGGCGTATCTCGATCGGCACGACTTTCTGGGTCCCCGGCTGTTCGCGGCACACGCCAGGTACGTCAACGACTCCGAGATCGCGCTGCTCGGCAGGGCCGGCGCGACCATCTCGCACCAGGCCGCCATGGCGGCGAACCGGGGGGTCAGCCCACCGATTCCCGCTCTGAGAGCGGCAGGCTGCACCATAGCGCTCGGCACCGACAACAACACGAACGACGTCTTCGAGGTGATGCGAATCGCGCTGATCACGGAACGAATCCGGCGGAATCGCGACGGGGATGAGGTCCCCGGCCTCCAGCCTCAGCCGGAGGACATACTCGCGGACGCGACGCAAGGCGGCGCGCGGGCGGTGCAGCAGGAGGAGTCCCTCGGCACGCTCGAGGTTGGGAAGCAGGCAGACCTTCTGGTGCTGGACACCCAGCGTGCGCACCTCGTGCCGGCGGGCCGCATCCTGTCCGCAGTGGTACACAGCGGCCACCCGGGCGACATCGAGTCGGTCATGATCGGAGGCCAGTTCGTCATGCGCGACGGCACGGTGCTCACGATGGACGAGGAGAGCATCATCAGGGAGGCCGATGCGGTCGGGAGGAGGGTCTGGGGCCAGATATTGGAGGCCGGCCCCATTGCCGTGCCGCGTCTGCCGCGTCCGAGCTGAGCCGCTCGGCCGACAACCCCCATGGGAGTCAGGCGAGTATGAGCCCCGTGTACCTCGAGCGCCTCGTCAGGCGCGCCACGGATACGGTGGCCTTCGCGTGTGCCAGTCGGTCTCACGCTGGTACGACATCCCGAAGTCCAACGCCGCCTGATCGTCGAAGGGCGACGCGACGATCTGCAGGCAGAGCGGAAGCCCGTCGGGGTCGAAGCCGCATGGAACGTTCAGGCCCGGGTGCCCGACGAGGTTCGCGATGTAGTTCAGCCGCGGGGTGGCCGCATCGAAATCTTCAGGCGGCTCCCACTCGTTTCGGGCGGGGATGGGCCAACCGCCGCTGACCTCACGGAGCGCCGCGCCGTTGGGCCACGTGGGAGCGATGACCGCGTCGTATCGCGACACGATCTCGTCGGCCTCGCGGGCGAGCTGACTGCGGATGCGCTGAGCCGTGAGGTAATCCGACGCGGGCATCATCCGGCCCGCCATCCATCCGGCGGCGCGGTCCGCGTTGAAGGAGAACATGCCGGCCGCGCTCCCGTCCGCGAACATCGACTCGAAGACCGTCCCGCTCTCGACGGTGACGATCGTCGTGAAGAGCGCACCGGTCGGGTACAGCGGTAGCTCGATGTCCTCGACGATTACGCCCATGCGCTCCCAGACGTCGAGCGCCTCCTGGAAGACCTGACGGTTGTGGTCGGACTGGGTGAGCAGGAACTCCCGGCGATGCACGCCCAGTCGTTTCCCGCGCATGCTGCCGGGGTCCGCCCGGAAGTTGAACGGACGATCGGTCGACGAATTGTCACGCGCGTCGAATCCGACGATCTGCTGGAGAATATGTCCACAGTCCTCGGCCGAGCGCCCTACCGGCCCGATCTTGTCCAGGCTCCACGACAGCGCCATGCAGCCATGGCGACTCACGCGACTGAACGTCGGCCGCAGGCCGGAGGCGCCGACGGCGGATGCCGGAAAGACGATGGACCCGCCGGTTTCTGTTCCGATCCCGAAGCCGATGAGTCCGGCCACCGTGGCCGCCACCGTCCCGCTCGAGGAGCCGAAGCTGGTCCGGTCCAGCTTCCACGGGTTGAGCGCAGAGCTCGTATTCCCTCCCGCGAACTCGCCGAGCGACATCTTCGCCATGAGTATGGCGCCCGCGCGCTCCAGCTTGTCGATGACCGCCGCGTTTCGGTCCGGGACGCGATCTCGAAAGATGCTCGATCCCCAAGTCGTGCGGATGCCGGTCGTGTCCAGAAGATCCTTCACGCCGTACGGGATGCCATGAAGAATGCTGCGCCGCCGCCCTGCGCGAAGCTCCGAATCGGCGAGCGCGGCCGACTCGAGCGCCTGCTCCCGTACGATGGTGACCATCGTGGAAAGCATGCCGCCGTGGTCGGTGCGCGGCTCGCTCGGAAGGTCGAAGGGGGGCGGGTCGAGCTCTTCCGCCCGATCGAGATACATCTGGGTCAGCTCGACGGAGGTGATCGATCCCGATGCCAAGCGGTCCGCCAGCTCACGAACCGTCAGGAAATGAACGGCCTCTTGCACGCTAGCCCCTCCGGAAGATCGTGAGCGGCTGCTCGTCGTCGCTGAGCGGGAAGCTCCTGAGCTCTGCGGAGATCTCGATGCTGTTCGCGACCGCGCGTCGAAGCCTTTCGAACTCCTCGGGCTGGTCGTAGATGCTCCGTGGGCCCTGGGCATCGAGGAGCGCGCGCACGGTCTCCGCACTCACCTCGCCCGTCTCGGCGACCTGCGTACAGGCCTGCTGCCAGGTCATCGCCAATGCGGCGGCACTCGCCCCCGCAACCTTGGTGAACTGCCGACGATCGATTGTCATCATTTCCCCCGGAGAGCGCCGATGTTAAGCACACCGCGACGGGCGGGGCAACCTTTGCCCGTCGCTTTCGGTGCCTCTACCTTCGCCCCCCGCCCCGGTCTCGATCTCGGGGTCGGTACTCCGCCCGAGATCTCCGTCGACCCAGGATCCGCCCACGTTGCGAGTCGTCCACCTACAGGATATCCCCGAACGGATTCGAGAGGGTTTCGACACGTCGCTTCGCGATGCGGGCTTCGACGCCACGTGGGCCGGGCAGAACGAAGACCGGGCGTTGCCGGAGATCACGGCGGGAGCCGGCGCCCTGCTGACGTCCCGTCGCCGGATCGGGCGGCAGCTGCTCGAGGTGCCCGGTTTGCGGCTCGTCCAGGTCACGGGCCGGGCGCCATGGGCGGTGGACTGGGAGGCGGCCCACGAGGTCGGGGTCCCTGTCTCCGTGCTTCCGCACGGTGGAGCCGTCGCGGTCGCGGAGCAGGCGATGGCGCTCATGCTCGGGTTGTATCGAATGCTCGTCGAGGGCCATCTGGGCACCCTCGACGGGGCGTATCAGGCACGCGGAGTCGATCCCGTTCGAACGTCGGAGCGAGTCATCTCCTTCAACTGGCTCGGCTTCGACTCGGTTCGTCAGCTCTATGGGAAGCGCCTCGGTCTCGTGGGGTTCGGTGACATAGGCGTCGAGGTCGCGCGACGCGCGCAATCCTTCGACATGGAGGTCGTCTACTTCAAACGGACGCCGCTCCCGGAGTCGTACGCGGCGATGGCCGGGGTGCGGGCCGTACCGCTCGACGAGCTCTTGGCGACGAGCGACATCGTGAGTCTCCATGTGCCACACACGGACGCCACCGAAGGCATGATCGACGCCGCAGCGCTCGCGGCGATGAAGACCGACTCGATTCTCGTGAACACGGCGCGCGGTGGCCTGGTCGACGAACAGGCCCTGGTCGAGACGCTGCGCACGGGCGGAATCGCAGGGGCGGGGCTCGATGCGTTCGTCGACGAACCACTCCCGGTCGGTCATCCGTTGACCGATTGCCCCAACGTGCTTTTCTCCCCCCACATTGGCGGAGGAACCGGGGGCGGGCAGCGGGGCATGATCCGAGGCGTCGTGGAGAATCTGGAACGCCTCGAAGCCGGCGAAACGCCCCTCGGACTAGTCGGACCCGACGGCTCCCCCCTCGAAGGCGGGTCGTTCGTGGGGCGTGACGCGTGATCCAGGATCCGCTTCTGGTTCTCACCTTCATGCTGGGCGTCGTGGCGTTCACGCGGTGGCTCGAAGAGCGGTTCGAGTGGGTGAAGAAGATCAGTTCGGCCGTGGTCTGTACGCTCCTTGGCATGGCGTTCGCGAACCTCGGCGTGATCGAGCACACCGGTCCGATGCACGCGGCCGTGTTCACCTACGCCATTCCGTACGCGATCGTGCTGATCATCATGGGGACGAACATGCAGGAGCTCGCGAGCGCGGGGCGTCCGATGCTCATCGCCTATGGCGCCGCGTGCCTCGGGAGCTTCGCGGGGGGGATCGCCGCGGGCGCGATGATGGCCGACTGGGTCGGCCCGGAGACGTCGAACCTCGCAGGCGCGTTCTCGGCTGCGTTCGCGGGTGGCGGCATGAACTTCGCGGCGGTGGGGCAGGGGCTGGGAATGGACTCCAGCACATTCGCTGCTGCCGCGGTGGCCGACAACCTGTCGACTGTCCCGTATCTGCTCGCCCAAGTCGGACTCGTAGGCGTGTTGAGCGCTACGTTTGCGCGTCGTTCCGGAGGCACGGAGAACGCCTCGGCGACCGCCGACGGAGCGGACGAAGAGGCCATGCGCCGTCGCTGGACCCATGCGGAGCTCAGCATCACCGATCTGGCGATTCTGGGCGCGCTCCCGCTGCTGGCCCTGTGGACTGCCCGGTACCTGGGCGGGTTCATACCCGCCATCCCCGAGGTGCTCTGGCTCACCACGCTCGCGTTGATCGTTGCGCAGTTTCCGGTGGTTCAGAAGCTGCACGGCGCCGAGGTCATCTCGTACTTCGCGCTTCACATCTTCTTCATTGTCCTGGGCGCGGCCTCAGTCCTCTCAGAGGTCGCTTCCGCCGGGCTGCCGATCTTCACGTTCATGGTCGTGATCATCACGGTGCACATGGTCGTGGCCTATGGTATCGGATGGCTCGCGAAGGTCGATCTCGCCACCGTGTCGATCGCGAGTCAGGCCGCGATCGGCGGGCCGGGGTCGGCGCTCGCCATCGGCATGGCCATGAAGTGGCACAAGCTCGTGGCGCCCGCCGTGGTCGTGGGAATTTTCGGGTACGCGCTCGGCAACTATCTGGGCTTTGCTTGCGCGTGGATCGTTCGGTCTCTGGTCGGCTGATGATCGAGTCCATCGCAGGGTGCGACGCGCTCGTCACCGGGAGTAGTCGAGGGCTCGGCTTTGGCGTCGCGCGCGCCTTCGCGGAAGCCGGGGCCCGTGTATGGATGATTGCGGAGGTGGAGGGCGAGCTCGACGAGGCCGCGGAGGAGATCCGGACCGCGGGTGGTGAGGTGGAGATCCGTACGGTCGACCTCACGGATCGAAAGGCCTGCGTGGCGCTCGCTCAGGAGGTGCGTTCCGAGGCGCCGAAGCTGCGCGTATTGGTCAACAACGCGGGAGTCCTCGAGCGCCAGGCCGTCACGGACATCGATCTGGACACGTGGGACCGAACCATCGCAGTGAATCTGACCGCTCCCATGGTGCTCTGCCGTGAGTTGGCGCCTGGTCTCGCGAAGACCGGTGGATCGATCATCAACGTCTCCTCCCGAGCGGGCACGCTCGCGTTCGCGACGGAGGCCGCGTACTGCGCCTCGAAGTTCGCGCTCGAGGGGATGACCCGTTGCCTGGCGCTGGAGCTCGAGGGGGCCCCAGTGAGCGTCAATACGGTGACTCCAGGACTGCGCCTCAAGCCGACGTCGCTCACGCGAGCCGACGCTGCCGCGGCGCCTACGTCGGCCAGGGCCGAATGGAACGATCCGGTGAGCCTCGGGCCGGCCTTTCTGTTTCTTGCCGGGCTGCGTGGCAGTGTGAGCGGCTGCCGATTCGACGCGCAAATACTCACTCAGGCGATCGAGACGCACGGCGACGCCGACGTATTGCGTCGCATCGACGCATTTGCCGAACACGTTCCCCCTCGCGTCACAGCGACCCCATGACGGGCCCAACCCGGGTCGAGCGCTCGCTCGCGAAACGCGTTCGAGTCGCGATCGGCTCAGCCAAGGGGGGGCGCGCGTCGGTCGACGCGCCCGCGGCCGGCCTCCTCGACTCCCTCCGTCACCATCTCCTGGCGGGGGAGACCCACTACCCGGCTCGACCGGGCATGACTCCGCTCCGCGAACGCATCGCCGCTCGTCTTGCCGAGGTCGGTCTGCCGGCGCGCGGGGCCGAATCGGTCCTGGTGACCGCGAGCGAAGGAGAGGCCGTCTTCGTCACCCTGCTGGGTCTGGGCGCGGTTCCGGGTGGAGCCGTCGCGGGCTCGATATCCGCCGTGCATCAGCCGCTGCTCGACTGGACGGACGTCAACGTGTCCGACGGCGCCGCGACGTCACCGATCGTGACGATCGGTGATCGCCTCTTTCGGGATGACGGTCTCGACCTCGATCCGGACGAGATCATCATCGGCTCTCTCGACGGACTCGACGGAATGAGACCCTTCACGCTCGGTTTCGTCGCGGCGCAGCCAGATACGGTCGCAACGATCACCAAGTGGAAGCAGGCGTCGTCCATCTGCGCACCGGGACCGTCGCAGCGTGCGGCCCTGTGGGCATTGGGAGTCCGGCCGTGAGCGAGCGATCGGACGGCGCCGGCGCGGTGCGGTCGGGTGAGAAGGCTACCACGCTCCGTTACAACCTCATGGATCTCGCGCGGACGCGCGGTGACGTGATCTCTCTGGGTCGGGGCGATCCCGATCTCGACACGGCGAGCGACATCATCGAGGATGCCGTCGCCGCCTTCGCAGACCCGCCGACGTTCACCGAAGAAGACCAACGGCTCGGGCTCTCGTCACTTCGGCATGGAATCGCGGACCGACTCGAGCGCGAGAAGGGCGTCTCCATCGACCCGGACCGTGAGATCGTCATCACCAACGGAGGGCAGGAGGGCCTTTTCTTGGCGATGCTGGCCCTCGTCGAGCCCGGTGACAAGATCGTGTGCCCGGACCCACGCTATACCTCCTACGATCAGGCGATCGGAGCCGCAGGTGGTGAAATCGTCTCCGTGCCCACCGGCGGGGACGAGCCGTTCGAGCTCTCGGCGGACACGCTCCGCACGCACGGGGCGGGCGCCAAGCTCCTGGTCTTCGTGAACCCGTCCAACCCGACAGGCGCTTGCGTCGGAGCGGACGGTGTTCGTGAGCTGTCGTGCGCGGCGGACGACATGGGACTGGTAGTGCTTTCGGACGAGATCTATGAGGACGTCGTCTTCGACGATCGTCCTTTCCTTTCCTTTCTGGCAACCGACGGGGCTCGGGATCGCTCGGTCCTTCTATCCGGCTTTTCCAAGTCGTACGCCATGACAGGGTTCCGCGTCGGATACCTCGTGGGGCCGGCCCCGTTCATCGACGCCGTGGCCGCGATCAAGCGGACCACGTCGGGGCCGTGTCCGACCTTTTCGCAACTGACCGCTCTGGCGGCTCTGAACGTTGCGCACGACCCACGCCCGGGCTCGCTGGCGCTGTACTCCGCGCGCCGGCGGGTTCTGTTGGACGGTTTCGACTCACTCGGCATTCCTTACGGACCGCACGGTGGCGGCCTCTTTCTCTGGGCGGACGTCACACGCTTCGGGATCGGAGCAGAAGCGTTCTGCTATCGCCTGCTCGACGAGGCCGGTGTGCTGATGTTTCCCGGCACCTCGTTTGGCGACCGCTGGAAAAACTGGGTGCGGGTCTCGCTGCTCGCTCCGGAAGACGACATCAGGGAAGCCATCGGACGGATTCGAGGCTTCGTGTCGGGGCTGGAGGCTAGTGGACTGTGACTGATGCTTGTGGCCGCGGATCCGCGCGCATGTCATCACGACATCAGCTTCAGTCCACTGTCGCGGACTGGAATGAGGTCGCTCCGCACCTCGTCGATGACGCCGTAGAAGCAGCACCACTCGCCTGCCAGTACGGCCGGGCGTGAGCGCAGTCCGAAGACGACCCCGTCTTCTGGGGCGACGACCTCCGCCCGGACTTCGCCGTAGAGGTCGTAGATGCTCCCGAGTCGGGTGCCCTTCGCGAGCGGGCGTTCGAACACCATGTCGGGGTCGCCGACCCACATGCCCGAGGCGGGTGCCAACAACGCCTCCTGATGACCCATCCGCCATTCAGCGGCGAACGTGGCTTCGCCGGACACCATGCCGTAGTGGCGCATGACGTTCAGGTAGCCAGCCGCCAGGTCGGCCGCGACCGTGTGGAAGTCGCGGGTCAACGTCCGGCAGTTGCCGCCCAACTCCACCGTGATCCCGCACTTGCCCAGCTCCGCCATTTTCGAGGCCGGGTTGTTGCCTCCGACGCCGCTGCGAAACACCAGGTCCCACGGCTCACCCATCGCCGCGGCCAGCTCCAGGCTCTGCGGGTTGTCGGCCGCGAAGATCATGTGCGCCAGGTACGAGTGTTCGCCCCCGGAATGGATCGCGATCTGCAGATCACAGGCATCCTTCATGGCGATCCAGTGAGCCCATGCGGCGCGCTCGGTCGGGTATCCGTCAGCGCGGCCGGGGTAGAGCCGGTTCATGTCGTACGAAAAAGTGTCGAGCGGGTCGCCTCGTTTCCCGGCCTCGAACGCCGGCACGTTCATCGCTGGGACGCCGACGACCGTCCCCGACAGGCGGGTCGGGTCGAGCCCGTCGAAGAGCTTGAAAATCGAGAACGCGCCCTCAGGCTCGTCGCCGTGCGTGGCACCGTTGATCCAGAGGACAGGGCCGTCGTTCGCCCCATGACAGGCGAGCACGGGGATCTCTCGGCTCCGTCCGTCGGCAGCGAGCCCGACCAGCAACGCGGCGCGACCGATGCTGCCCGCGCCTATGGATCCGGTCCCGATTTCGAAGGCGTCTCTCATGTCATCTCCAGCAGGAAGGGAATGCCGATTTCGTCGGCGAGCCGCTCGAGCTCGTCGTGGAGATCGCGGTGCAGGGGAATCCCCGCGACGCGGCGCTCTTCGGCCCGACGCAACTCTGCCTCGCCGGGAAGTTGAATCGGCCGGTCCGGGTCGATCGGGGGGGCGGACATCACCTGCCCGATCAGTCGCTCCAGCCGGTCATCGAAAACGGATCGGTCCATGAACGCCTCTATGTCCACGGCGATGAGTGTGTGG
>SMVB01012925.1_pt1 | contig 12995 bp, 9 predicted proteins | sample 2456461 | NCBI WGS metagenome assembly SMVB01 (sample SAMN11095934, study PRJNA526329) | marine sediment metagenome | biome: Marine sediment; feature: Surficial sediment; material: Deep marine sediment; isolation source: Hadal surficial sediment | place: Pacific Ocean | collected 2014-05 | depth 0-1...
CCGGGCCGCCAGCAAATTCGAGGGAAGTAGGAGCCATCCAACTCCACATGTTGACTCCTGTCTGGAAGCCCATGTTAGCAGTGAGGCCCATGAGGCTAAGGGATCTAACAGTGAACGCGATCTTCTGCGTAGCTGTAGCATGAGCGGTCCGACGGAAGTACAACTCACTGAGCCAAAGCGGCCACTGTCCGAACACACCGAACAGCCGACCAAAGGGCCTTTGCATCCAGCCTGGGCTAGCCGCAGTACCATAGATGAAGTGTGCCTCATCCGCTGCTTGCTTCCCTATGAACTGGAGTGCAGCCTCTCTCCCCTCCCTATCAAAGATAGCACGGAACTTATCCTTGATAGTGCTAGTGAAGAACGGGAGACCATCTACAAGGAACGTATCCCAATCAATCTGCTTTGCGTCGAACCTGGTGAGCATCTTCTCAGTGTGCAGCCTCTGCCAGTGGTATGCCCACGCCCTGTTGATTTGATCTCCAGATCCATAAGGGATAAGGAACGTCTCAGCTGTCTTCCGAGTTACCCGTCCAAGCCTTAGCCCTCTACGGATACCAGCGGCTGCAGCATTACTCCAGGGGCCAGTTCCAGTGATGAAGGTATCTCCCATGACCTGTTTGAATACAGCATCTCCCATCGAGACCGAAGCGGTGACAGGTCGAATGGCTCCTGCATCCACCGCTGAGTTATACCCCTTCAGAGTCATAGCTCGTTCAAGAGATAGACCCCCAAACTCTCCACCCACTCGAGTGTACATAGTCCACATGTTCTGCATCGCGTTGCGGTTCATTGTAGCAAAGCGCAATCCGAGTGCAGCCCCGTACTGGATAGATAGCCAGGTGTTGATGAACTGGTCAAAGATCTGAGGATCGCCCTTCATCCCCAGCTTATCAAACATCCGAGTCATGAATCTTCTGGCCGATGCAAAGCCGGGCCCATACTGTCCTTGGATGTTGAGTAGGTACTCCTTACCAACAGCCCTAACCTCGTCAGGTAGTATGTGACTGTTCGGGGTTGTGTCAGGTAGACCACGCTTAAGGATATCCTGCTGTTTGGCCCTAGGCAGATCCCGAATCCTTAACTCCAACATATCCTTCATCCGTGCCTCAAGTGGAGCTACCTCTAACTCGCGGTATAGGGCTCGGAAGTACTTGTTCATCACGATGACAGGATCCATCTCGAGACTGGCCAGCTCTCCTGTCCGCTGCTTCAACGCCCAGAACCGATCGAACTCTTGAAGAGCTTGCGGATTATCCGATAGGAGGACTCTAATCTGTTTGAGCGACTTGCCTTCTTCAAGAGCGGGCCGGATCCTGGAGTAGTAAATTGGGATATAGTTACTCTCTGTAAGCCCAAGTTCCTGTGCCCCCAGGTCATACAGCCTCCTGCCCTCAGTGAAGGCTCGGATCTGCCTGTTATCCAACCCTGCTTCCCGAGCTGCTCGAATCAGTTGCTCTCCCTTCAATCCTGACCCTTCGACAGAAGTCCAGAACTCAGCAACAGCAACTCTACCATCCCTAGATATTCCTTTGAAGGCGGCATCAATCCTTCTCCCTATCGGCTCGTACCGTAGCGCTGCTCTCGTTGAGGCTTCGTCAATGGCTAGGAATCCTTCACTGGCTAGCGGAACACCTGTCAGCCGTTCTATTGCATCGAAGTAGTCTCGCCTATTCCGAATCCCTGTCGTGGGAGTAGTAGAAAGGAAGTCCTTGTGAGTGATCTGACTGGCTCCCTTAGCGAGAACAGTTCGGATCTTTCCGGTCCCTTCCTCAAAGAAGAAGATACCATCCGTCGGGTCAAAGCCCGTGGTGTAGCCAGGCATACCATGAGGGCCATCAGAGAGGAGTAGGCCAAAGGGATCTTTCTCGCTTCGGATGATAAGGTCCACCACATCGTCAGCTATCGCTGCACTCCCAAGCTCTATGCTCGCACCAGTGTTGATGTCCCGAAGGACTACCCTTCCTCCCTCCAGCTCTTCAACAAGCATACCCTTCGCACCTGCCCTCAAGGCCAGTGTTGATCCGTCCTCAGCTAGGCGTAGGGTTTCCTCTCTGATCGACTGGAAGACCTTCAAATCTTCCTCAGGCAGCCTAGCCCACAGATCAGAACGGAACCGCTGAGCGAAGTTAGCGCGGAATGCCTCTATATCCTTTGCAGCAATGTCAAGGCCCCTAGCCTGTACCCAGGCATCAAAGACATCATCCATGTTCCTGATGGCGACAGGCTCAAGTAGATCACCTGCATACTTTCCTTCTAGAAGGAAGCGGGCTGCAAAGTCATCAGCACCGGAAGCGAAGATGAGAGTACGACCTTCTTGCCCTATGTCTCGGGCAACAAACATTCGATTACCAAGAACGAAATGCCCTCGGGTTAGGCCTGCAAGCATCTCTGCTATAGGCCCTTCCGTCGCAGTTTGGAGAAGTTCAGCTGCTGCAGCTTCATCTAAGTTGAACTTAGTCATAAGCATTTGAAGTGTAGCTTCCAAGTGCTGACCTTGAACGTTGGGGGCCACCCAGATAACTCCCTCTGCATCTATAACAGCGGATAGTCCAGTACCTTCCTTCGCAGCCGCAGCTATTTCTACCTTCCCAATGTTTCCAACTTTTGCGAAGGTTATCCCCAACTCTGAGGGATGAGTGATTGCTCCACCTATCTCGAACTGGCGGATTGCATCATCGGAGAATTGGAGAGTACCCTCTCGGAGCCCAGCTACTATCGTCTGCTCAGTCATGGGACCTTCTACTCCCATCGCCTGAGCCATTCGAGCATGGGTGAAGTCACGGAAGTCCTCGAATAGAGCCTGGCCAGCAGTAGGGAGCGGGATCTCCTCAACAGCATAAGGAAGATTCGTGACCCCCTTCTCTTTGATAGTCGTGGTCTTACCGTCAGAGTTCTTAACTACCAAGTCCCCAGCCTTATTCCCTCTCCTTACATATACATAGTCAGCCCCACCCTTCTGAATGAGCTGACCAGTGAACCTTCCTTCCCCTCCTATTTTCAGCTGACCCTTCTGAGTATTGTTCAACCCTGTCAGTCCAAAGTGGAGATCGTAGGTTCGACCTGTAGGTCCTTGACGAGCGATGATATCGAACTTGAGGTTAGGGAACTGTTCTCGGATAGCGGGCAACCTCGCGTCGATCGCCCTGAAGTCGGAACCAAAGTTCAGAACGAGCCCTCTGGTTTGCCCAGCCTCTGCCGCACCCCGAACTCCTGCAATCAGAGCATTGTCGAACTCTAGATTCCTAAGAAAGTCCTGTGCAGCGTGGCTGTTAGCTAAGTATCCCTCCTCGTTCATCAAATGAACAAGTGATATGGATTCCGGCTCAGAGAATACTACCTTCTCTCCCGCAGCCATTCTCTTTAGCTTGTCGTCCAGAGTCAGATCCCCTGCATGGAGCCGGGCTCGATTGATTCTCATTCCCTGAGCAGCGAACATCAAACCACTGAGGGCCATCCCCGATACACCGAAGACAGCCGATTGTGCAGCCAGAGACTTGGTCCTATCCCCGATGTTCTCACCAGGAGTTAGGAACCCACCAAAGACTGCACCTGCTGTCGAGTCGAGAATGAAGTTACGACGGAGGCCAGCACCTACTGTCTGTACTACCCTCGCTCCCGCAGTAGCAGCAGTAGGAGCTGTAGCTGCTCTGATCCCTGTGATCAAGCGAGCTGCCTTGAACGAGGCGGTGACAGGGGCTATGAACCCAAAGATCTCTCCGAGCAAGTGGGAGTCTCCAATCAATTCAGGATCCACCCCTGCATTGATAGCAGCTCGCTCCGACGAAGATAGGATATTCTCGTTGAGACGCCTGAAGAAGTCAGCTGCCCTATCCGTAGGGATGTCTCTCTCGAAGAAGAATCCTGGAATCTCAAAGAGAGCTTGGAGTCCTTCAGTGAAGGGAGTCTGTATCCCTGCTAAAATCAATCCTACCTCCTGTGGAGAAGTAGGAGTGAGAGCGTCAAAGGTCCTAGCGAAGAACCCTCTATCACTCACGGTGGGCTGAGCAGGAGCACCTTCACTCATTATCCTGCCAATAGCCGCAGTGAGCGGATCAGCTGAGATTCCCTCAGCCTGCTCTTCTAGCAATCGAGCGATGGCGTCTTGTAGGGGATCACCCTGCGGAACTCGGCTAGACATGTATCTTAATTCTCCGATAGCAAGCGTCTGAGGATAGCGAGAGCTCTCTCAATAGGAGCATTGAGGGCTCGGGCTTGTACTGATTGAGACTCTGCACCAGGTCTGTGTGGTGCTCGAACGTCGGGAGTGAATGATTCCCTTCTGCGGATCAGAGAGTTAAGCTGCAACACCCGTGCTCGAAGGCTCGCAGGCATATTGGCAGGGTCAATTCCTCCTGCGGGTATCTCGTCTGTCCCTTCCCTCTCGATCGGAAGGGTAGTAGAGTCGATAGCTATTTCAGCCTCTAGTCTCTTGATTCGCCTTCCTAGATTCCTCTTGACTTCTTCGCTAGTAGATTCGCTCAAGAGACGATTGAGGCTGTTTATCTGACGCTGCTGTGAGTCAATTACCTGTTGCTGAACTGCCGAGCGTTCAGGAGTCACGGGAGGAACTTCGTCTACCTCAGCCTCAGCCCTTCGACCCTCCGCCGCAACGACTGCATCCAGTCCTACTTGACCGATCAGTATGTCTCGCCTCTCATCAGCCGTCTGACCCTCAGGTAGTTCTTGACCAAGGACGTCAATCACTCCTAGGATCTGTACCTCCAACGAAGCAGCGCGGGGATCTATCGTTCCACCCCTTCCTCCTCCTATATCCACTGCACCTGTTGGAGCGAGTATAAACTCAGGTCGACCAAAGTTGAACGGACCCCGCTTAAAAGACCCGAAGATAATCGGAGCTAGTTGATCTACTAGATCTGCTACGGCCTTTGGATCAGCCTTTTGAATTGACTCGACGACTGCAGCGACCTGCATCAACTTCCGCATTTCAGGCGGGAATCCCTCGAACAGAAACTCATCTCCGAATGCCATAGATCCTCGAACGACATCCATCGCGAGCTTCTCACCCTCTGTCGCGCCTGAAGCAAGGAAGGCATCTATGATCGATCCATCTTGCGCCTCAATAGCAGAGTCGTAGATGTCTAGAACTCGGGATACAGCAGGGGCACCCACCTCGAATTCTCTCTGACGAACCGCATCTCGAATCTGGTCGATGATTTCAGACCTACGTGCATCCTCCAGATTCCCGAACCTTGCGTCCTCAGCATTTTGATCTCGAAGCATAGAGACAAAGAGTGTTGCAGCCTCGACCCGCTCGAAGGTCATGTCAGGCCTGGTACCAGGGAAGACGACGGTGATGGGGTCTAACCCTTCTACTCTAGCAACAAAGTCATCAAGCCGAGCGGGGTCGTTCTGGATTCGTCGAAAGGCTTCAATTCGCATAGCGGCTTCATCACGAGTAACATCAGCCACCTCTTGAATAGGAGTCAACCCCTGATTTGCTCGGATAACTTCATTCGATGCTAGTTCCTCAGGGGTCAGATCCTGGAACCCTTCCAACGTTATCTTATCAACGAAGGTATCCACCGTCTCCTTATTGAGGTCCAGATCTAGGAACTCTAACGGATCTACCTCAAACGCTTGACCGAACAGCGCCTGTGTGGCAGGGTCCGTGTCCCCTAGTGTCGTACCTGTTGCAAGGAAGGGCACTAAGGTAGTGAACGCATTGAGAGCGGTGATGCGCTCCTGATTTGAGAGCTGTCGCTTTTGCAGTGCTAGTTGCCGCGCTCGCTCCCGACTCGCAACAAACGCCTCTGCACCCCTCGATAGACCTCCACCAGTAATGCTAGGAAATACTCGTCCACCTGAAGACATGCTTATCTCCTAAATAGTTACGCCGGGAGGGAAGGGATTATTGCCAGGTCCGGGTCCACCGATTGGCCCAAAGCCTCCAAAGCCTGACGGATCAAAGCCCCCTGGAGTAATACCCCGATTGGGGCTGAAGAACTCACCAGCAAAGTTACCGCCTGCAGCAATCAGATCACCAAGGAAGCCTTCTTGGAAGTTCGGTGCACCCGGCTGGAAGAAGTCAAGCGTCTGACCTCGTGCCCCAAGCAGACCTTGCAAGATGACAGCGAGTGCCTGGCTCTGTTGACCCTGAGCTGTGAGCAGAGCTTCCTGCCTTGCCCGAGCAAACTGAGCCCCAAGCTCTCCTTGTACCCTCGATTCACCTTCCAGGATGTTCGTACTGAATCGCCCACCTAGTCGGCCAAAGGATCCTCGCGTACTCTCGATAGCCTGCTCGGTCGTACGTTTCTCGAATGGCTCAAGGGACGCGAACAGACCCTCCAACCTGTCGCCGGGATCAGCTAGCAACCTCCGCACCGCGTCCTCAATCCCAACGTTGCCTGGACCGAAGCCTATTGCATCCTGCGTAGCTCCCGCCAGGATACGACCCCCTCCTCTTCCAAGGAGTTCATTCGAAATCTGAACGGTACCTCCTCGGGTCTCGATAGGGGTTCCCGATACTTCCTTTCCGAATAGCAAGTCAGGCATCCTAAGCCTCCTGTAGTTTTGCTTGGAGTTCGCTTTCTAGTATACCATACATCTCTAGATCCACCCACACGTCCTTATGAATGTTTCCTTCTCGTCTTGTTCCTTCGTGCTGAAATCCTAGGCGCTCGATCATCCTGATCAAACCCTTACTGTGTCCTGCTACCTCAGTAGACAGCCGACGGAGATTGAACTCGCCCATCCACAGCCTCATCATTTCCAGGAATAGGGGCTCTTTCCCCCTAACCTTTCCATTCCACAGAGTGAAGTGAGCTAAGGCATCGAAGTTCTTGAGCACCCTGTTCATCATCATGGCTCCAATAGGAGCTTCATCGTCGATGCTATAAATCTCTGCGTAGATAGCGTTGGATGCAAAGAGAACATCGAGGAAGGGATCAACCTTCCCTCGGGTATAGTCAGAGAACAGGGTATCATGTTGACTGTACTCAATCCACAGTTCTTGAACCTTCTGAGGAGTAAGGTAAGGATCCACGTCCCCGAACCTTTGGAGCAGCCGAATTGAATACTCCTTTCTCCCGTCCTTCTCATCCAAGCCCATCCGAAGTAGCTCATTCAAAAGATCAGATCTCCTCGCTCGATCAAGTGAGGGCGGAACCCATAGATGTTCACTAGTATGTCTGTATCGAATAGAATCCTAAACCTCAGGTCAGTCCCTGTTACTCCAAGCCCTACTCTCACGGTCTCAATCTTGTCAGGGGTTAGAATAAGGGTGACTGTCCGGTCAGGCCCGAACGTCTCTCCACCGTCTCCACTCGCCGCGACCTTGATCGTAGTTGCGAACGCTGAGTAGAATAAGTCAAGCAGAGACAACTCGAATGTCTTACCTTCGTCAATCCGATTCAACGTACCGCTCTGCCATTCAGACGTGAAGCTCGATCCATCCTTCTGAACTGCTGCTTCATCAATACGCTGAACATCATTCGAGGGGTCTGCAAAGAGGATAAACCTCTCAGCAGGTAGATCCGTCTGACCTGGAGGGAGAAAAGGTAAGGGCATTAGAGCACCTCACTTATGCCGCCAGTAGCGAACCTCTGGATATTCATCGGCTTCCTTCTCCAGATTGTTTCCTGAGTCTTTAGGTACCTATCCACATCGAAGACCCACACCTTGGTAATTTCAGTCGCTGCTGCAACAGGTATCCCAAGATAGTACTCTCCAAACGTGGGGTCCCATCCTGAGTCGACTAGAGAGAGATCCCCTGTTAGATCCTCAATGATCTCTTGATGAATAGGCAGACCCACAGCTCGAGGTCCTTGCTCATTCAAGAAGTATACCATCTGATCATGGCCAAGGAACATCACTCCACCTAACACATTCCGAATGGAGAAGGGATAGTTAGTCCCTAGGTTCTCAATCCAAGTCACTACGCCTATGGCCTGCTCAATATTCCCAGACTCAAAGGCTCTCATGATCGAACGCTGACGGAACACCGCTAGGAAGTTGGAGTTCAGAACCGCTCCACCTTGTAGCGCATCAATCCCATCGCTTCGAGTATCTACGAGGAACAGCTCTCCTGAACCTTCTCCTGTAAACTCAGTCAGGAGTCCATCCCTCGTAAACGAGAAGACCTGACGATCTCCTAGATCCTGCAATGCAATCAGACGACGAGCGAAGTGAACCAAGTAACGTGCCCCGGGACCTGGAACGATAGGCTCGAACGTTGACTGAGCGGCTCCCGATGATGTGTAAGTTATGCCAGCAGTCTCGTCACTGCTAACTGCCTTATTATTACCGTGAACCTGGATATCTGTAACTATTGCGTCCCACCTCACTCTCCCAAAGTCGATAAACGTCGCGCCGCAGTTGACTCCAGTTGCACCAATCTGCCTCATCCCGAACTTTATGTTAGGGCCAATCAAACCAGGGATAATAAAGTCTATTGGCCCTGCGCTGATATTTCCAGGTCTGGTCCAAACGACAGTAGCAATCACAACGAAGCCGTTCCCGTCGTCAAAATCAACCCAATATTCTATAGTAACGGTACAAGGCTCATCATCAAAGCCGACAACGAAGTTAGACCACGTGTACCTATCGTCTCGGGCTGGTACAACCAGACTCTTATCCGTGACGTGTGATGGACCAGGAGGATCAAGTGGGACGAATCCCGCACTTACCAATCCCGTGACATCATCCTGCGCTACAACGTTTCCAGATCTAATCTGGATAATTTCCATCTCTACCTCATCCAGATCGACAACCGTTGCATTAAAGGTGAACGCTTGATTCCCAGTACTAAGCGGAAAGGAATCGAACCTCGTGGCCTCATGAACTACAGTACCAAGAGGAGAGCCTTCATGCTTGAACTGGATCACAACTACGTCAGGATCGTTAGTGTCTACCTCTCGATTGAAGGCGACGTTGTATCCGACCGAATACTGAAGGATGCCACTGGGGAACGCAGGAGTGACAACGAGAGTAACTTTCTCTCCCTGATTAAAGAGAGTATTCAAATTCGCAGGGAAATCATTCTCATTGGTAACATCTGCAAGGTCCTCAAGCCAACAGAGGATCTGACGGCCCTCCGCCATGTATAGAGCACCCTGAGCTGTGACCAATGAGAGGTAGACATCGTTGATCGTTATGGGATCAGACGTATCTACGAACACCCAGTTGTTCCCATCCCAGACCTCGATGATAGCGAAGTCAGTAGCGTCTTTGAATATCCTAACGAGCCTAGCAAACTCCAATCCCTCGCTGATGAACTTGTGTTCAACCAGACCTCGAACAGGGAAGCCCGCAGCCACACCAATCGCTTGCCAGCCAAAGTCCTTCCGAATAGCAGTGCGCTCAAAGCGAATATCGTCGAGGACAGGAGTCTCACCTGGCTGAATCGAGCGAGGAGATACGTCTCCCCTAAACCCGCCATCCATCCCCATCTGGCTAGGCTTAATTAGATCCGTTCCAGGCTCTTCGGGTTCTATCCCTTGGAATTTGTTAGCCATGCTACACCGTTACGAGAGTACTTCCATGGACAGGAAAGATTCGAATAGCGCCTTCAGCACCTGAACTGACTAGACGGAGACGATCCCCGTGAACGGGCTGAACTCGAGTACCAGCGTCGATGATAACGTCTAGGGTAGTGTCGATCCAGGTTACACCCTTATCAGGGCTAACCTCAACTGACACAACGCCGGTTAGAACGCTAGGTCCATAGATAGTCAAATCCTCGATCCCTGTCACGTCGATCACATTCGAGATCGTCTCTGTGCTAGGGATCGTCAAGTTTGCGAGTCTCACTATTCCCCCTTGTTCATCGAATGAACACCTATGTGGTTACAGTTCCTTTCTTCTCTTTGTTACCGAAGACCTGAGGAATGATCTTCTCAGCACTTCGTCCTACGATATAGCCACCGATACCGATTTGAAGCAGTCTCCACATTTGCTCAGGAACTTGGACAAGAGAGTCTACATCCATCATTCCTGTAGAGATCAATACAATCTCAGCTGCAAACGTGATCATGACAATAGGACGCCAGTTCCTGGCCAACCAAGACTGACTGTTCGCTTCGGCCATAATCACGGATGCTCTGGCCGAGGCTAGCTCCTTGTCATAGTCATACCCTACTTCTTTGAGATCAGCCTCAATCTGAGTAAGAGCAACCTTGAAGGCTAGTCGCTCCTCGTCAGTCGTCGTGATGTCGTCGATGAAGCCAAACGCCGGCTTGAGGATTTTACCTATAAGCCCTATAAGTGGAATTCCCATCAGTTCACCGGTACTCCTAGCTCGTCACAGATCGGCAGGAGACTGAGCATAGCAAGGGTATCAGCCCCTGTCGTTAAGCAAGTGAGCTTGACCTGAGCTTCTATCATCAAGGTACGTTGAGCCCTAGATACCTCTTTGGTTCGTTCACCCTCCTCGTACTGAGCAACGAACGTATCTATGTGAGCAACGTGCCCTTCAAACGTCTCAATGTGATTGTGGAAATCCGCCTCGTGTGCTTCACTGACATCAGCAGGAGTATCAATACGACCCCCGATCGCTACCCATCCACCGGCGATTGCTCCTACTAATGCAATCCCGGCCAGGGCATTTCCCATAGTTATTTTCATGGTAGCCTCATAGTCCACATGTGATCAGACGACTTCGTTCGGCTAGCATCCAAATGCACTCCGCCCCCATCCTTCTTCACCATCCCCTTATATATCCCGTGAGTTCCTTTGTAGCATCCCACCCTGATGAACCCGACAGCGTACGCCCCTCGAATCACCCGAGACCTCTCCCTACTGTTCAGTACTTGAAGGTCTACCGCTATCCCCGGCACCTCTCCATGAACAGACCTAGAGTCGTCTCGAAGGGTGTCGAGGACGCGGAATGGAACCTCTGCTTCCAGTCTGGCAGCATGGAGGAGCATAAGGAAGCCTACGTCCATCTTCTCTGGATCCTCGAACTCACCAGGCAAGAACTCAGGAGCTATTCTGCCCCAAACAGGATGATCTAAAGTAGCGAACTCCGGCTCGACTAGATCCAACGGTCCTACTTCCGAAAGGCTCATTCTGAATCTCCTGTGAATAGATCCTGGAAAACAACGGACCCGAAGAAACCACGACCTGGAGGAACGAGCTCTTGGGCTTCATGATTTGCTAGTACGGCCTGCAAAGCTTCCGCTAACGACTCATGATTACCCACCTCTGTTTTGATGAGACCTTTCAACGCTTCGTAATTTGCCTGTACAGCTTGGTCCACCACTGTAAATCCCAAGGCTTCCCAATTAGCTAAGATAGTCTTGATTGCTGCTGCCTGGGACTCATAGTTACCTATCTCAGTCTGTAGAACCTCTGTCAGAAACTCGTAGTTCTCAACACTTAGCTTCTCTACAACCCCTTGAGCCTCGTATACCCCTGTAAATGCTCGAAGGATAAATCCTGTAGTTGCGTGATGGTTAACAGCAGTCTGAATCACACTAGCCAAGGATTCATAGTTACCGATAAACGTCTGACTAATCGCTGCAAGGCCCAGAGACTCCCAATTAGCTATAACTGTCTGCTGGACTCCTGCCAAAGCCTCATGGTTCCCTACTATTGTTTGCAGAGGTGAAGCTTGAGACTCATGATTCCCTATTATCGTCTTAGTTAAGCCTGTCAGAGACTCCCATGGACCTGTAAAGACGACAGTAATCTGACCCCTGGATTCATGATTAGCCAGTACCGTCTGAATCGCTTCAGCCAAGCTCTCATGATTTCCTACTACAATCGTTGCTACAAGTTCTAGAGATTCATAGTTCAACAATCCCGTCTGAGCGATATCTTGAAGAGCCTCGTGATTCCCAAGAACTGTTGTAACAATAGATCCTCTTGCTTCGTAAGGATCCAAGGAAGTCTGTACCACTACCGCAAGAGACTCATGAACTCCTATCACTGTTTGCAGCACTTCTGCGAGCGACTCGTAATTACTCTCAACCGATTGGATAAGGCCTGCTTGAGATTCATAGCTTGCAGTCACAGTAGCCTCTGCTTCACTCATACTTTCGTAGACAGCAATGAACGCTCTGCGTACCACTGCCTCTGCTTTCTCAGCCTCAGTACGCAGCGCTCCATCCTGAGGATCTCCCGTTCCTTTCTGTGCTTCCGTTCTAAGAGCTGCATCTTGCGCGCCTGGTGGAGAAAGCGTTGACCAGACGCCAGATTCCAATATCGAAGAGTCTTCGCTGGCTTCGTTATGCAGGAAGTAACTGTAATAGTTGGTACCCGCTGAGAGTCCTGTGATAGCGAACGTTTCAATGCCCACTCCAGGACTCGTCTGATTATCGAAGTCAACTGAGCCTGTTCCATCCTTTAAGTCTGCAACAGAAGGAGGTGTTGCACTGGTTGAAACGTAGGCATATAGGGTTCCCGCTGCTGTATCGGTAGTGCAACCCACCGTCGCTGTTGTTTCTGTGATCGACGCTTCAGTGGGAAGCGATAGCTGTGGCTCAGTACCAACTTCATCTTTCAGCGATACTCCGGTTACTGCCGGATAGGTGTAGACTCCTAAATCAATGAGGGTTGAAGGATCTCCTGCAGTAACATCGACCCCATCAATATTTGCGCTATTGAGGGCAACGTTGTCAAAGAACTGTGTGCCATCAGTAACTGGATCAACACCAAAGCCAACTCCCATTCCAATAACTAAATCACTTGCTATTGAAGTAAGAGTTATATTCGCCGCGTTACCGAAATCGTTGTGATCAGCTTGGGCATCACGAACTAAAGCTCCAGTATCCACCTCCTTAACGAAGACAACAAATATCTGGCCGGACTCAGTTCTGGCTCCTGCGGATCCAGCCCAGTTCCAATCAAAATTTACACTCGCACCTACTGTAGGATTTGGTAAAGTCTGAGCGCCTACACTGTACTGATCGTTCTCTTCGATCAGGTGTACATCAACATCAAATGCGGTGCTGTCCAACTGAAATACAGGAGCACCAAGATCTGCGCCGCCAGTGAAATGGCAGTACAGCACAACAACAGCAGTACAATCAGAA
>SMVB01191054.1_pt1 | contig 12986 bp, 11 predicted proteins | sample 2456461 | NCBI WGS metagenome assembly SMVB01 (sample SAMN11095934, study PRJNA526329) | marine sediment metagenome | biome: Marine sediment; feature: Surficial sediment; material: Deep marine sediment; isolation source: Hadal surficial sediment | place: Pacific Ocean | collected 2014-05 | depth...
ACGTACCCCAAAGGGGTCAAGGTTGACGATGACGAGATGAATAACATCCGGCTTCGAAGACACAAGCTTCACCCGAAGTGGAACTACACAATCAATAACAAGTAATACTAATGTCCATATTATTGTTCACCAGCCCCTAAGCGCCGGGCCGAGAATCATGCCGCGTACTATCCCCCTCATCTCACTACTCGCGCTCCTCTCCTGCGGCGAGCAGAGGCCGCCGCCCAACATTATTTATATACTCGCCGACGACCTCGGATACGGGGAGCTCGGCAGCTACGGCCAAGACAAGATCCGCACCCCGAACCTCGACCGGCTCGCCGCCGAGGGCATGCGTTTCACCGAGCACTATGCGGGAAGCCCCGTCTGCGCGCCGTCGCGTGACACAATTTTGACCGGTTACCATACCGGCCACGCCTATATCCGCGACAATGACGAGATGGACGAGCGCGGGGACGTCTGGAACGATCCCGACCTCGAAGGCCAACGCCCGCTACTCGCGGGCACGGTCACCATCGGAACTCTTCTCCAAGATGCTGGCTACGTGACCGCCGCGATCGGCAAGTGGGGCCTTGGCTGGGTCGGCTCGAGCGGCGATCCGAACGAGCAGGGCTTCGATCATTTCTACGGCTATATTTGCCAACGGATCGCCCACAACTACTACCCGACCCATCTCTGGCGCAACGGTGAGAAAGTTCGGCTCGACAACGAGGACTTCTCCCCTCGTCAGAAGCTACCGGAAGGCGCGGACCCCACGAGCGCGTCCTCTTATGAAGGCTATTCAGGCCGCGACTACGCCATGGATTTCCTCACCGAGGAGGCTCTCGCTTTCGTGATCGAGAACCGCAGTCGTCCGTTCTTCCTCTACCTTCCCTATGTCGTCCCACACCTGGCACTCCAGGTGCCGGGCGACTCGCTCGCAGAGTACGAGAACGCCTTTGACGAAGAGCCCTATCTCGGCGACAACGGCTATCTTCCGCACCCTAAGCCGCGCGCCGCCTACGCCGCGATGATCACCCGTATGGATCGAGATATCGGAAGACTGCTCGAGCTACTCGACGCGCTGGGCCTCGCCGAGAACACCGTCGTGATGTTCTCGAGCGATAACGGTCCGAGCTGGGTGGGCGGCGTCGACCGCGCGTTCTTCGAGAGCACGGGCGGGCTTCGCGGCCGAAAAGCCGAGCTCTACGAGGGTGGTATCCGCGTCCCCCTGATTGCGCGCTGGCCGGGCCACATCGAAGCGGGCGCGGTGAGCGATCGCATCTCGGCCTCCTGGGATCTGCTGCCCACCTTTACCGAGCTGGCGCAAGCGAGAACGCCGGACGGAATCGATGGCTTGTCGCTTCTACCGACGCTCACTGGAAACGAGCTCGGGCCCGTGCACGACTACTTGTATTGGGAGTTTCAAGGCGAGCAAGCCATTCGCCGCGGGCGCTTCAAAGCCATTCGTCACGGTGTCAACGAGCCGACGGAGCTCTACGATTTGCTAGACGACCCGGCCGAGAGTATCGACGTCGCCTCCGAACATCCCGACATCGTGCGCGAGATGCTTCTGCTCTTCTCGAGCGCGCGCGTCGAATCCGAGCTCTTTCCCTTGAGCTAGTACTGGTCGTTCTGTGGATGAGTGTCGCGCCGCTCCGACGCAGGGCGAACGACGACACCTGTCGGCGAGTAACTAGTAGCTATTTTGTTTTTGAGGATCGGATGAATACGGCCGGTGAGAAGTTAGAACCCTCTTTTCCTGCCCCGAATGTTCCGGCGGCTGCCTTTCGGCTTACCACCGCCCCCGCGCGGTCCGCGAGGCGACGGCAGGCCGCCATCGGAAAATCCGGGCGGACGACGCTGTCTTTCCTCGGCCGCGCTGACACGAAGATTCCTTCCGGAAAGCTCGTAGCCGTCGTAACGCTCGATCGCTTGCTCGGCGGAGCCTTGCTCCGTGAACTCTACGAATGCGAAGCCTCGGGGTCGACCCGTAACTCGGTCGGTGGGAACGAAGATCTCTACGATCTCGCCGATTTCGGAGAAGATCGTTTCGAGCTCGCCCCTCGTCGTCTCATAACTCATATTTCCAACGAACACTTTGCTAGTAATGATGGACCTCCTAATTCACTTATTGTACACACTTTTCTCGAATCAACGTAGGAGGGCGTCCCGCGCAAGCGCCCCGTCCGGAAGCCGCAGCTCGATGACGCCCGTGGCCTCCACGGCTGATGTATTTGCGAGGCGAAGCTCGGTGGCGAGTCCCGCGCCGTTTACGACGTAAGCGAAGCTCGTACCGTTAGTTAGCGCTGGCAGCACGACGCCGATGGTCTCGCCACGCAGATTCACCGTCGTCTGGCGGGCCGTTACGCTCACGACGACGTCGCTCTCGATTTCCAGAATTCCACGCACCCCGTCTCCAAAACGTTCACCGATGCTCACGCTCAGCTGTTGGCCGGGCATGACGGTTCGCTCGAAGCTTCTCCCGTCTCCGACACCTATACGGACATGGGCCGCGCTCAGACCTGCGTTCGTGATGTGCACAATCGTATCGATATCACCGTGACGGATGAGCGTTTTTTCCGCGTTGACCGCAAAGCGCACGGCGCGGCCGAGGCTCGCAGAAACGACACTTTCGCTCGTCCAGGTATCGCCGTCGCGGTGGCGGACGAGCGCGGCCACCATGGGTGCGCCGTCTCCCTCCGCGTGCACGACCGCATAACCGGACTCGGCTCGAGGCCCCGCACCGTCGCTCCGGAAACGCCGGCTCGCATGCGGCGGCACGGCGTAAGGCATGAGCTCCGAATCCATCCCCAACGGGGACCTTTCCCCGAATCGGTCACGCAGCTCGATATCACCGCGCATCACGCCATCCCCGTCGTTCACGAGAACGAGCTCCCACTGACTCCCCGCTCCGTTTTCGACCCATGGCAGGACCTGTCGTTGCGAACGCGGCCGCGAGGCCGACGGAATCCGCGCGAGGATCCGATCGCCTCGACCATTGAGCGTCGAGCGCAAAGCCGCCACCGACACCGGACGCGACGCTTCCAGCAAGAGCGTCGCGCTTTCCGGCACTTCGCGAGCACGCTCCTCGACAACAACGCCTAGCTGTCCGTCGGCGGGAACCGTTTCTTGCCAACGATGAAGCTCGTCACCGCTCATGTCCAGAAGCCGGAACATCAGCTCCGCGGGAGCCCCCGGCTCGCTCGAAACGTGCAGCCAATGCTTGCGATCGGTGGCGCCATCGATGAAAAAGGCCATCGACGATCGAGGCAAGCTCGCGGCAAAAGCCGCTTCGCTCACGAGCATACGGCTATGACGCTGCGTGCGCTCGTCGACGAACATTTCGCTGACGCTCACGAGGGCCGTGCCAGAAACATCGACGCCATCCGAAACGATGCGCGCATGCCTCACCACGAGCGCCTCCTCGCGCGCCTCGAGATCGATCGCGTCCGGCGTGTGGAAATAGCCCAAGCTCTTCGGGCCAACCACGAATCTCCACGCGGCGCGCGGGAAGTTGAAGATGACGACCCGTGAGGAAAAGGAGCCGGTGACGAACAGCCGCCCGTACTCCGAATCAACGGCGATCCCGCGGGCATCCCGCAGCGTGAACTGGCCGGGATAGCTCTTCCTTCCGCCGAAGAAGCGCTGCGTACCCGGCTCGGTTTGCGAAGCACCGAGGACGGCGACGGCGGGAGCTCCGTTTTCGAGCGTCTTCGCCCCGACGTCGAAAACGAGCACGCGATCAGCAGGGATGACCGCATCGGTGAGATAGAGCAATCCGGCCTCCGCGTCGAGAGCGAGGCCATTGGGCGCGAGAAAGCTCCGGTCATCGAAGCTCGCGGGAGCCGAGCCCCCCATCACGCGCGGGACAGGTGGAGGCGGGCCGCTTACGAAGTCGGGCTGCCCCAAAACAGCGAGCGCCGGAGCGCCGTTCGACAAGCCGGACTTCGAGGCGTCGAAGACCACGACGCGTTGGTTGCGCGCATCGACAACGTAGAGCCGGCCATGTTGCGGGTCGTAGGCTAGATGACCAGGCTCGTGAAGCGCCGTGGCGCTCCGCCCGGGCTCGGTCGACTGGAAATCGGGCTGCCCCAAGACCGCAATCGCCGAAGCGCCATTGGCGAGCCCCTCTTCTTCGATGCCGAATACGAGCACGCGATTATTCTCGCCGTCCGAGACGAAAAGTCTCTGAGTCTCTTCGTCCACCGCGAGACCCATGGGGATGAACCGGGACGCGATGCCGCGACCCATGCGCACACCGAAGCTGAAACGATCGCGTCCCGCGCCGTGCTCGACCGTCTCGAAGTCTCGCTGGCCGAGAACGACGGAGGCCGCCATCCCGCTTCGAAGCGAGCCTGGCCGAGCGTCGTAGACGAGCACGCGATTGTGATAGCCATCTCCGACAAAGAGCCGTTTCGAGTGCTTGTCATAGGCCACCGCCAGCGGCACCGTCATGTTCGTAGCGCTCGGGTCGCCCATATAGCTGGACTCGAGATCGGGCTGGCCGAGAACCCACTGGGCCGCGCGGTCGGCGACACGGTTCATCCCATCGAGCTGCCACACGACAACGCGATGGTTGTACTCGTCCGCCACGAAGAGGCGGTGGTCCAGAGGATCGAGCGCCACGGCGCGTGCGGCGGCGAGCGTTTTACCGTTCAAGTGCCCCTGCGCCATGCGTGCCTCGAAGTCGGGCCCGCCCGCCGTCGTTTCGTGCCCCACGACATCGGAGGCAAACATGCCCGTATGAAGCTTCCCGGGCGTGATATCGAAAATCGAGATACGGTTACCCGCCGGAAACCCTTCCGAGATGTAGAGCTTTTGCGTTTCCGGCTCGACGGCGATACGCGGCATCGCGACACGGTCCTGGCCGACGGCCGGGTGTGTCGAGAATGCGTCCGGTTGGCCGATCACCGCTAGCGCTTTGGTTGGACCACCCACGCGGTCCGGATGCGCGTCATAAACCATCACGCGGTGTTGAAGGTCCTCGGCGATGAAGAGTCGATGGTGCACCCAGTCATAAGCAAGCGTCTCGGGTTTCAAATCGTCGAGCGCGGCGCGCGGCTCCCTCGACACGGCGTCCCGTTGTCCCATGACCGCGATGGCGCTCGGATGATTCGTCAAGCGATCCGGATGGACGTCGAAGACGACGACGCGATGATTCCCCATATCCGAGACAAACAACCGATTGAAAACAGGATCATAGGCGACGCTCGAAGGTCCAGCGAGCTGGTCGGGTCCGACACCGCGCTCACGGCTATGAAAATCCTCTTGCCCGATGACGATGGTGGCCGCGGGATCGGTGTCGAGGCGATCCGGATGGATGTCGAAAACCAGAACGCGATGGTTCGGAGGATCGGCGACGAACAAACGCTGCCCTTCTTCGTCCAGAGCTCCAGACGCCATCATCCCGGTGCGATTGGGACCGATGCCGCGCTCGGTCGAGGCGAGGTCTTTTTGCCCGATGACAACCTGTGCCGCCGGATAGGCTTCCACTTCGTCAGGATGCGCCCGGAAGACAAGAATACGGTTGTTGAAGCGATCGATACCGAACAAGCGCTGCGTCGACGTATCGAAGACCGTGATCGCCCCGGGAAAGTTGAGCTCGCGCTCGCTCGGAACGGGGTTCGACCGGCGGCCATAGATACTCTCCCGCCCGATCACATACATGGCCGAACGATCCGCGGGGAGACCGCTCTCGTCGAGCTGGAAGGCTCGATAACCTCCGTTACCGTAAGCGGGGATGAAGAGCCGGCGATGGGCGCGATCCAGCGCCACAGGTCCCGGTCACCAAACGCTGTGCGAGGTCGGGCCGGAATTTGTCAGGCCGCCGATGAAGGTGGGGTTGCCCCAGATGTCTTCGGAAGCTAGAACGTCGGTGGCGGGTTGGCCTGTTTTTGGGCGTGGTTTTGAATCGTCGTTTTGTGCGACGGTCGTGACGCTCGTTAGGGCGATGGCGAGAGTCAAGATGGCGGGGATCCGCTTTAGCATGGGGATAGCTGCCTTTCTATATCCGCGACCGGAACTGGCCACAATCTGGGCGGAGAGTATAAGGGAAAGCGCGACCGCGCGAGAGGGGGCGAGGTACTCCGCGCGAGAACGCGGGCAGGGTGCGAGACTCAACTTGGAAGCCCCCAAGGCGGGGTCGAAAAAACGCCGTTACGACCAACCAGGAGTTTAAGGACAAGTTTGAACGGCTAGCGGAGGTATTGGGGGTTGTCAACGCTCAGGCGCGGATCGCCGATATTTTGGAGAAGGCGATCGACATCGCGCTCGACAAGAAGGACCCGAAGAAGAAGCTCGAGCGGCGGAGAAAGCGGCAGCAAGCATGCGCTGCGCCATCTCGTTCGAACGAGATGGCGAACAAAGACGCGCCAGCCGAGTCTCGTTACGTTAGCTCTGAGGTTTCTGAGCGTGTTCACGAAAAGGGGCACGGGCGGAAGCTGATTCTGGGCGATAGAACCGCTAGCTGAGGTGCGCGTCTAGGCGCTTCGCGAGATGGCGCGCGCGAATTGTCTTGGGAGCTCGCGGGGCTTTGGGCGGCTTTCGGGTCTTTTGGCAAGCGCGTTGAGAACGACCTTTTCGACCGAGGCTGGGACCTCCGGGTTGAGGCTGCGAAGGGGCTCGGGCTTTTCGGTCATATGCATCATGGCTAGCTTCACGAGGTCTCTGTCGTTGAACGGAAGCTTACCCGCGAGCATCCGGTAGAGCATGATCCCCACACTATAGACGTCCGCGGATCCGTCATACGGCTCGTCATTGAAGCGCTCGGGGGCCATGTAGGCCGGTGTCCCGAGGACGCGGCCTTCGGCCGTCAGCTGGTGGTCCGGATCCACGTCGTCCAAGAGCTTAACAATCCCGAAGTCGAGCACCTTCACGACTTCCTTTGAGCGGTCCGAGTGCAGAAAGATGTTCGCCGGTTTGATGTCGCGATGGACGAGCCCAGCGCTGTGAGCTTGCGAAAGCATCGCGCATATAGGGCCAAGCAACTCGGAGCATCGCTCTACCGGTAACGTATTTTTCTCCGTGAGCTCGTCTTGAAGCGAATGGCCTTCCAAAAGCTCCATCACCAAATAGGCCAGTCCCGTGCTGATGACGCCAAAGTCCAGCACGGTAACGGCGTTCGGGTGCCGGACCCGGCAAGCCGAGACGCCTTCCCGACGGAAACGGTCGACGGCCTCCGGTTCGAGCCCCACGCTCGCGTGAAGAATTTTCACCGCAACTTCGTTCTCGAGATCGATATGTCTTGCTTTGTAGACGGTGCCGAAGGCGCCCGCACCGAGTCGCTCCTGGAGAACGTATCTCCCGGCGATAGTCGTGCCCGGACCCGCATCCGCCTCGGTCCCCTCCGCTTGCGCCGCATTTTTCTGACGAAGCTGGGACTCGACGCGCGCCAAGGCCATGGGGAAATTGATCGGCTTGGTGACGTAGTCGTTGGCGCCGCATTCGAGAGCTTCCACAACGCTTTCAGCGCTGTCATTGGCCGTAGCCATGATGACCGGTAGGTCACGTGTCGAGTATTTCACGCGCAACTCTCGGAGCACCTCGATACCACTCATCCCTGGCATCATGATGTCGAGAAGAATGAGGTCGAACTGCCCCGCTTCGACCATCGCCAACGCATCTGGCCCGTTCTCGGCGGTCTCGACGTCATAACCCTTGCGGATCAGACGCTGGGACAGCATGTCCCGGTTGCCTTCGTTGTCATCGACAACGAGCAGTTGTGACTTCATGTGGTTCGGCTCTCGAGCTCCCGTCGAAGAAGCGGCGAAATCGCCCCCTCTGAACAAACGTTTACGCGAATTTTTCAGCTATATAGATATTAGACGGGAGCAGCCGCTAGCTTGTCAAGACATGACGGTACGTGCGGGCCTCGTCGCGAGCACTTCGGAGAGGATAGTCACAGCTTTTTCAAAACCCTCGTCGCATGCGCCGAAGCCAAGACGAAAATGGGCTGGAAAGCCGAAGCAATCCCCCGGCGCGAGCACGACGCCGCGCGCCGACGCGGCCTCGCAGAAGGATCGAGCATTTTTTTCATCGCGCAAACGCGGAAAAATAGTCATCCCGCCACTAGGCCGAACCCATTCGACCAAGTCGGCATGCTCCCGAAAGAACTCGTCGAGCACGGCGAGGTTGTCCCCGGCCTCTTCGAGGCGGGCCATTCCTTCCTGCTCGTCGGAGCCGCCGGCATTGGCAAAACCGCAATCCTGCACGAGGTCGTGCGCCGTTCGATCGTGAACGGATCGACTAAGCGTTTCGTCCAGATCTCTCTGCGGCATCGTGCCTCGAGCCTGACGAACCCCGGGAGCCAGATGGGCCCAGCGATGCAACAACTCTCGCAGGCGCTCGTCGAGCTCGGCCCGTCCGTGGTCCCAGTCATTCGCGATTTCGACCACGTCTACGTCTACGGCCGCGACGGCGCAGGCGCGCGCGACCCGCGTACGGGCAGGCAGCATCCCCGGCTCAAAGACGTGCTCAAAGGGGACCTCGCGCCGTTTCTAGACGCGTGGCGCCAGCTACCGTAGGAACGTTCGTACAACACTCACGGGATGAGGGCCACGATTCGGACCGGGCCGCCGGAGCCCTTGCCGATTTTTATGGGGAGCGCTATGACCCAGAAGCCGGTTTCGGGGAGCTCGTCTACGCGGGCTACATTTTCTAGGTTTGCTACGCCGCCGGCGGCAGCGATCTGGTGTGCGATGAAGTCTTGCGACTGGCCGTAGTCGATGCTTGCGGTGTCGACGCCTAGCGCTCCGACGCGACGTTGCTCGACCAGATAGCGCGTGGCTTCTTCTCCGTAGCCGGGGAAGTGCAAGTTCGACGCGTCACCTGGGGTGTCATCTCCTAGGTAAGGAAGCGCCTCGGGCCAACGGCTTCCCCAACCCGTGCGCAGCAGGACGATTGCACCTTCGGGGACAGGACCATGCGCCTCTTCCCACGCCGTGACGGTATCGAGGCTGAGACGCGCATCGGGGTTCTGAGAGGCCTGCTCCGACATATCGATCACAACGCCGGGCGCGATGAGCTGGCGCACAGGAATCTCTCCTACGGTGCGGCCACCTTCCGCGAAGTGGATGGGCGCATCGAGATGCGTCCCGCCGTGCTCGGGCGTACAGAAAGAATACGCGGCATAAAAGTAGCCGTCTTCACTCGGCCCGTAATCGAGCTCCTCCAGGATGAAATCCGTGGGCGAGGTGGGCCAATAGAGGGTGTCTTCATCGTAGGTGTAGGACAGATCGATCAGCGTTGCGGTGCTCAGATCGAGGCCAGGTGGGGGCTCCGGGGCCGCGGCACAGCCGGCCGCGCAGAGGAACAAGATCGAAAGCTTCTTCATATCGGACTCCGCTCCATTCCGTCGAAAAGTTTCCCGAACTCTAGCGCATTTTCGAGCAGGACCCGCAGTCGACCTTCCGCCGCCAGGCGGATCTACTTGGGCTGGACCAAGTGCAATGCGCTCGAGCCCGTCCGCAGCAACACGAGGGGACAAGGCTTGAACACTTGGCTTGGTGAGTACGCCCTGCAGATCGAACCACTCACGCGTCTTCCAGCCTACGTGCAACCTGCTCAATCAGGTCTGCGCGAACCTGAAAGTTCAGCGTAGAAGCGAACCAACACCGCGATCAGCTCCGAAATGCATGTATTTTACTATATAATACTTGCAAAATAGAAAACTCGATCTATACTATCCTGACGAAACAAGCCATGAAAAATGCAGCTAAGCTCAGCAAATCTATGCGTCCTGGCCGGGTCTATCGGCGCCAAAGCCTCGAAAACTTCTCGACGGCCGTGGACAGGGATCTCAAGTCGCTTGTTGCTAGTGGAGACGTGAAGAAACTAGCGGGGGGACTCTACTATCGTCCTTCTACGAATCGCTTCGGCGACACTCCGCCGGACAATAAGGATCTCGTGCGTGCTTTTCTCAAAACGGCCGACTTCCTGCTGACCTCCCGCAATCACTACAACCAACTTGGCCTTGGCCTGACCCAGGTCTACAACACCTATCTGGTCTACAACCACAAGCGCTCAGGCGATTTCTCGCTGGGCGGAAAACACTTCAAGTTCCTCTTGGTTCCGGCCTATCCGGAAAGACTGAGTAAGGAATATCTCCTCATCGACATGCTCAACAATCTCAAGCAGCTGCCCGACGATACGGATCTCGTACTTCGGAATTTGAAATCCCAGTTGAACCAGTTCGATCAGGCAGGCGTGAGAAAACAGCTAGAGCGATACGGACGCCCGGCCGCACGACGAGCCTTGCAAGACGCACGTGCCTAAATTCATCCACGAATTGTCGGACGCCAAGGCGTTGTTCGAGACCCTCGGAGCGGAGAAGAACGTCCTTCCTCTTGTGATCGAGAAAGACTACTGGGTGATGCATTGCCTTTGGGGATTGCAGCAAAAAGGTTTTGAGTTCGAACTGAAGGGCGGCACCTCGCTCTCGAAAGGATGGCGCTGCATCGATCGCTTCTCGGAAGACATCGATATCCGTTTTGAGCCGTCGGAGGGATTGAACCTCACAGGAGAAAAGCGAGCCCACATCGAAGCTCGATTCGAGTTTTACGACGCTGTCGCCAAAGAGATCGAGATTCCAGGGATTGCTGTGGAACGGAACCGGGCCTTCGACGATGCGAAAGCTCGCAACGGAGGCGTGAGCCTCAAATTCGATTCATACTTCAATCCCTTACCTGAGCTGAAACCCGAGGTGCTCCTCGAGATCGGGTTCGTACGGACAGCTCCGAATGAGCCAAAAGATTTTAGCAGCTGGGCACTGGAGAGGACTCTTCAGGCAAATGTTGATGTTATTGATAATCGTGCTAGGGCAGTCAAATGCTTCAATCCCGAATACACGTTCGTTGATAACTCCAAACGATTTGCAAAAGGTTCCGTCAGCATCGGGATCGGAACGAAGACAGAGACCGTCCACGCCAGTTTATGCGGCATTACTATGATCTCTACAAGCTGTTGGAGCTCGAGCGGGTGAGGAGCTTTATCGGAACGGCAGATTACCAAACCTACAAACGAGAAAAACTCCGCGGAGAGGATGCGAAGGAGTTTGCGTCCCGGAGGCCGTTCGCGATCACCGACGACACGACCTACCGCCTGTTCGAGAAGGAGTTTGAGTCCATAAACAGCTTGCTACTGTCTCCGGGACCCACGTTTAAAGAGGTGATGGAGAGACTCAGGAAATACTGTCAAACAGGCGAACGTTGAAGCATGGTCTGGACCAAGTCGCTCCGCGATCAATCCTGTGAAGGCACGAGACGTTCCAGCTCTTCGAACCAGTTGAGCACCAAGATGATTTCTCGCGTTTCTAACTGGTCCTCGCTGACCGGCGTCACCATGAGGAAGCGACCATCCGCTCCGACGTCGTAGGGACGCCCCCACCCAAAGTCGAGGTGCTGCTTCAGAAACAGTGTTTCCGGTCTGCCGACCCGAAAACTCGGTTCCGTCTCCACCGGAACCGCCACCATCTCGTGGCCGTGGAGATAGAAGAGCTCTCTCCCATTGGGCCCCCAGGCTGGCGCCGTAGCTCCGTCCGTGGAAACCTGCCAGTTCTGGTCATTCACGTTCGGAAACGGTCTCACGTAAACCTCGAACTCACCCGATTCGTTCGATGTATAGGCTAGCCATCGACCGTCCGGCGAGAGCGCGGGTTCGTTCTCGGTGAAGGGCGAAGCCAGAAGCGAGCGCACCTCTCCGACCGCGTCCAACAGCACGATGTCGATCAAGGTTCCGGGATTCACTTCGGTGGCCACCACGATGGTGCCGTCGGGTGAAAAGCCCTGAGGCCAAAGCTCGTTGGGATGGCTCGAGAATTTCGACGCTTCCCCGTCTTCGACTTTCGTTCTCGGACGATACGTCTTGCCGAAGCGCTTGGCTTCGAGTCGCTCGAGCTTGCCATTTCTTAGGCACGGCTGCGTCGATGACCGAAGCAAGGTCACTGCCGGGGATGAGCGCCGCCAGGCGTTCGAGCTTGTCGCGAAGCTCGGCGCTTGCTGTGAATTTCACTAGGTAACTCGCAGGCGAGAGCGGCGCGACTGTTGGTCGTTTTTCAGGGGCTGCCGGGCCGGGATGTGGCGGGTCGGTCTTTTTAGGCTCCTCACGCGCTTGGTCCGACGCCTTGGACGACTCGCTCTGGGCTTTTGGCTCCGGCCTCTTTCGAATCGTCGGCGAAACGTCCGGTTTCGGAGCTAGCTTCGCCACGAGCTCTTCGAGCTCACGTTTGCTCTTGTGCGTGGCTTTTGCGAATACCTCTTCGCAATTGGCCTCGGTGAGGTGCTTCGAGATCACGGCGATGCCACACAGGTGAATGCGTCCATCCTGGAGCATCGTGAGGAGCACGGGAAACCTGCGTGACAACCGAGCGGCGTTGATTCGCCGATAAGCTTCCGCCTCCGATAAATGCAAGACGTCCATACAAAAGCGGAACATGGACGGCGAAGCCTCGCGGGCAAAGAGACCCCGTGCATCGACTTCAGCTATGTGTGCGACGAGCGCCGCTTCACCGCGGCGCGATTGCTTCGAGGCATCGGATAGTTGAACGAGAAGCTCGTCATCCGATAGTGCCGAGATCTTCTTCACTATCATCTTTGGTGCTCATGCATTGTTATAGCATGGACTTTTTAGACGCTCAGCGTTGGCGCGTGACCGACACAAACGCTTCGAAACACTTTCGAAGTCCCCTCGAACGGGAGAGCACCACTGTCGCTTCGTTAACGGGTGCAGAGACCCCAACAGATCGAGCGCGAGCTTCTTTTGTCAAGTTGCGTCAAAAAACCTGTCAAACAAAAAATGAGCTCGATGCTGTTTTTTTCGCCTCCTCCGCAAAATCTGTGGGTTGCATTGGGGAGAAAACTCGGCTAACTAATTGATAATAAACACCTTCTTCCCAGCGCACGCGGCTTGGCTTTCGTGTGTGACTTCGCGCTTCCTGAAACCCGGGTGCCCGGAGCCCCGCCGGAGGCCCCGTTTGCCCATCGCCCATAGTTGCTCGGACCACGGAGCGG
>SMVB01317440.1_pt1 | contig 12982 bp, 13 predicted proteins | sample 2456461 | NCBI WGS metagenome assembly SMVB01 (sample SAMN11095934, study PRJNA526329) | marine sediment metagenome | biome: Marine sediment; feature: Surficial sediment; material: Deep marine sediment; isolation source: Hadal surficial sediment | place: Pacific Ocean | collected 2014-05 | depth...
GATACATTTTTCATCGATGAGGTGTTTGTGAAAATTGATGGCAAGCAGCATTATTTATGGCGAGCTGTTGATCAGGATGGTGAAGTTGTCGATGTGCTTCTACAGCGTCGACGCGATGGCAAGGCCGCTAAGCGCTTCTTCAAACGACTATTGAAAGCAAATCGAATGGAACCCAGAAAGATTGTGACCGACAAGTTGAGAAGTTATGGCGTCGCACATCGTGAATTGATTCCAGATACGATTCATGATACATCGCAATATGCCAATAACAGGGCAGAGCTTTCACATCAGCCGACGCGGGTTCGAGAACGGGTCATGCGTCGATTCAAATCAATGCAACAAGCTCAGCGGTTCCTGACTGTACATGCGGCTGTTTACAATTTGTTCAATCTTGGCCGCCACCTGGTTTCAGCCAAGAACTATCGGTTTTTCCGCCTGCGTGCGTTTGCGTCTTGGAATGACGCCGTGGCGTGATGGGCATTATCTGCTCAGATTTGTTTAGGCTGAGTAGTTAACTTGTCAATACCCCCTTGTGCGCACGGCCGAAGACCGGCTGGAATAGGAAGGATTATTTGTAGGCTTTGCATCTCGGCGATATGCTTGCATGTGGCATACAGGTTCTATTCTTGCGCCATAGATCAGGAAGAAGCAGCTCGATATGTTAGTGGATAAATGGCTCACACCCGATTCGCAAGACGCCCGTACCCGTGGGGCGGTCTGGCTCGCCGTACTTGCCGGTACCACGATGGCGATCGGCGTCATTGCGGTCTGGTACGTGATAAACGACCGCGCACGTGAACATATTAATTCAGCTACCCACGATGCGACCCGCATCAACCAGTTGCTGATTCGACAAGACATTGACAATCGGCTCACGGCCCTTGACCGGCTAGCACAACGTTGGATGTTGGCCGGCGGAACGGCGCGTCCTGTATGGGAAGGCGACGCGGCGCGCTACGTGACGGACATGCCTGGCTTCCAGGCCATCGAATGGGCGGATGCCACGTTGCATATTCGGTGGATTGTGCCATTGGATGGGAACGAGGCCGCGCAGGATCTGGACATCACTCAAACCGAACCGGCGCGGGTTGCTTTAGCGGCGGCACGTGAGACCGGCAGGGCAACATTGACTCAACCCTTCGAGCTTGCGCAGGGTGGCGTGGGAATCGCTGCCTATTTACCCGTAACACGAGACAACCAGTTTGACGGTGTCATTGCGGGCGTTCTGCGCCTAGAGCCTTGGCTGACTACCGTCATCGCGCGTGTGCAAAGCACAAACTATCATACCCGTATCCTTCTGCAGGGACACGAGGTCTACCGAAAGGATGCAGGTAGCGACGTAATAGATGAAACATGGACAGAGCGCAGCGAATTTGAATCTCACGGGTTGACTTGGACGACCCTGATTACGCCGACGAGAGAGTATGTATCAGCGGTTCACGCGGGCTCATCAACGCTTATCCTGATTGTTGGGCTGCTTCTTAGCACACTGGTCGTCGTTGTCGTGTATCTGGCACTGGTAGCGAGGGTTCGCTCCCGCGAGCTCCACGATTCGGCGAGCCGGCTTGCGACACTGTTTCAGAATTTGCCGGGCATGGCCTATCGGTGCGTAAATCAACCGAACTGGCCTATGGAATTTGTCAGCGAAGGCTGTCATGAGCTTACTGGATACTCGCGCATCGATTTTGAGGAACGACGTGTTTTTTGGGGTGAGCTGATTCATCCGGATGATCGCGATCGCGTCTGGCGGAACGTGCAAAAAGCGATCGACGCGGCCGATGCGTTCGAATTTGAGTGTCGTATTGTGACCCAAGCCAATGAAGAGCGGTGGGTGTGGGAGCGTGGCCGAGCAGTCAGATCGGGGTTGAACGACAATGTTTGCCTCGAGGGATTTATTAGCGATATTACGGATCGCAAGCACGCTGAGATGGCTTTACTGGAAGCACGCGCATTTTCTGAAGCGGTGGTCGAAACGGCCGTGGAAGCCGTGATTACCATTGGCGCCAGCGGGACCATCGAGACTTTCAATCGGGCTGCGCAGCAAATGTTTGGCTACTCCCTTGAGGAAGTTCAAGGTAAGAATGTAAACGTACTGATGCCGGGACCTTACAATGCCGAACACGATCAATACATTGCACGTTATCTGGAGACCAATGAACCCAGAATAATAGGGTCAGGTCGCGAAGTCAGCGCACAACGCAAGGACGGATCAGTCTTTCCCATTCACTTGTCCGTTAGTGAGGTCCGCAATCCGCCGGAGCGAAAATTCGTGGGGCTGATACGCGATATTTCTCGTCAACGTGCAGCCGAGAATGAAGCGCGCGAGCACCGTGAACAATTGGCACATGTGGATCGTCTTAACATGCTTGGTGAAATGGCCACAGGGATTGCTCATGAGATCAACCAGCCGCTGACGGCGATCTCCTTGTTCGCGCAAGCGGGTAAACGTCTGTTCGGCGCGGGAAAACAGGATCGGTTGCCCGAAGTTTTCGATAAACTCAGCCAACATGCGCAACGAGCGGGCGCTGTCATCGAGCGCATGCAAACCATGGCTCGTCGACAGGAAAGCGTAAAAGAGATCGTCGATTGCAAGGCGCTCGTCGAGGAGGTCGCCAAACTTGCTGAGGCGGATGCACGTATCTGGGACATGACGATCGAAGTGGATACGGAAAACGAGCTGCCACCCATTGAGGTCGATACCGTACAGATTCAGCAAGTTGCGTTGAACCTGCTTCGCAACGGCATGGAAGCCATGCGGTCTGTCGATTGCCGCGATGGCAATACGATCAGGCTGCAAACGAAGCTGCGTGGGGACGGCGATGTTACGGTGGCAGTCATTGACAAAGGCTGCGGCGTCTCTGAGGCAGTTGCAAAGATACTCTTTACCCCCTTTTCGACGACTAAAAAGTCCGGCATGGGCATGGGATTGTCAATCAGTCGTGCCATTATTACTGCACATGGCGGACACCTGAATTTTCACAACAACGATTCTGGCGGGGCGACTTTCTTTTTTACCCTGCCAGCTGCGAGTCAAAAGGATTAGCATGGATAAACAACAAATCGTATTCGTCGTCGATGACGATGAAGGCATCCGTGAAGGTCTTGGCCTATTGCTCGAAACCATCGGGCAGCCGTACGAGTTGTACAGCTCTGCGATCGAGTTTTTGGACGCCTACGATCCGAGCAAGGGCGGATGTTTGGTGCTCGACATCCGCATGCCACGCATGTCCGGCCTGGAATTACAAGAGAAACTCAACGAACAAGAATGCTTGTTGCCAATCATCTTTATTACGGGACATGGCGATATTCCGATGGCGGTAGATGCGATGCGGCTTGGTGCACTGGACTTTATTCGCAAGCCGTTTCGGGAACAAGATCTGTTGGACCGAATCAACGAGGCTCTTGAATATGATGCAGGCAAGCGCAAGGCCATGCTGGACCGTCAGGAACTGCTCGAGCGACTATCGTTGCTATCGGAACGCGAATCAGAAGTGTTCCATCGTGTCGCGGCGGGCGACATGAACAAAGTGATTGGATTCGATCTCGGCATCAGTGAGCGCACCGTCGAGGCGCATCGCTCACAGGTGATGAAAAAGCTGGGCGTTCGAACGCTCGCGCAGCTAGTACGCTTCGAGATAGATACTGAACTGTCGACCAGTTCCGACTAGTCGAGCAAGGTCGGCCTGAGCTCATGCCTGAAGCGTTGTCCTAACTGGCCACATCGAACTACGGGGTAATCCGAATAGTCGTGGTAAAACGAGCAAGTAATAATTCCGGTCATCGAAGCAGCCATAGCCGGATGGAACAAATTGCCCCACGAAGGAGACACTGTTTACGTCATAGATCCCGATGACGCGATCCGCGACGGCCTGACGACGCTTCTCGGCGCATTGGATATTCCCGTGCGGGGTTATTCGAACGCTGAGACTTTTCTTGACTCGCATACTGCTCGGAGCCTGAGCCAAGGCTGTCTCTTGGTGGGGGCGAACTTGGAAGGCATGGGCAGCTTAGCGCTCCTGAGCCGGTTGCGCGCCCAGCGGGTCGAGCTGCCGATAGTGGTCCTCGCGAGTACCTCTAAGCGCTATATCACCGAGAAGGCCCTGCAGGCAGGTGCCGCGGATGTCATCGAAAAACCCCTCGTCAATGGCGTGTTGTTAAATCGGCTGCGCCACCTGCTGAACCGGGCACCAGGTCTTTTGGCCGCGGCACCGCGTTTGTTTACGTTACTGAACGGCACAAAGGTGACGATTCGCGGCATTGAGCCAGACGACGCTGAGATTGAGCAGGCGTTCGTACGAGGGCTGTCGGCGAGATCGAGGTACCTTCGATTCTTTTCAGTTATCAAAGAGCTGTCACCGTACATGTTGGAACAGTTCACTCACCCACGGTACCCGCGGAATTGGGCACTGATTGCGACTATTTCGGATGCAGGTGAGGACAAGGAGATCGGTGTCGCGCGCTATGCGCCGACAGAGGTAGAGTATTGCGCCGAGTTTGCCGTCGTTGTGGCGGACGAATGGCAAGGGCTTGGAGTCGCGACTCGCCTCTTGCGTGAGCTCATTACCGTTGCCGAGAGCGCTGGCATCAAGCGCCTGGAGGGCGTCGTATTGAGAGAAAACCCCGCAATGCTCGAACTCGCCAAAGAGTTGGGCTTCACCATGGAGCGTCACCCCGATGACGCCACGCTTGTTCGAATTATCAGAGACCTGGCGACCGCTGAAAGTGAGCGTTGTCTACGTGCTGCCTGAAAATCGGGTCTAGCCACATCCCGTTACGGGGAAGTCCGAATAGTCCGGACGCAGCGGTCGAAGGATACTGAGAGTCATCCTAGCAACCACGACCGGACAATCCAGCATGCGCCACGAAGAAGACATTGTGTATGTCATCGATCCCGACGAAGCCGTTCACGACGCCCTGACGACCCTGCTCAATTCTGCCGGTACCCGGGTGCTGTGCTACGCGAACGCCGAGGCATTTCTTGATTCCAGTGTCGTGCACAGCGCTATGCGCGGCTGTGTTCTGGCGGAGGCGGATCTACCCGGCATGGGCAGCCTGGCGCTCCTGAAGCAGCTGAGAGCGCGAGGTGTTGACCTTCCAGTAGTGGTCCTCACGAGTACGTCCAACCGTGACATTGCCAACCAGGTATTGAAGGCCGGCGCCGCGGAGGTTGTCGAGAAACCGCTGGTTCACGGCCTGTTGTTAGACCTATTGCACTGCTTGACTCACGGCAACGACGACGTCAACGCGCACAAAGAATTTTAAGGAGACTCTAATGAAGATATTTAAAGACAGGATAACGATCGCGACGTCGTTAGCTATGCTGTTAATTGTCGCAGGACCGGCACAGGCACAAACGGATGCCAGTCGGATTGATGAGCTGGAGGCGAAAGCTGCAACCATGGCTGCAGAGCTGGCAGAGTTGCGCACTGAACTTGAGCAGGCAAAAGACAGTGAATCCGACCAGGAATTTCAATCGCTTCGCGCGGAAACCGTGGCGGCCAGGCAAGCGGCGCAACGGGCCGAGATTTCGGCGAACGAGTGGAAGAATACGACGTCTGTAACGCACCTGTCTGGGTACGCATCTGCAGATTACATTAGCCCCGAAAACGGCTCCGCCGCGTTCATTGCGAATTTCAATCCGATGTTTCATTTTCAGTACAGTGACCTCATCTTATGGGAAGCGGAACTCGAATTTTCGGTTGAGGAAGATGGCAGCACTGAAATCGGGCTTGAGTACAGCACGATCGATCTTTTCCTAAATGATTATATGGTGTTAGTAGCGGGCAAGTTCTTGAGTCCGATTGGTAACTTTCGTCAGAATTTGCATCCTTCGTGGATCAACAAACTGCCGTCGGCTCCTCCCGGATTCGGCCATGACGGTGCTGCACCACTTGCCGAGGTCGGTGTGCAGTTACGCGGCGGCGTCCGCGTCGGTGAGCAGGGAAAAATCACCTATGCAGGCTACGTTGGCAACGGTCCGAAACTGGAGGGTGAGGACGGCGAAATCCACGGTATCGATACCGATGGCTTCGCCGGCGACGCCGATGACGAAAAGGTTTTTGGTGGCCGGATAGCGTTCCTGCCGATTCCGAGACTCACGCTGGCTGTCTCCGGTGCGTTCGGCGATGCCGCCGTCGTGGAAAATGATGACATGGACTTCGAGGGCGACCCGACTCGTGATTACAAAGCGTTCGGGGTAGACGCCAGTTATCAATGGAAGAACCTCGATCTGCGCGCCGAGTACATCTCGCAGGACGTTGCGGATGAGCCAACCAGTATCGCGCCCGAGGGTGGCAAGTGGGAGACCTGGTACGCCCAGGGTGCCTATAAGTTCGGCCAGGCGAAGTGGGAGGGCGTGCTTCGTTACACCGACTACACGTCGCCGCACGCCAGAAAATCTCAGGAGCAGTGGGCGTTTGGCCTGAATTATCTGCTCGCACCGAGCGCAATGATCAAGTTCGGATACGAATCCAATAGCGGTCTCGCAGGTGAACCAACCGATGATGATCGTTGGATAGTTCAGATTGCGTACGGCTACTAATTAAGGAGACAGGAAGATGAAGAACCGACTTTACCAACTATTCGCAGTGACGACGGTTGCAGTATTGCTAAGCACGGGCGCCGTGATGACGCAGCGTCCGGCGGACGCCGCAGAGGCGCCAGCCGCGGATCCGATGCAGTTTGCCCGTGGCGCGCAAACCTGGGCCAACACCTGTTCAGGCTGCCACAACATGCGTGATCCCAAGGAATTGCGCGACGATCAATGGCGTGTAGCGATCGCACACATGCGGGTTCGTGCAGGCCTGACAGGCCAGGAAGCGCGGGATGTCCTGGCGTTCCTGCAAGGGAGCAATTGACATGCGAATCCTTACACTTCTACTTGTCCTGATCGTCCCTGCGTTGGCGTTTGCCGACGACCACCCGGTGGCCGCTGACGCGGCCGCCGGCAAGGCGGTTTATTCGCAGACCTGTATCGCCTGCCATGGTGCCGACGGCAAAGGCACATTTCCAGGCGTCACGGATTTCACTTCCAAGGACAGCCCGCTGTTGAAACCGACTGCGGAACTTGTGAACAACATCAGCGAGGGCTTTCAGACTCCAGGCTCATTCATGGCCATGCCTGCCAAAGGCGGCAATCCAGCGCTCACCGAGGCGGACGTGAGAGCAGTGCTTAGCTATCTGCGCGCCGAATTCGGCGAATAGCGCTCCTTGGATTGGAGATAAATATGTTGAAGCTGAAAGTTGTGTGTTGGTCGCTCGGCCTTTCGGCCGCGGCCTCATTCATTGTTTGCGTCGCATGGGGCTTAGTGACACCCGAAAACATACACATGCACGCATTCCTGGAGCAGATTCTCCCTGCGTTCAAGTGGCTGACATGGTGGGGATTCCTACTGGGTCTCGGGGAAAGTTTTCTCTTCGGGGTGTATGCAGGTTTGGTGTTTGTGCCCATTTACAATTCCATAAATCGTCGCTGGGGTAGCCCGCTGGCCAGCGATGGCAGTCGGTAAATTCAGGGATCGATAAGCTGCCTTGACGGAAGCATCAAAAAAGGAGGAATGATTCATGTTCTACTATTTCGCTAAAACACTAGAAATTCCGTTTGATCATGCGATTAATAAAACCGTCGCAGGCTTGGAGGCCGAAGGATTCGGTGTTTTAACTACAATCGACGTTCAGAAAATTCTTAAAAAGAAACTGGATGTTGAATTTCCCAAATACACAATCCTGGGAGTATGCAATCCGCATTTCGCTCTTAAGGCATTACAAACGGAAGACAAAATCGGCACCATGTTGCCGTGCAATGTGATCGTACGGGAAACTGATGGTGGGCAAATCGAAGTTGCCGCCGTGGATCCTGCCGCATCCATGCAGGCAATTGAAAATGACGAATTGGGCGAGATAGCAGGGGACGTCAGAACTGTGTTGCGCCGTGTGGTCGACGCGCTGTAATTAAACGATGTTAGACGGCACAGGCTGAAGCAAACGAGAGAATACAATGGAGAGATTTTCCAACATTTTGCTGATAGCTGATGCGGCTATGGAGGACTCCGTAGCATTAAAACGCGCAATAGCATTGGCGATCAACAATCAAGCCTCGCTGACACTCATCGACATTGTTGATGAGATTCCCAGCGATCTGCAGATGGCCATCACCGCGCTTACTCCCAAGGAACTGTGTGACATCGTGGTGTCAGAGAAGCAGGAGCAGTTGGAGGGGGTCGTCAAGGCCGCAGCGAAGAGAGGAATAGACTTTAAGGCACACGTTCTTGTTGGCAAGCCGTTTCTTGAAATTATTCGGCAGGTGCTGCGGAACAAGCATGACCTGGTCATCAAATGTGTCGAACCCTCGACGAGTCTCAAGGATGTGCTTTATGGGAGCACGGACATGCATCTCCTGCGCAAATGTCCTTGCCCTGTCTGGATAGTCAAGCCCTCGGATCATGACCACTACCGTCGCGTCCTCGCTGCCGTCGACCGGGATCCAGAGGACGTGCAGAGAGATACACTGAATCAGCCGATCCTTGAACTGGCCACCTCACTGGCTTTGGCAGAATCGAGCGAACTGCACATCGTCCATGCCTGGAGTTTTTACGCCGAGAGTTTTATCCGGTCGCCGCATACGCACTACACAAAAACCGAGGTGGGTGCGATGGTCGAAGAAGAAGAGAACACGCGGCGACAGTGGCTGGAACAACTAGTGGATGAGCAAGGTGTGGCAGTGGGCATGGAGGCTATGAGCTACCTGATGCCACAGCTGCATCTAATAAAGGGCGAGGCGCGGCACGTCGTACCGATAAAAGTGCAAGAGTTAGATGTGGATCTCATTGTTATGGGAACCGTCGCTCGCACCGGAATTCCCGGGTTTTTTATGGGCAACACCGCCGAGAGCATCTTGAACCAAATTGATTGTTCTGTGTTAGCGATCAAACCGTTTGGTTTCGCAAGTCCGGTGAGCGTGTAACGCCCAACCCCAATAATGCGGCGAGGTTAGGAGAGAAATCAATGAGAATGATGAAAGCTGCCGTGTTTGTTAAACCGGGCAGTATTGTACTTGAGGAAAAGCCAATACCGACCGTCGGGCCCGGGGATGCGTTGATCCGCATCACGACGACGACGATTTGCGGTACCGATATCCACATCCTCAAGGGAGAGTATCCGGTCAAGCCCGGCTTGATTGTCGGCCATGAGCCGGTTGGCGTTATTGAGGAAATCGGTGAAGGCGTGACCGGCTATGAGCTTGGTCAGCGAGTCATCGTCGGTGCCATAACGCCTTGCGGGCAGTGCTATCACTGTCTGGATGGCCACCAGGCGCAATGTGGTGGCAAACCAATTGGCGGGTGGCGCTTCGGCAATTCAATTGACGGCTGTCAAGCCGAATACCTATTGGTTCCAAATGCGCAAGCAAACTTGTCGTTGATTCCCGATGGTTTGACTGACGAACAGGTGCTGATGTGCCCCGATATCATGAGTACTGGATTTGGCGGCGCTGAATCCGGCCACATCAAGATTGGTGACACCGTTGCCATTTTCGCACAGGGGCCGATCGGCCTGTGCGCCACCGCGGGAGCTAAGCTCAAGGGTGCGACGCGGATTATTGTGGTCGATACCGTGCGGGCGCGATTGGAGGTAGCCCAACGGCTGGGTGCCGATACGGTGATTGACTACAAGTCGGTTGATCCTGTCGCGGAGATCATGCGCATCACCGAGGGACGCGGTGTTGATGTCGCTATCGAGGCGCTGGGCACGCAGGAAACGTTTGAAAGCTGCCTGCGGGTACTGAAGCCGGCCGGTGTATTATCGAGCTTGGGCGTTTATTCAGGGAAGCTAACCCTACCGTTGGACGCTATTGCGGCGGGTCTCGGTGACCACAAAGTCGTAACAACCCTGTGTCCCGGTGGCAAGGAGCGGATGCGCCGACTCATGAACGTTGTGGCATCGGGGAGAGTGAATTTGGAACCCTTGGTCACTCACCGATTCAGCTTGGATCAGATTGAGGAGGCGTATGATCTCTTCGCGAACCAGCGTGACGGCGTCTTGAAAGTAGCAATAACACCGTGAGCGGAGAACTTACATGCGAGGGGTTTTTTGCACGGGTTGCTGACCGGCCCGAGTGCGCTGCCGCATTGGACACGGAGTTCTTACTTGGCCACAGGGAAGGCGCTAGTGCTATTCGCTGCCATATCCGACGGCAATGCCAAGAACAACGGGGGGAGACACTCATTTCTTACGCTGTATTAGATGTGCTGCGCAGGAAAATCGCGGAACTCCAATCCATGATCGACACTTTAGAGGAATTGGTCGCACGCTACGACGGTAGTTCGCGTCCGGACTGTCCGGTCATTGTGAATTTTCAGGGAGTCGGTCATGAGTACTAAGTGGTCATGCCCGATGCATCCCGAGGTCGAGTCGGACCAAGCGGGCAATTGTCCAAGCTGCGGTATGTCGCTCGAGCGAATAGTCGTGGCTGTACCGGCTCGCCAGTACACCTGTCCCATGCATCCGGAAATTATTCGAGACGAACCTGGTGACTGTCCGATCTGCGGCATGGCGCTCGAGCCTGTGCTTGTTACCGAAGAGGAGGAGGAAAATCACGAGTTAATCGACATGACGCGGCGCTTCTGGATCAGCTTGATATTTTCCGTCCCGGTATTTCTCATCGCCATGGGTGACTTGCTGCCGGGCCAACCGGTGAGCGCGGTGTTACCCAGCGCGATTCGCCCATGGCTCGAGCTGTTGCTGGCCAGCCCCGTTGTATTGTGGGGCGCGTGGCCGTTTTTCGTTCGCGGCTGGCGCTCCATTGTTACGCGTCACCTCAATATGTTCACCCTGATTGCCCTGGGTGTTGCCGTTGCCTACGGTTATAGCGTTATTGCTGTGCTGTTACCGGATCTGTTCCCGGCTGCGTTCCGCGACGTGAATGGCCATGTCGCGGTTTATTTCGAGGCAGCAGCGGTTATCGTGACGCTGGTCTTGCTTGGCCAGGTACTGGAACTTCGTGCGCGCAGTCAGACCGGTGCTGCGATAAAGGCGCTACTCGGCCTGACGCCGAAGACCGCAAGACGAATATCTGCAACCGGTGAAGAGGAAGACGTTCCCATAGAATTGATTCAGGCGGGTGACCAATTGCGCATTCGTCCCGGTGAAAAAATACCGGTCGACGGCCGTGTCATTGAGGGCCATAGCTCGGTCGATGAGTCCATGGTTACGGGCGAGCCGCTACCGGTCGAAAAGCAGGCCAACGATCAGGTCGTTGGTGGCACGGTCAACGGTACGGGCGCACTGGTCATGCAAGCGGAAAAGGTTGGCGCTGAAACGCTGTTGTCGCGGATCGTGCAGATGGTGGCGGAGGCGCAGCGCAGCCGCGCGCCGATTCAGAAGTTGGCGGACACTGTCGCCGGCTATTTCGTGCCAGCCGTTGTTATCTCCTCGATTCTCACCTTCATAGTGTGGGCTGTTTGGGGCCCGGATCCGAGCATGAGCTATGCATTAATCAATGCGATCGCCGTGCTGATAATCGCCTGTCCCTGTGCGCTTGGCCTGGCGACACCGATCTCCATCATGGTGGCGACCGGTCGCGGTGCAAGCATGGGCGTGCTGTTCAAAAACGCTGAAGCGGTCGAACTCATGCGCAAAGTTGATACCCTCGTGGTCGACAAAACCGGCACGATGACGGTAGGCAAACCCGAAGTTTCGGCGATTTTTTGTGCGGCAGGATGGGACGAATCAACCGTCGTGAGATTTGCTGCCAGTCTTGAGCGCGGTAGCGAGCACCCGTTGTCTGAAGCTATCGTTGGCTATGCTGAGAAACAGGGTATTGAGCTATCGAGTGCGCAGGACTTTGAGTCCATCACGGGCAAAGGGGTAACCGGCACTGTGGACGGACGACTTACGGCAATCGGCAATGCGGCATTGCTAAACGATGGCAATATAGATTCCGGCGACCTGGCGGAGCGGGCGGATGAGCGCCGGGCACAGGGCGAGACTGCCATGTTCGTCGTGGTCGATGACAAGATCGCAGGCGTCATCGCCGTCGCGGACCCTATCAAGGAATCAACGCATGACGCGATTCGACGACTTCAGGATGACAAGGTATCGATCATCATGTTGACGGGAGACAATGCCAAAACAGCGCAGGCAGTCGCCAGCCACCTGGGACTGGAGCGCGTAATCGCAGATGTCTTGCCTGATCAAAAGATGGAGGTCATAAAAAGCCTGCAGGCGGAGGGCCGCATTGTCGCCATGGCGGGCGACGGAGTAAATGACGCCCCGGCATTGGCTCAGGCACAGATAGGTATTGCGATGGGGACGGGCACCGACGTGGCGATGCAAAGCGCCAGTGTGACGTTGGTAAAAGGTGACTTGCGTGGTATCGCGAGCGCACGGGCGCTGAGTCGCGCGACCATGAAAAACATTCGCCAAAACCTCTTTTTTGCGTTTGCATACAACGCGTTGGGAATTCCGGTTGCGGCGGGTCTTTTGTACCCGGTGTTCGGACTGCTACTTAGTCCGATGATTGCGGCGGCGGCCATGTCGTTTAGTTCAGTGTCCGTGATCGGCAATGCACTGCGGCTAAGAAAATTTAGCGTCGAACTGTAAACGTCGCTGCTGTTGGATTTGTAGTGAACGATTACCGTTAATAGAGGACATGGTCGTCCTTCGGAACGAATGGCGAAGAGTGCGGAACGCGTGAAACCGAACATCTGTCGAAGCGTATTGCTCAAGTGGGCCGCTTTGGAAACAGTGCCAGCGTGCGCAGCGTCGGTCAGCACCGCCCTGCCGATCCTCAAATACAGTTACGTACTTGCCCGCACTGCCTAAGCGGTAGACCTTATTAACATTGGGCCGACATGGTAATACGCTAGTCGCAGTAACCACACGACATCGTTAATGCGCGACTTCCAGAGGTGCAACCATGTATGAAATTTCCCGAATAATGTGCGTCATTGATCCGACGAGCACCGAGCAGCCCGCAATGCGTCGC
>SMVB01353466.1_pt1 | contig 12982 bp, 11 predicted proteins | sample 2456461 | NCBI WGS metagenome assembly SMVB01 (sample SAMN11095934, study PRJNA526329) | marine sediment metagenome | biome: Marine sediment; feature: Surficial sediment; material: Deep marine sediment; isolation source: Hadal surficial sediment | place: Pacific Ocean | collected 2014-05 | depth...
CGACCACACCGGCCAATGCTGTATCAAAGTCTTCTGTGCCTCCAGCGATCGCACCGGCTGCACCGGCAGCAGCAGCGCAGGCTGTCCATTGGTCGGTCCAGGATGTCTTGCCGCCGGTTCCCACACAAGCACTGAGCAATAGGGCCATAACACTGGCAACCGCTCCCAATTTGTAAAGTTTCACCATTTTTCTCCTTCGATTTGTGAACTCATGACCCTCATCCGAGTGGCTATTATATATGCATCAAGAACGCAATCGCGACAGGTATCAGGAACAAATTTCGGCCCACGAAACCAGCCACTAGGGTATCCTGGTAACCGGGTACAACAGGTAGGTTTGATCATAGAATGGTGTCTGTTTATAGAACCACATCAAGCGTTGATACTGGCTGGCGGCAAACGATTTGTCACTCGCCAGCCTCTGTTCGAAACTGGCTTTCAACCCGTCATCCGCAGCCAGCATTTTTTGCGCCAACGGTTCCAGCAGGTAAGCTTCCGCGTATTCGGTACGGGTGAATATTTCAAGGAAAAACCCCCATTGCAGGAATGAATCCACGGACTGAGGCTCGAGCATCAGTACGATCAAATCGCTCATTGGCTGATCCGTGCTGATGCGAAAACTCCCGGCAGGAAAAGTAATATCCAAGGTTTGCTTCTCCGGCTGCCCCGGATCGATCCTGATGTGTCCTTCAAACGGATTGGGTGTCCAGTCAGAAGGCTCGGCAATTTTTGCTTCCGGTAAACGATAAATCTCTGCTTCGACTGACAGTGGTTCACTCAACCGCTCCACCGTAATGCCATGCATGGCGATTCGTTCGGCGATATCGGCCCACACGGCAGGAATGATATAGGCGGACGGGCGGTCAACCACCACCGTTGGAGTATCAATAAAAACTTCCGCTATCGTTTCGTCCAGCGAATGGCCTGTCCAGCGTACAACTTCTACGCCTGAAACATCGCCATGATAGCGTTCTGATCGTATGCCCTTGAACGCTGATTTTTGCGCAATCGCGTTTTCATCACGCCTGAACCCCAGCGGCAATTTGGCGGATCGGTGTTGTCTATCCTGCAGCGTTGCCTGACGCAACGAGGTCTGTTCGGATGCCAGCAATTCAAGCGTTGCAGCAAGTAATACATAGGTTCCAAGCACCCGTCGCCTGTAGGGCTTTAAAGAATGATTTTCTACCAGCACGGCCGGCAATTGTACGGCGTCGCCGTATCCGTTGGAAAACCGTGGGCCACCCGACCAGGTTAAAAACCCATCACGCATATCCATGCCATTGGTGGCAAAGATCAGGCCGCCCGGTTCATGCCCATATTCGCTGAGCGCGGCATTGATCGCAGGCCGGTAGACATCTTCGATCCAGCCACCAATGGTGGGTGACCAGCCCTTGCGGCCATTACCGCCAAATGTAATGTCGTATTGATAATCTGCCCCGTCTGTCACATGTAAATCGAGGTACAGATCAGGTTGCCAGTCTTTTAACACAGCAATCAGTGCACGCACCTCCACGGTGTCCAGCTTGGTGAAATCACGATTCAGGTTTTGATTTCGAGCATTGGTACGCCAGCCCATTTGCGCAGGGCCACGTTGATTGATGCGATTGTAGGGTGAAATACGCTCATGACCGTCAACATTCAGTATAGGAATGAACAGGAAGTTTGCACCGGCTAACAATTCTGCTCGTTTGCCGGCCACCGTCATATCCCGCAACAGCATCAGCCCGGCATCTTTGCCGTCGATCTCACCGGCATGTATTCCCGCATGGGCAATCAGCAAGGGTTTGCCACTGGCGCGCATGGCGGTCGGGCTAAATGCCTGATCGGAACTGGCAATAACCATCTGGATATCCCTGCCCTGCAGACTTTTGCCAATGACCACCATTTCAAGTTGCGCAGTCGCTGCTACCAGTCGCGCAAGCCAGGCCATGGTTTCTGCATAGTCCGGAGTTGAATTCAGGCCAGTCTGTTCTGCCGGCGTAATCCAGGGGTCATCCGGCCCGGCCTGTAAGGCTTGACTCTTTCCGGACCAGGTTTGTACCGGCGGCAGCAAGGATTCAGCGTCGGAGAAAATATCATCAGTGGCTACAGTTGCCATTGACAAGCCTGCCAGCCCAAGCATTGCGAGGCACAAAATACCCGCCAGGTGTTTCACTTCAACTTCACTCCCTGAATAAATATATAATCCTGATAAGCTGCCATGTTCATCATTTTTTGATTACACCGGTGATGATTAAAAGCTGTGATGTTATCCAAGCGCAGCGTGCACGTATAATACCGGTTGACATGACACCAGGTTCACAATTGCGTTTAGTTGGAGTAAATATATGAACATCATCCGTCGGAATTCATTGCGCCGAGGTGGATTTGCCGGCCTGCGTGAAACACGCCTGGTGATGAGCCCGAAGATATTCAGAGGTCAACGCGAATCCGGTACGTCACCCGGGATTGGACGATTTGTATACCTTGCGGATGCGCGCTTTATGCCGCTGGGTGAAACACGCATGCATTCACATAAGGAAATTGATGTCATATCCGTCATGGTTGAAGGCCGGATTCTACACGAGGGTTCTCTGGAACATGGACAGGAGTTACACGCCAACACTATCCAGGTGCAACGTGCTGGTGGCGAAGGATTCTCACACAATGAAATTAACCCGGATGATTTCAAAAACCGGATGATCCAACTCTGGGTGCTGCCGGAAACATCAGGTGAAGCCGCAGCTTACCAAATCTTTGAACCGAAAAAAGGCGAACGTAAACGAGTCTATGGCGGACCAGCTGAACAGAATGATACATTTGCCGCCCGCACCATCATTGAGATTGCTGATGTCAATAGCGGTGACAAACTCGCTCAGGCGGGCAAGAGCCTTGTCTATATGACCACAGGCGTCGGTGAAATGGACAGCGGCTCAAACGGCACTCAGCTTATCCGTGAAGGCGACCTGGTCGAGTCAACCGACTTCCGCTTCACTGCCAAAGGGGACAGCAAACTCATTATTATCTATGAACAATGATCTGCAAGCCATACAAGTGCCTGTTCGTGCATATCCCGAAGGCAGCGGGCCGCAGCATCGAGATGTTTTTTATGCAGCGACTGGGACTGGACCGCGAAAACCTGGCACACCGCGAGCAACTATTACTGACAGATAACCCTGATACGGCGAAAGGCACCGAAAAACTTTCACACTTGAGCGCAGCTGAGTATGTGCGCTGCGGTCACATTTCCCAGCAGGACTTTGACCACTACTACAAATTCAGCTTTGTGCGTAACCCGTTTTCCCGGCTGGTTTCCGAGTATCGTTACAGAAATTTCCTGAGTCACAAGAGTTTCAAGGATTTTGTCTTGAACAAACTCCCGCAACCGGGCTGGGATGATAAATACCGGCACATCATGCCTCAGTCTGAAATGTTGTATGACAAAAACGACCGCTTACTGGTGGATTTCGTGGGCAAGTTTGAAAACCTGCATGAGGATTTTAAACGGGTCTGCGACCAGTTGGGCATTAGTGAATCCCGGTTATCACATATCAACTCATCCGATAAGAAATCACGGCACATCCGGCGCAAGGCCAGGAATATTCTGCACCGCAATAGGGAAAGTGGTTTACGCCGATATACCGATTTTTACGATAATGAGACCATTGAGTACGTATCGGCTCTTTATCAAACCGACATTAGCAACTTCAATTACAGCTTTGATGATGCCGCTTAGCATCGCTGCCGGAGTAACTTTTTGACCGTCATTTACATTTACGCCTACAATGAGTTTTAGAGCGTAACTAAAACAACGAGGGTTAGTGCATATGAAGTGTCCAAAATGTTCAGGTGAAATGGCGCAGGTGTCATACGATCAGATCCAGGTAGACCGCTGCATCACGTGTGGAGGACTGTGGTTTCAGCCTGATGAATTAACGGCTTTGCGCAATGATATCTGGATGGCGGATTACATCCTCGACAGCGGCGACAAAAGCACCGGTAAAAGAGCTAACGCGATCAAAGACATAGAGTGCCCTGAATGCGGCGTTATGATGCTACAGGAGTCCGATGCCGAACAAGCGCATATTACTTACGAATCCTGCCCCAATCAGCACGGCACCTTTCTGGATGCCGGCGAATTTACGGATATCGTACACAAGACCTTTTGGGATAAGTTTAAACACGCCCACTGAGCATACAATCTCTGGCAGCGTAGCCGCTGGCGACTACAGGTCATCACCAAATTGATCGACCAGGTGATGTGTGAACCTGACTGCGCCCTGGTAACGATTCAGATGCGTGGTATCACTGAACATTTCATTGCTCAAGCCATCAATATTCTGAAAATTCCGAATCGTCACGCCCGTCGCCTGCTCTATCTGTGAAATGACAGCATCCAGGCGTTTGCGGCCTTGTGGTGTATATTCAATCCAGTCCGTATTGCGCGGTAAAATGATGACTTCAACCTGGTCTGAAAAGCGCCAGACCAATCGCCATATCGGTATAACCGGAAAAATCCCCGTAGATCTGACCGGCAAATGCAAGCACACCCGTCCATGTTTCGAGCAAGCTAACCGGACCCCCGGCGTCAAAAACTGCGGCTGCCGGGATCGCCAGTAAATCCGCTACGGTCTTTTTCAAACCAACCCACGACAATGAGCAGAAAACCGTGTTTTGCGTTGATCCAGGTGGGTCTCGGGATCGCATGAAACTGCGGCAGTATTTGCCTGGCCCGCAAAATCGGGCCGGCCACCAGTTGTGGGAAAAAGGCCAGGGCCGTGGTGAAGTGCAACAAGCCCTTTCTTGCCTGCATATCACCGCGATATACATCGATTGTGTAACTCATACTCTGGAAAGTATAGAACGAGATACCCACAGGCAACACCCATGAGAGTGTTACAACATCGGGGTTGTAGCCCAACACACCCGCCAGTTCTGCGACCGACTCGATGGCAAAATCAGCGTATTTGAACATGGCCAGGATGCCCAGGTTCATCATGATCGATACAGTCAGGAAAAGCTTTTTCCGCTGTTGCACTACCGCCCCTGCTATGGCCAACGCAAGGTAGTAGTCAATAACCGCGCTGCCAACCAGCAACGGAATGAACTTGTAATTCCAGGCACCGTAGAAAACCAGGCTGGAAACCAGCAAGAAATACAATTTTGGAGTCTGGCGCAGGAAAACAAAACCGTAAAACAGGATAAAAATCAGGAAAAACAGGAAAAACAGCGGTGTATTAAACAGCATTTGGACTTATTTGCATTATTGCTCCCGCGGTGCGTGTCTCCGAGTGTGCGCATAGTATGACGCCTGCAAGCCAGCATTGGTTACAATGCTGGTCATAAGTTGGCGATTGAACGGGATTGCTTACGGTTAATCAGTTAGCTCTGCTCGCTGACATCAGCACTTCCAACCTGCCGTCGGGCAACAGCATTCCCTGGTCAATATCAAAACACGGGAGCAGGTTGACCAGTGTCGCCTGGGTCTTGGGGAAACGAGGCATTTGTTGCATCAAACCAGGTCGGATTTTGAACATATGCGCCTGCTCGATTCCGTAGAGTTGGTTTGGGAATGGGGTGTCCAGCGTTCGGACGGTGAACGCGTGGGCACGGGTCGTCTTGTGGCAGAATGGTTTTATGGCAATGTTGAATGCCTGCAGCGCTTTGTCATCGATGTAGTTGAGGAAGTCCCAGAAAAGACAGAGATCAAAGTGTGTGCCCTTGGGAAAATCGAATGCACGGCTAAAGTGCTTCGCCAACTCCGCCTCTGAATGCTCGCTTGAAGGCAGTTGCAATACCGGGTCGGTAAACATGGCAGCAAAATGGACCCGGCATTTGAACCGGGAGAAGAATTCGACAGTTTCGGGCAGGGCTGCACCAATTTCCAGAACCGATAAACGCCTGCCCGGATCTATTTTCTTCACCAGGTTGGGAAATAACAAGGTTTGCTGTGTATGCGGCATTAACGGCACAACAGGCGGTCGCAGCACGCCTGTTGTGTCGGAATAAACTCTATTCAATTCAGCACTCTTCTTTCAATAACACGACTGAACCCGGCAGGACGCAATTTGCCGGGTTAAAAAATAAAACGCCTAGCCACCATTCAGTGAGTAACCCGCGCTTTGTTTGGGCTTTTCGCTACTTGCAGCTTTGGGTAAATCTTCAGTCTTTTTTACCACTTTCTTGACTGCAGGCTTGGCCACCACAGGATTTGCCGGCTCACGGGGATCCATGTCAATACTGCCTTTAAAAATGGCACCGTCTTCTAGCGTCATGCGTGGTGCAACAATGTTGCCGTGTACGTTACCACTGCGCAAAATTATCACCTTCTCGGTGCCGTTCAGATCGCCACGTACCGTACCGGCAATCTTGATGACCTTGGCCGTGATGTCCGCTGTTACCTGGCCGCTTTGGCCAATATCAACCTGGTGTGATTCCAGTTTGATTTTACCGGTTACCTTACCTTCAATAATCAGGTTTTCATCACCGGTAATATCACCATTGATCTGGATGCCCGGGCCAATGACAGCGGCTCTGCCACTGGTGGCAGGAGGGTTTGAGGATGCGGTAAAGCTATCCTGGGATGCCTGTGTGCGGCTATGGTCTTGCTTGCTGTTTCTGTGTTTCTCAAACATATACAATATTCCAATATCTTTTCAAGCTGGGCTGGATAGTCTATCAGGAATATTGCCCGAAGACTGTGCACGCGGCATGCAAATACAGAATTTCATCAAAAATTTACCACAGGCCGGTTAAAATACCCGCAACATGCAGAAAAATCTTCTTCGAATAACCGCCCTCTTCATTCTTCAATTTCTTGGCTTGTCGGTGATGGCCAGCGACAATATTCTGCAGACAGCCCGGCAATATGAAGTGTTTTTTCGTGATCTGATCAACGAACGGGATTACCCCGCCGCTGCGTTTGCCATCGTCTCGCGTGATGAAATATTACACATCGTCGCGACCGGTCACACCACGGCCGCCCGGACCCATCCAATTGATACCCGGACAGCCTTTCGACTGGCATCGGTATCCAAGACCTTCGCCGCCGAAATTGTCGGTTTGCTGGTTGAAGACGGCACATTGAACTGGAACGACCCTGTTACACGCTATGTACCTGAGTTCAGGATCGATGGCGATACATCACAAATCCGCATTCACCATTTACTTGGACAAAGTACCGGTCTGATGCCACACGCCTATGACAACCTGCTCGAACACGGCAAGAATATGGATACGATCTGGAGAAAAATGTCTGATCTGTCTTATATATGTGCACCGGGTAAATGCTATGGCTACCAGAACAGTGTTTTCGCGCTGGTTGATCCACTGGTTAAACAGGCGACCTCCGAGTCATACGCGAAGCAAATCGAGAAACGTATTTTCAAGCCGCTGAAGATGGAAACTGCCTCAGTGGGATACGAGGCATTTGTTAGCAACCCCAACCATGCGGAACCACACGCACGAAGCAGAGGTCGTTGGAAAACCATCCCGGTGCAGAAGAATTACTATCGCGCAGCACCCGCAGCAGGCGTCAACGCCAGCATCCTGGATATGAGCAAGTGGCTGCAGGCACAATTGGGCAGCCAACCGGACATATTATCGGCCAGCATGGTTCAAAACCTGCAAAAGCCCCGGGTGAAAACGCATCGGGAATTGTATCGCAAACAATGGAAAACAATGTTAAGCGATGCCCATTACGGGCTGGGATGGCGCATCTACCAACTGGGTGATGAACAAGTCATTTACCACGGCGGCTGGGTATCCGGGTTTCGTGCTGACATTGCCTTTTCACCGCGGCGCGACATCGGTATCGTGGTGCTTATCAATGCCGAAAGCAGTGGCATCAATACGCTCACAACCCGCTTCTGGCAAATGACCCTTGCACCTTAAGACCCACTTTCAACCAGCACACCAGTCGCTGGCACTTCACTATTGCATCCTGCTGGTTTATTGTTGCTGCCCGTTGCCAGCAGATGACAATAATGCGTAATTCCAATCCCTTACTTGTACTGGTTTTTACTTTCCTGCTACAGGCTTGTAACCAGGCTATTGATTGGAATGCCACCGATATAACAGGCAAGATGCCAAACCTTGAATTCAAGCTGGTCGGGCCGGATGGTGAGCAGGTCAATGCCAGCGCATTGCAAGGCAAACCGGTGCTGGTGTTTTTCGGCTTCACCCATTGCCCGGATGTTTGCCCCATTACGCTGACCCAGTTACAGGTGGCGCTGAAACGATTGGGTCCGCAGGCAGGTAATCTGCAAGTACTGCTGGTTTCTGTTGATCCTGACCGCGATACACCTGCGGTCATGAAGCAATATACCGCTGCATTCGGACCATGGTTGCTTGGCCTGACCGGTGCGGAAGAGGATCTGGCCGCATTGCGCAAGACATACGGCGTCTACGCGGCCATGGAGTCATCCGATGACAAAGGCTCTTATAATGTCATGCACAGTACCGCAGTTTTCGCCTTCGACTCGAAGGGCCAGGCACGCTTGCTCATTACAGATGTTACCGATATCCCTGCGCTGGTAGCAGACCTTAAAAACCTGATTGAACTCTAAGCTTACAAGTTTGACATTACACTGATAAAGGAACCATATATGCCCTCTTTTGATGTAGTTTCCGAAGTAAACCAGCACGAATTGTCCAATGGCGTTGACCAGGCCAATCGTGAGGTCACGACCCGCTTTGATTTCAAACGGACCGGATCAAATTTCGAACTGGCAGACAATGCCATCAGGATGAATACCGAGTCTGATTTTCAACTCCGTCAAATGTACGACATTCTTTGCAATAAGCTGGTAAAACGCGGCATCGATATTGCATGCCTGGAGAAAGGCGAGGCAGTCATCCAGGCCCGTACCGCCACCCAGACAATCAAGGTCAAGGAAGGCATTGATACTCCCACTGCAAAAAGCATGGTCAAGATGATCAAGCAAAGTAAAACCAAGGTCCAGGCGGCAATCCAGGGAGCGCAACTGCGTGTGACCGGCAAAAAGCGCGATGATTTACAGGCAATTATCGCCCTGTTGAAAGATGCGAAAGTCGATATTCCATTGCAGTTTAAGAATTTTCGAGATTGATGATCAGCTGGAGAGACCGATGACACGCTATTCAATACCGGTAACGGTTTTACTTTTGCTGCTGACACAGACAGCACTGGCAGCATTCGATGTCAGCAATCTTGAAGGCCTCGAGTGGCGGGAGATCGGCCCTTACCGTGGGGGTCGTTCGGCGGCAGTGGCCGGTATACCACAGGACCGCGAAACCTTTTATTTTGGATCGACGGGTGGCGGTGTCTGGAAAACAGAAAATGGTGGCGGCCACTGGAAAAATATTTCCGACGGTTTTTTTGGCGGCTCAATCGGTGCCGTCGCCGTGTCTTCCTGGGATCCAAATGTCATTTATGTCGGTACAGGTGAGAAAACCGTACGTGGCAACGTGTCAATGGGTAACGGCATGTGGAAGTCCACCGATGCCGGCCGTAGCTGGACCCACATTGGGCTCAGTGATAGCCGACATATTCCGCGGGTTCGAATTCACCCGCAGAACCCGGATATTGTCTACGCAGCGGTGCTTGGCCATTTGTTCGGTCCCAATCAGCAACGTGGTGTGTTCCGCTCTGTTGATGGCGGCAAGAACTGGCAGAAAATTCTGTACGTCAATGACGAGGTCGGTGCAGTCGACCTGGTCATGGACCCGACCAACCCGCGAACCCTGTATGCAAGCACCTGGCGTGTCATCCGCAGACCTTACAGCCTTGAATCCGGTGGTGAAGGATCAAAGCTGTGGAAAACCACCGATGGCGGTGATAGCTGGACATCCCTGTCCGAAAACAAGGGTCTACCCAAGCCGCCGCTGGGTATATCCGGTATCACGGTCTCCGCCAGCAATCCTGACAATCTGTATGCGATTATCGAGGCGGCAGAAGGTGGCGTATTCCGCTCAACCGATGCCGGTGAAACATGGAAGCGCAGCAACAAGGAGCGCAAATTGCGGCAACGTGCCTGGTATTACACCCGCATACAGGCCGATCCGGTCGATGAGGACGTGGTGTATGTCATGAACGTGCGTTTCCACAAGTCCAAAGACGGCGGCAAGACCTTTAAACAGGTTTCCACGCCGCACGGTGACAACCACGACTTGTGGATAGACCCGAATGATCCAAAACGCATGATCGAATCCAATGACGGCGGTGCCAATATCAGCTACGACGGCGGTGAAAACTGGTCAGTGCAGTCCAACCAGCCCACCGCGCAGATGTACCGCCTGTCTACCGATAATGCATTCCCTTTCCGCTTGTTGGGTGGTCAACAGGATAATTCAGCGCTACGCATACGCTCAAACTCGGCATTTGACTCAGCCATAGGCAGCCGCGACTGGGAGCCCACCGCCGGCGGTGAGAGTGGTCACATCGTTGCCAACCCGGATCAACCTGATATCGTTTATGGTGGCTCCTATGACGGTTTCCTGATCCGTTACGACCACCGCGATGGCGATGTGCGCGCCATCAATGTCTGGCCGGACAACCCGATGGGCTGGGGCGCAGCCAAACTCAAATACCGCTTTAACTGGAATTTCCCATTGTTGTTTTCACCGCACGACGCCAACACATTGTATGCAGCCGCCAACATCCTGTTCAAAACCACGGATGAGGGCCAGACCTGGCAGGCGATCAGCCCGGATCTGACACGCAACATCAAAGACAAACAAGGCCCCTCCGGCGGCCCGATCACCAAGGACAACACCAGCGTCGAGTACTACGGGACCATTTTTGCAGTGGCAGAATCCCCCCACGAGGCCGGTGTGATATGGACCGGATCCGATGATGGACTGGTGCACATTACACGCGACGGTGGCAACACCTGGCAAGACATCACACCCAAAGGCCGTAACAACAAATTGCCCGAAGAGATCCAGATCAACTCTATCGAGATTCACCCATTCGAGCCCGGTGGTGCATACCTCGCCGCAACCGCTTATAAAAGCGATGATTTCAAACCCTATCTTTACAAAACAAGTGATTACGGCCAGCACTGGCAAAAAATTACCAACGGTATCCCAGCGGACCATTTCACCCGCGTGGTCCGTGCTGATAACCAGCAACGCGGCCTGCTGTTTGCCGGCACAGAATTTGGAATTTACCTGTCCAAAGACGATGGTGACAACTGGCAGCCGTTGCAACTCAATCTGCCCATCGTGCCGATTACCGACCTCGCCATCAAACAAGGCAAACTGGTGGCAGCCACGCAGGGCCGGGGCTTCTGGATACTGGATGACGTCAGCGTGCTGCGACAGGCAAAAGCTGAGATTTTCAATCAGGCTCAGCACCTATTCGAAGCTGCACCCGCGTGGCGTTTACAAAACGGCAGCGCCGAGGACCACAAATACATGGGCACCAATTCACCCGCCGGGGTCGTGTTGAATTACTGGCTTAAGGACGATTTGCCCGAAGACAGTGAATTCTCGCTGGAAATCGCGGATAGCGATGGTCATGTAATCCGCACCTTTACTGCCAAGCCGGCTGATGAAGACAAAGACGAACCCCCGATACTCGGTGATGATGACCGCCAGCTCGAATCCAGTGCAGGTTTGCATCAGTTTGTCTGGAATATGCGTTACTCCAGTGCAGAAAAATTCGAGAAAATGATTCTTTGGAGCAGCTCCCTCAAAGGCACGTATGCAGTACCCGGGCAATACCAGGCCACGCTTCGGGTTGGCGAATCAAGCCAGACCATCAACATTGATCTGTTACCCGACCCACGTCTTGACGTGCCGGTTGCCGATTACCAGGCACAATACGACTTCGTTTCCGGCATCAATCAAAAACTGACCGAAACCCATCGCGCGATCACACAAATACGCGAAATCAAAACTCAACTCACCGCAATTGAAAAACGGGTCGCCGATGATGACCAGTTCACCGCCCTGGTCGAATCTTCAACCAAGCTGCGCGAATCCCTGGTCGACATCGAGCAATCCCTGTACCAAACCAAGATGGAAAGCCGCCAGGATCCACTCAACTTCCCCATCCGCCTGAACGACAAATTGGCAGGCGTCATGTCCCTGACCAACTTCGGTGATCACGCACCCTCCGCCGCCTCAATCGCCGTACGCGACGAACTGGTCGCGGCCATCGACGCCGAACTCGAACGACTGCAAAACCTGATCTCAACCGACCTGGCAGCCTTCAACCAACAAGCCGCCGAAGCCGGCCTGACAGCAGTGGGGATTTGAGCCAGCGCTTAAATCGATTTGCGAACCCATTCAACGAGGTTAGAGGATCCTGCAAGCTACCAAACCCAGCGGTGATATGAGGTGCCTCTCCTCTGAGACCTTCACAAACAGGACGTTTGTGATGAGCTTACATGGATGTATTCACAGCGTGTCTCAGAGGAGAGGCACCTCGTATCGCCGCGGATCGAAGGCACCACCATTACACCCCCAACCAACGACATAGGCATCCCCCCAAAGTTTAAGGTAAAATTGACCGGTTACCTTCAACCATATTGAGGAATTACACTAAATGAAACCCAATTTGCCCCTGGCACTCACCACAGTGCTGGCTCTAAGCGCCGCTGCTTGCTCTAAAACTGACGAAACTCAGCAAACAGCAACAGCCACTGACACCGAAACAGACATCGCCATGGAAACATCGTCTTCAAACGGCAATCCGTTCTTCAACGAAAGCCCGTTGTACATGTACTACCCACAATTCGATGCCATCGAAAATTCGCATTACAAGCCTGCATTTGAACGTGGCATGCAGGAACACCTGGCCGAAATTGACGCCATTGTTAACAACACCGAGGCTCCTACACTGGATAATACTCTGATTCCAATGGAGCGCTCCGGCCAGGTTCTGGACCGAGTCGCAAGCGTATTTTTTGCCATGGTATCGGCCAATACCAACGATGATCTGGAAGCGATCCGTAGCGAAATGGCTCCATTGCTGTCAGCGCATAACGATCAAATTTTACTGAACGGCGAACTCTTC
>SMVB01112096.1_pt1 | contig 12981 bp, 9 predicted proteins | sample 2456461 | NCBI WGS metagenome assembly SMVB01 (sample SAMN11095934, study PRJNA526329) | marine sediment metagenome | biome: Marine sediment; feature: Surficial sediment; material: Deep marine sediment; isolation source: Hadal surficial sediment | place: Pacific Ocean | collected 2014-05 | depth 0-1...
CGCGCAGGGTCTCCTGGGTGTAGTCCCGGGTGTCGCGACCGTCGATACGAATGTGTCCGGAATCGACGTCGTAGAAGCGATAGAGAAGTCGGGTCAGCGTAGATTTCCCGGAGCCCGAATGGCCCACCACCGCGATCGTGCCCCCGGATGGAATCTCAAAGTCGACGTTGTGCAGGATTTTGCGCCGGGCATCGTAACCGAAATGAACTTGCTCGAAGCTCACGGTCGGGCACGTGACGTCGAGGGCAACGGCGCCTTCTCGATCCTGCACATCTGCGCGCTCATCGAGCAGGCCGAACAGGCGCTCCATATTGGTCAGGGCCTGTTTGACCTCGCGATACACCATGCCGAGCAGGAACAGGGGTGCGGATAGCTGCAGCAGCAGCGCATTGACGAACACCAGATCGCCGATCGTGAGGACACCGGCCGAGACCCCGGCGGCAGCCCGCCACATCATGGCCGTGACGCCGAGCGAGGTGATTGCAGTTTGTCCGAGATTCAGCATGGCCAGGGTCGTCTGCGCCTTGACCCGCGCGTTTTCGAGGTGTCGCAGGTTGTCGTCGTAACGCGTGGCTTCGTGAGCCTCGTTGTTGAAGTACTTCACGGTTTCATAGTTGAGCAGGGAGTCGACCGCGCGTTCATTGGCGCGGGTGTCGGCTTCGACCGAGGCGCGATAAAAGCGGGTCCGCCACTCGGTGATCGAAAAAGTCCACACCGAGTACGCCGCAAGGGTGCCGAGGGTGATCAGGGCGAAGCCCCAGTCGTAGGACCAGACCAGCACGGTCGTAACGAGAAAGACTTCGAGTGCGGTGGGGACGATGGTGTAGAGCGTCCAGTCGAGCAGTTCAGAAATGGCACTGCCCCCGCGTTCGATATCCCGGGCGACGCCGCCGGTGCGACGAGCGAGGTGAAACTTGAGGCTCAACCCGTGCAGGTGCCGGAATACCCGAAGCGTGATTTGTCGCGAGGCGCGCGCCATCACCCTGGCGAACACGGCCTGTCGCAGCTCTTCGAACAAAGTGACACCGATGCGCGCCGAGCCGTAGGCCAATAGCAGTGCGACCGGCAGAACCATCAGACTCGGTTCGACATTGAGCTGGTCGACGATGCCTTTGAGCGCAAACGGGATCAGCAGGTTGGTGAACTTCGCGGCCACGATCAGGAGCAGGGCGAAAACGATGCGACCGAGGTAGGGGCGCAGGTAGGGGAGCACCTCCGCCACCACGCTGAGATCTCCGCGAGCATCGCTGGCGCGCGCGATCGGCACGACGAAGTCATCGCGTTCAGCTTCGTTTGCGTGTGTGTCGATTCTGTGATCGGTGTCAGGTGTCAATGACTTCACCAGGCGATGCGAGCGCTGCAAGCCGAAGGGTTGGCTGGCGTCCCAGCGTACTGCATCGCGTACTGCATCGATCGGCGCTCGTGCTCAGACTTCCCGGTTGGCGACCTGCTTGCCGGCAACCCGACCAAAGTAGGTGGCGTCACCCACCGACATCCCGCTGCCGTAGCCCGCCGCGGTTCGAGGCAGACCGCACGATGTGCGACCCGCTGCGTAGAGCCCGGGGATGGGCTGCTTTTCCATGGTCAGGACTTCGCCAGTGGGCAGGGTGTCGAGACCGCCAAAGGTGAAGTACGGATAGACTGCGCCACTGCCGGGCGCGCAGTCGAGCGCGGCATAGGGCGATTCGATGGGCTTCAACCAGGCTTCGTGCTTGTGAAAGATGGGGTCCTCGCCCAGGGCCGCATGTCGGTTGTAGAACTCGATGGTGTGGCGAAGCATGTCGCCGTCGAGGCCGATCTCTTCCGCGAGTTCTTCGATGGTCTCGCCCGTACCCGCGATCTGGGCCCCCAAGAACTTCGGGTGGTCGTAGTCGTCGTGATTCACGATCAAGTAGATCCCCTGTCCCACCTGCTGGAGGATGTGATACGCCATCCGCGAGTGGTAGACGTCTTCATTGATGAAGCGCTGGGCCTGGGCGTTGACGAAGATGCCGTTGGTCAGCGAGCCCGGTGGATAGAAGGGCAGGGTGATGAACGCTTCGTTCATGTGAATGACCGCGCCCCCGACCCCTTGACCCATCAGGATGCCGGCGCCCGTGTCTCCGGGGTTGCCGATCGGGACATTGCCGAGCTTCACCTGAGGCACGTACTTCTTCACCATCTCTTCGTTCATCACGAACCCGCCGGCGCAGAGAATCACACCCTTGCGCGCGCGCACGGTTCGCTCTTCGCCATCGATCCGCACCACCAGTCCGTAGACCGCGTTGTCGTCGTCGGCGACGAGACACAGGGCGCGAACGTTGAGTTCGACGCGGATCGGCCGCTTCTCGACGTTCTCGGTGAGCACGCCCATCAACATGGGACCGCCGTTGTCCCCGACGATCTCCAAGTTGTGCCCGCGCGGGCAGGGCTTGGCGATTTCGCGAAAGGGGTGGGACTTTTCGTTTCCGGTGTAGAGCAGGCAATCGTCGGTCATCGCCATGATGGCGCGCTCTTTGAGCTCGCTGTTCTTGTACTTGGCGCCCATGCGCACGAGCCAGTCGAAGTGGCCGACGCTGTTTTCGCAGTACATGCGGATCTTGGCCTCGTCAGCGAGGTCGCCCTGGGCGGCCATCAAGAAATTGAACATGTCCTCGGTCGTGTCGTGGTAGCCGCAGGCTTTTTGCACCCTGGTCCCGCCGCTTCCCCCCATGTAGACCTCAGCGCTCGATAGCGCCGTACTGCCGCCGCTCGCTGCAGTGACTTCGAAGATGCAAACCTCGGCGCCGGCGTCCGACGCCTCGATGGCCGCACAGGCGCCCGCGCCTCCGAAACCCACGATGGCGACGTCGGTTTCAATATCCCACTGCTCGACGGTCGAGCGTCTTCGCGGGCGGGTGGGGGTCGCTTTGGAGGATTGGGCCACGGTTGTTTTCCTTCGCTGATCGACAGCCTGTTCGCGTCATGGGTTGGGAGACTAGCGAGATTTGGAGATCACCCTATCGCTGTAGTTCCGCAGTGCGGAGACTTTCTGTTCGAGCGTCTCGCTGTCCTGCTCCATCACGTAAGAGTTCCTGAAGCCGATCATCACGTCGCTGACGCCCAGATCTTCGAGCCGGCGAATCCCGTCGTGGGTATAGGCATCGAGCGAAATGACGTGAATCTCGAAGGGGTCATTCGCAACGCCGTACTCCTTGCGCAGAGCGGCAACCCTGGCAAGCAGCGTCTCGAGTTCATCGGCATTGCCCCCGGCGTGAATCCAACCATCACCTTTGCAAACCGCGCGTCGCATCGCGGGTTCACTATGACCGCCGATGAGGATTGGCACCGGCTCGCTCGCCACTGGGCAGAGCTTGATACTCGGCACCTGAAACACGTCACCGCGATACTCGAAGTAGTCTCCGGTGCAGAGCCCGCGAATGATGTCGATCATTTCGTCGAGCCGTTTGCCCCGCCCGGCCCAGGGGACGTCGACCGCTTCGTAGTCTTCGGGCCAGGGACTCAAACCAACGCCCAGGGTCAACCGGTTGTTCGACAAGAGCGCTACCGAACTCAACTGCTTGGCCAGCAACACCGGATGCCGCAATGGCAATTTGACGACCGACGACGTAAAGCGAATGCGCTCGGTAATGGCGGCGAGGTAGGAGATGAGTGCGAAGGTCTCGACGAAGGGCTTGTCTTCGAGAAACTCGCGATCGCCGTTCTCCAAGTACGGGTACTTGCTATTGGAGTGCTCCGCGTAGCAGAGGCTGTCCGGCACTACGAACGAATCGAACCCCGCCTCTTCGGCCGCAATCGCCAGCGGTCGCATGTAGCTGGGGTCCGTCATGGTTTCGAGATAGCCAAAGCGCATTGCGAACGATTCCGCCTCTAGTTCGAAGCGTCTGCGGGCTGCTCGAAAGACATGTCGGCCATGGTCCAGTAGCCCCGCAGATTCGTGAGCTTGCCCGCGTCGTTCAGGTGATAGGTGAAGATGCCCCGCACTTTGGTCACGACCCCATTTGGCAAGGTTGTCGTGAGTGAGAGGACATGGGCCGATTCGTTGCCCGCGGCCCGGGACTCGATGGTTTCGATCACGAGCGTTGCCGGCGCGATGAACTTGTCGAAGAACTCCGCCACCTCGACTTTGCCCCTTACGCCTTTGCCCGTGGGGTTGGTCGGGGACTCGCCGATCGGATCTTCGATCACGACGTCGTCGGCCATCAGCTCGAGCCAACCTTCTTTGTCTTTGGCCTGGGCGCAGCGCCAGGAGTTCTGCGCTGCCGCAAGCGCTGGATGAATGTCACTCATGATGGATTCCCTTTCGATTCTCACGCTGTTCTTGTTCTGTTCTCATCGCGTTCGATGATGGGTACTTGCGCGGTCGGTCCCGGCGGTCCTGCTTACAAAGCGCTCGCAACGCGAGCGCCTTCGAGGGTGGCCTTGTGAATGAGCCCCAAGCCCGTGCAATCTCCGACCGCGTGTAGCTCCGACACCTGTTCGCGCAGCGCGTCGAACAACTTTGTGTCGGGTTCGACCTCCCCGGCCAAAATGACGTTGTCGGCCGGCACCCGGTGTTCGAGTCCAGATGCTAGCAACAGGACCACTGCGTCGCGTTCGATGCGATCGATGCAGACCCCCGTATTGATCGCAATTTTCGCGCGGTCGAGATTGAGCATGTGTTCGTCGCGCCGCTTCATCCCCACCTCCGGGGCGATCCGATCGCCGGTTTCGAGAATACCGACATGTCGGCCCCGGGCCGCGAGAAATTCCGCCAGTTCGAGTGCGGCGAGATCGGCTCCGATGATGATGACGCGTTTGCCTAGCGGCATCCAGAGCCGGGTAGCGCGACGCAAGACTGGGGGACGCATCCATCGCTGTATCGGTCCCGCCAGCAGCCTGGCCCCGGCGCGCTGCCAACCGGGCAACTTGGACGCGGTGTTCGGACTGAGCCTTCCGCTCAGGAGTTGTCGCAACTCTGCTCCCGTGAAGACGTGGGGCAGCTGATCCCCGGTAATTTTTGGCGTGACGAGGCGTCCGCCGGTCGCGACGATCACGGCGTCTGGCGCCAGTGCGCTCACGTCGCTCGGGCCGAGCTCCTTACCCAGGTGGACTTCGATCGGGAGTCTCTCGACCTCGGAAACGAGGTAGTCGAGAAACGGCTGGTTCTCCGGGTGTACCGTGGCGGCCATGACCAGGGCGCCTCCGAGGATCCGGTTGCGTTCGTAGAGTGAAACACGATGTCCGCGTTTTGCGGCGATCCGCGCGGCTTCGAGGCCCCCCGGTCCCGAGCCGATCACCACCACGTGCTTCTTGCGGGTAGCGGGTGTCGGCGCGAGGGCCGCTTCGCGTCCGGTGCGCGGGTTGACTGCGCACTCGAGCGAGAATGAAATTTCCAGCGAATCGATGCAACACTCGCATGAGATGCAGCGGCGAACCCTGGCGCTTTGACCGGCCTTGATTTTGTTTGGCAGCTCGGGATCGGCCAACAGGGGACGCCCCATCGCGATCAGGTCTGCGCGCCCCTCTTCGAGCAGCTGCGCCGCGAGTTCCGGACTGTGAATCCGACCGACGGCGATCACCGGCACCGATACCGCCCGGCGAACCGCTTCGGCGCACGCGGCATTGAGCCCATCGCCGTAGTGCGCGCTGTTGACCATGTGGGTGACCAGCCGGTCGATCACGCCACCACTCACGTGAAAGGCATCGACTCCGGCGGCTTCGAGGCTCGGAGCGATGCGCGCGGTATCGAAGCTCTCGCGACCCCCGGAGACGCGTTCATAACCCGAGATACGCAAGGTGAGGGGGAAATCTTCTCCCACGCAATCTTTGATTGCGCGGATGACTTCGGCGATGGCTCTGGTGCGGGTTTCGAGTTTGCGCGCGGAGTACTCATCCTTGCGCGCATTGCGCCAGGGTGTGAGGAACGAGCCGAGCAGCATGTAGCCGTGGGCCGCGTGCAACTCGATTCCGTCGTAGCCCGCTTCGCGTACCCGCAGCGCCGCCGCGCGATACTGATCGACAATGACCTGGAATTCTTGCTTGGTCAATTCTTTCGATGCGGTTCCCGTGAGATAGGACTGGATGCGGCTCGGTCCCAGGGCCTCTACACCGTGCATCTCGGGACCGAGCCCGTCCGGGCCCGCATGGGCGAGCTGCGGTTGAATCTTTGCACCGTGCGCGTGCACGGCGTCCACCAGAGCTCGGTGATCTGAAATCACGTCGTCGCTGGCAAAGTGGAGAGAGGAGGGAACTTCTTTGTGTCGTGCGTCGATCGCCGAGGCGCCCAGGGTAATCAGCGCGACCCCGCCCCGGGCGCGCGCGACAAAATAATCGATGCTGCGCTGGGTGGGGCGACCGTCCGGGGTTCCGTAGCTGTTTTCCATCGGAGCCATCACGAGCCGGTTTCGCAGTTCCATCTGGCCGATGCGAATGGGAGAGAACAGAATCGAGGTGTCGCTCATCGCCTTCGACTCCTGGATCTGGGCGACGGAGATGTTCTGGAAACTCTCGAAGTCGCGCGACGAAACGCGCGTTCGACTTGTTTTTCGAGATCCGTCGCCACCTGCTCGGGATCGTCCTTCATCCCACCCTCCAACCAATGAGCCAACTCCACCTGTTGCATCGAAACCACCATGCGGGCGATCAGGTCCGGATCGCGATCGACAAAGACCTTCACCTCGATGCAGCGTTGGCAAGCGCCGCGCAGCAGTTCGAGGGCGGCGCGCCAGGCTTCGGTGCGGCCGCGGCTGCCCGCCGCCGAGGCTTCGGCTCCCCAGGTGAAGCCGCCGTGAAGACGCAGTTTCAGGAAGTCGGGCTGCTCGAGGAAGAACAGGGTGGTGGCGCGCAGACCGGCGAGCATGGCGGGCAGGGGCTCTGTGATCGCGTGGGACTGTTCGATGGCCCGGCGGTGCAATTCTTCATCGCCGTGTTCCTGGATCTCCCGGTAGATGGCCGCCTTGCCGGGAAACACCGAATAGAGCGTCTGGAGCGACACGCCGGACTCTTCGGCGATCTCTCCGATCTTGGTCTCGTCGTAGCCCCGGTCGGCGAACAGCGTCAGGGCAGCATCGAGGATGAGCTGGCGGTAGAGTTCTTCTTTGGCTTTGCGCGCCTTGCCCCTCGCTCCTTTGACCGCCATAGGCCACCCCAATCTTCGCCGGCAAAAAAACGAATTGACGATTATGATTTTATATATTATCAATCTGTTAATTGCAATGCCCAGCCCGCAGCCTCGCTGCTCCGCTCCCCCAGAATATGCGGCGCGGCACCCCTCGAACCCGGAGACAAAACCGTGAAATTCAACCTCACCCTCACTTTCAATCCCATGCAGGACTACGTCCCCCTCGCCAAGGCCGCCGACGAACTGGGCTGGCATTCGGTCAACGTGGGCGACGGACTCTTCTTCTACGACGAGACCTCGGTCGACTACCCCTACAGCGATAGCGGCGCGCGCTACTGGAGCGCCAACACCCAGTTTCTCGACCCCTTCGCGATCATCAGCGCCATGGGGGCCGTGACCGAGAACATTCGCTTCCTGATCAACGTCTTGAAACTTCCGGTGCGCAACCCGCTGCTCGTCGCAAAGCTCTGTGGCACGACCACGTTCATCACCGACGATCGCCTCTCGCTCGGAGTCGGGCTCAGCCCGTGGCCCGAAGATTTCGAAATCTGCGGCGAAGACTGGAAGACCCGGGGTGCACGGTGTGGAGAATCGATCGAGATCTTGCGCAAGGCACTCAGCGGCGAGTTCTTCGAGCACAAGGGCAAGTACTACGACTTTCCGAATCTCTCGATCAATCCCGTTCCCAATCAGCACATGCCCATTTTGATTGGTGGTACCGCGGAGCCGGTGTTGAAGCGCGCCGCCCGCCTCGCCGACGGTTTTGTTTCGCCCAATACCAAAGCCGACGAGATCGACGTGATGATCAAGAAGATCCACGGCTATCGCAAAGAGTATGGAACTGACGACAAGCCCTTTCAGATGGTGTCTGTTGCGATCGACGCCTTTGATCTCGACGGTCACAAGCGCTTGGCCGACATGGGCGTCGACGAGAGTTGCGACATGCCCTGGCTCTACTACGGGGGCAAGTTCAAGTCGCCATTGAATGAAAAGATCGACGCCATGAAGCGCTTTACCGACGAAGTCATCGCCAAGATGTAGCGGCGTGCCGGGCCGCGACCGTTTCCATTAGCCTCGATACCCAAACTGCGAAGTAGGAAGGATGCGACGATGAAGCACTGGATTTCGCTGGTCAACGTTCCAGAGGTGGATCAGTTCGTCGAGATCGCGAAGCACGCCGAGGAAGTCGGGTACTACGGCATCACGCTGGCCGATCATCTCGTGATGCCGACAAACATTACCGAGTCGGTCTATCCCTATACCCCGGACGGCAAAATCTGGTGGGCCGAGGACAACCCCTGGCCGGATCCCTGGGTGACGCTTACCGCCATGGGGGTCGCGACCAAGAAGCTTCACCTGGCGACCAATATCTACCTCGCAGCCCTGCGCGACCCCTTTACCGCGGCGCGAGCTGTGGCGGCCGCGTCCATCTTTACCGAGGGACGGATTCACTGCGGCGTTTCGGTGGGTTGGATCAAGGAGGAGTACGATCTGCTCGGGATCGACTTCCACACCCGCGGTCGACGCCTCGACGAAACCATCGAGGTAATGCGAAAGCTCTGGACGGGCAAAAGCGTCGACCACAAGGGCGAGTTCTTCCAGTTCGAAAATGCCCTGATGGCTCCGGCTCCCTTCGGCCACGTTCCCATTTGGAGCGGTGGCGCGAGCAAGGCGGCGCTGCGCCGGGCCGCCAGCAACGACGGCTGGCTGGGGGTGCCGCAGATGCTCGATCAGTTGCTCGAGACCATCCAAGGGTTCCAGGTCATCCGCAAAGAGCTGGGCAAACAGGACGATCCGTTCGATATCTGTTGCAGCCTGATTCAACCGCTGACACCCGACGTGCAAGCGCAACTCGAAGAGCTGGGTGCGGACAACAACATGGTGTTGCCCTGGGTGGTGACGCCATGGGGACGCGCGCCGTGGTTGAAAGACGGTGAAGACACCGCGAGTCTCGACGTCAAGAAGCTGACGATGGAACGCTTCGCGAACAAGGTGATCCACCGTTCCACCTGAGCATCTGCGCAATTTACAGGGAACTTTGATGTCCGATTTCAGCGCTCTCTTCACGCCCATCAAGATCGGCACGATGGAACTGCCCAACCGGTTCGTGATGGCGCCGATGACGGTCGACTACGGTCTGCCGGACGAAACCCCCTCCGATCGGCAGATCGCCTACTACAGCGAGCGCGCGGCGGGCGGGATGGGATTGATTGGTCTCGAGGTCTCGAGTGTCGACCCCGACCATCGCTACCAGCAACACTCGCTCGGGCTGCACAGCGACTTCCAGATCGCGGGCCACAAGAAACTGGTCGACGCCATCCACGCCCACGGGGTGAAGGCCCAGCCCCAACTCTCTCATCCCGGCCCCGAATCCCTGGCCCCGTTCTTCAAGCAACTGCAACCCATGGGCCCCTCGGTGATTCGAACCGAAACCACCAAGCAAGTCTGCCGGGAAATGACCCTCGAGGAGATCGACGCAGCGATCGAAATGTACGGAGAGGGTGCGCGCCGGGCAAGGGAGGCCGGCTACGACGGCATCGAACTGCACGCGGCCCACAGCTACATGCTGCTGGGTTCGTTTCTTTCGCCCCTGCGCAACCATCGAACCGATGAATACGCGGGCAACAAGTTCGAAGGCCGCGCCAAACTTCTGCTCCAGGTGCTGGCGCGGATTCGCGAGAAGGTCGGCTGGGATTTTCCCATCACGCTGCGCATCTCGGGCTTCGAACGGCATTCCGGCGGACGCGAAGTCAACGATACCCAACGCCTGGCGCCGCTTCTCGTCGAAGCCGGGGTCGACTGTTTTCATGTGACTGGGGGTGTGGGCGATTCGAACATCACCCAGATCATCACCGGACCCGAATTCGACCCCGGCTACAACGTGGCCGCCGCTACGGCGATCAAGCAAGTGGTCGACGTACCCGTGCTGGTGGTCGGTCAGAACATGGATCCCTACGAGGCAAATCGCATCATCGAAGAAGGGCGCGCGGACTTGATCGCGATGGCGCGCGCACTGCTCGCCGACCCACAGTTGCCGAACAAGGTCAAGCAAGGGCGCCTGCGCGAGATCAATCGCTGCAATCTATGCCAGGGCTGCATCGACACGATGACGGCCGATTTCAACGGCGCGGGATGTTCGGTCAATCCGCGGGTCGGCAAGGAACTCGAGTTTCCGCTCGAAAAGGCCGAGCTGGCGAAGAAGGTCCTGGTCATCGGCGGCGGGCCCGGGGGTATGGCTGCGGCGATGTACGCGTGCGAGCGGGGTCATCGCGTGACCTTGATCGAGAAGGAACAGGAACTCGGTGGGAGGTTTCGCTGGGCCTCGACGCTGTTTCCCAGAAACAAACTCTTCCTCGACTACTTGATTGGGCGCGTTACCGATTTGCCGATTGAACTGCGGCTCGGCACGGAAGCCAACGAGTCGACGATCAAAGAACTCGCGCCGGACGAGATCATCGTGGCGATCGGCGGTCGCTTTACCGCCCCCGAGATCCCGGGAGACCAGGAGAGTCACGTGATCACGGGAAAGGCGGTGCTCGACCTGGTGGCCAGAGCGCGCAGCGCAGACCCGACTTCGGATCTCGGCATCGGGCAGTCAGTCGCGATCATCGGTGCGAACCTGATCGGCATTGAACTCGCCGAATTTCTCGCCATTCGGGGCAAGCGCGTACACTTGATCGAACCCAGTAGCCGTCTGGCCATGCCGGCGGGCAAGAAGCGAAGAGCGGATCACAGCATTCAACTCGATCGCCTGGGCGTTCCGGTCAATACCGGCGTCGGGGTCAAGCAGATCACGAGCCGCGGGGTCGAGCTTCAACTCGCCGGCGGAAAAGAAAGCCTTGTCGAGGCTGACACGGTGATCGTGGTCGGCCAACCGGAAGCCAACTCCGAGTTCGCGGACAAACTCGCCGGGCTTGCGGATAACGTGCGCGCCATCGGCGACACCACCGGCTTCGGCCTGTCAAAAAAGGCCGTGCAAGACGCGATGGAAGTCGCCTACGAGATTTAGCTAGCGTTTCGCACTCAGCACCGAACCTGAGAGAAGAGGACCCCCCCATGCGTTTCACGCTGAACGTCACGATGCTCGATCCCGCCCAAATCCTTCCCATCGCAAAGGCCGCCGAGGAGGCCGGCTTCTACGCGGTGAGCGTTCCCGACAGCATCTTCTATCCCGAAGAAGCGCTCGGCGACTACCCCTATCACGAAGGCCGCGAGTTTCTGGAGGACAAACCCTTCATCGAGCCCTTGATCGCGATCGCATCGATGGCCGCGGTGACGACGACCCTTCATTTCAGCACCTTCGTGATCAAGCTGGCGATCCGCGACGCACTGATCGTCGCAAAGACCGCACTCTCGACCGCGGTGATGAGCAACAACCGCCTCACCCTGGGCGTCGGCATCAGTCCCTGGCTCGACGACTTCGAGCACTGCAACGTCGCCTGGGAGGGGCGAGGCAGGCGACTCGACGAAATGATCGAAGTGCTGCGCGGCGTCCAGTCCGGCGAACACTTCGAGTACCACGGAGAACACTTCGACTTTCCCCGGCTGAAAATGTGTCCGGTGCCGGATCAACCGATCAAGATCACCGTCGGCGGTCATTCGAAGCCGGCACTCCGGCGCGCAGCCAGGCTCGGAGATGGTTGGGTCGCGGCAAACGTAACTCGCGAAGAGATGCGCGGACTCAAGGCACGGCTCGACGGCTACCGCAAAGAATTCGGTACCGACGCGCGAGACGATTACATCGTGCAGGGAATGCTGAGCGACATCGAAGTCTTCGATCCCGACGGCTACCGCGAGGCCGAAGACATGGGCCTCACCGACGTGACAGTCTCCGCCTGGGGCGTCTACGACACCGAAGAACTCCCGCTGCCGGAACGTTTAGATCGCATCAAGCAGTTCGCGGACGAGGTGTTGACGAAGTTTTAGGCCTAGTTATCTGCTCAGCGCACAAACTGAGCCAGCTATCGCATGGCATGATCGCCGAGACCGCAGTCCGAGATACGGGTGCCTCCGAGATACAGATACGGGTGCAGATACGGGTGCCATCCAACCGAACATTCACACCCCGTGTGAAACAGAAGTCTCCAAGACGCCCTCGTAAGCCACGACATGCCCCCATAGATCGGCATGATTGTTGCTCTTCACCACCTCCCATGGGACGCCCGCTCCGACGACACGAACCAGGCCAGCTCTATTTGGTCACGACCCGGTGCCATCAAGCCCGCTTCTTCCTCAGACCCGACGCACAGATCAACGAGGCCGTCCTCGAGTGGCTGACCCGCGCGCAACAGCACTACCCGCGGCTACAGATCCTCGCCGTCTGCGTTCTCTCCAACCACCTGCATCTAGTAGTCCGGGATCAAGAAGGAGAACTCGCCTCATGGGCGAGCTACTTCCTCGGGCACCTCGCCGTGGCGGTCAATCGCGTCCGCAAACGCCGGGGTACCTGCTTCGAACGTCGCTACTCCGCTGAACCCATCCTGGACGACGAGGCTCTTCTCGATCGCCTCATCTACGTCATCGTCAATACCGTGAAGGCCGGCCTCTCTAGAAGTGCAAGCAAGTGGCCCGGCGTGGTGATCTTTGCCTCGAAGAATGAGACTGAGGAGATCGCGGTGTCCTGGGTAGACCGCGATGCCTATCGCTTCGCTCGACGGATTTCCCGGCTGCGCGGAGAACCGACTCCCAACTCCGATTCCTTCCGTGTCTGTGGGCGACTGCTCATCGGTCCCTTCGATCAAACCCGTGAGTCGAGAAGTACTGGTGATCAGATCTCTGCTGCGGTCGCAGCCCGAGAACGCGAGCTTGGCGAGGAGCGGCGTCGGGCGGGACGCCGGGCGCTTACCCGGAAGCAGGTGCTTGCCCAAAACTGGCGCGCTGCGCCGAGGCGACCGAATCGA
>SMVB01182490.1_pt1 | contig 12980 bp, 11 predicted proteins | sample 2456461 | NCBI WGS metagenome assembly SMVB01 (sample SAMN11095934, study PRJNA526329) | marine sediment metagenome | biome: Marine sediment; feature: Surficial sediment; material: Deep marine sediment; isolation source: Hadal surficial sediment | place: Pacific Ocean | collected 2014-05 | depth...
CCGCCGGTCGTCTCGTTCCTGCCCGGCAACACGATCACGATCGACGTGCCCAGACTCACGAACTGGTCCGTGACGTAGCGCAGGGCCCCTTCCCCGATGGCAGTCAGCGAAACGACCGCAACGACGCCGACCACCACGCCAATCAGCGATAATCCACTGCGTCGCCGGTCCTGGACCAACGCTTGCAATGCGAATCGAAACAGATCGGCGAAATTCATCGGGACACTTCTCCTGCGTCGAAGAGACTGCCGAGCTTCGCGACCTCCACACTCGACATGCGCCTCACGATCTCCCCGTCCCGCATGATCAGAACGCGATCGGCCCGCCGAGCCACGTTCGGATCGTGCGTTACGACGATGAGAGTGCGGCCCTCTCGATGAAGATCTCCCAGCAGGTCGAGCACCTGCGCACCAGAGCGAGTATCGAGATTGCCGGTCGGTTCGTCGGCCAGGACGAGTCCGGGCTGCATGATCGTGGCCCGCGCGATCGCGACGCGTTGTTCCTCGCCGCCCGAGAGTTCGCTCGGTTTGTGGTCCGACCGATCCGAAAGGCCGACGGCGAGGAGTGCCGCTTCAGCGAGTTCTTTCCGCTCCGCCGGACTCCTTCCGGCAAAGATCAGCGGGAGTTCGACATTCTGGATCGCGGTGAGTCGCGGCACGAGGTGGAAGGACTGGAAGATGAAGCCGATGCGACGAAGCCTGATCTCAGCGAGTTCGTCATCGGCCAGCCGAGCGACATCTCGCCCGGCCAGGCTGTACTTTCCACGAGTCGGGGAGTCCAGACATCCCAATAGATTCAGAAGAGTGGTCTTCCCCGAGCCCGACGGCCCCATGATCGCGACGTGTTCACCGTCTTCGATCTCTTCATGGACATCTCGAAGGGCATGGAGTTCGTGATCACCCATCTGATAGGTGCGCCAGATCTCCTCGAGCCGAATCACGGCACAGCCCCGGCACTTTCCCTGGCGACCCGCGCCCTCACACCCGCTTCGATCTCGATCTTGTCCAAGGAGACCACGACGAGCTCACCGGGATCGAGACCGCTCAAGACCTCCGCGAACTGCCAGTTGCGAAGACCCAGTCGCACTTCGCGTTCCACGAGCCTCCCATCGACGAGCAGCAGCACGGTCCGCCCACGCAGCAACGCCGACGTCGGCACACGCAACACGTTCGGGCGCCTCTCGAGAATCACCTCGACGTCCGCCGACGTACCGGGAAGCAAGGAGGCTGCCACCTCGTCATCGTTGATCGAAATCTCGATTTCGAGCGTACGATTCTGAGCTTCCTGATCGAGCACATAAGGTGCCACTCGCGAAACCGTCCCCGCAAAGGTCTCTCCCGGACGGGAATCCACGGTCAGTTTGACGGCCTGGCCCGCACGAATCGCTCCCGAATCCACTTCATCCATTGGTGCACTCACGAAGATCGATGTCGGGTCGATCAGGTCGATCACCGGTGGCGAGGTCAACAACGGCGGCGATGGCGTGACCCACTCCCCAAGTTCCACGTTGACCTCGGCGATCACTCCTGTGAAGGGCGCCACGATCACCGTCTTCGCGAGCTCCGCGACAGCCGCGCGCTGTTGAGCGCGGGCTTGCGCGAGTTCCGCCTTGGCCCCCTCACACGCTATGCGTGCGGAATCGTAGCTGTATTGAAGCGCGTCGAGTCGATCCTCGGATGCAACGTTGTTCTGGGCGAGCTGTTCCACGCGTCGAAGTTCACGACCGGCACGTCCACGCAGCAGACACGCGTCCTCCAATCTCGATAGACGCAGCGCAACGCCCTGGTCCGCGAGTTCGAGCTTCGCCACATGACTCACATCGGAGAGCCGGACGAGTGGAGTACCGGCGGCAACCATCGCACCCTCACGATGCGCGATTTCGATCACACGTCCACCGATTTCGGCCGCGATTCGAGAACGACGCCGGGCCTCGACCGTGCCGGCCTTCGAATTCGTCACCGTCGACTCGACGATGCCTCTTTCGACGGGCTCCACTCGAACTTCGATCGGATCTGGTGCAAAGAACGTTTGACGAAGAACAACACCGGTCAGGACCAACGCGACGATCGACAACGTGGGCAGAAATCTCCTGGATCGACCGGGCTGTGTAGACATCGATGAACTCGTTCCCCCGGCACTGCTTCTGCCACGTTTCCACGCTCTCGACCCAAGCTCGCGCGCTCTGACACTCGACGGAGCGACGCTTCCACAGGAAGGAGCTGCGCCTCCATGATACGCGGGCTCGGTTCGATTGCCCTCTCCGAAAGGGAGTCGATTTTCCAGGGAGGTAGCGAAGACGACGGATAAAACAGAACGAGACATTCTGCCGATTCGGCTTCCGACATGAGAACTCCGCCGTAGGCGCCCTAGCGCCCTTCGAACTTCGGACTGCGCTTCTCGACGAAAGCCCGGCCGGCCTCTCGCGCGTCTTCGGTCTCGACCGAGAGCAATTCGCTCGCGAGGCCCGCGTCCATCGTGAGGTTCATGCTGTGTCGAAGATGTTGATTCAGCGCCATCTTCGTCCAACGAATCGCGACCGCCGGCCCCTCGGCCAATTTGCGCGCGTGGGCGATCGCCTTCGGAAGGAGTTCGGACGCGGGCACACAATGGTTGATGAGACCCATCTTGGCTGCCGCGGGACCCGAGACGAGTTCTCCACCCATCAAGAGTTCCTTGGCTCGATGCAAGCCGATCAGGAGGGGCCAGATGACGGTCCCACCGTCTCCCGCCACGAGTCCCATCTTGACATGCGTATCCCCAATGCGCGCGTCGTCGGCCATGTAGATGATGTCGGCCAGCAGAGCGAGGGTCGCACCCAAACCGGCCGCCACGCCGTTGACCGCAGAGATCACGGGCGCTTCGCAATTCACCATTTCGTGGACGAGCTGTCTCGGTCCACGCATCAGGTCGAAGGGTCCTGGGTTCTCCGGATAGAAGCCCTTCATATCTCCGCCCGCGCAGAATCCCTTGCCCTCACCCGTGATCACGATCGCCCCGACATCGGGGTCCGTTCCCAAGGGCCGGAAGATCCGCTCGAGCCCTTCGTGCATCGCGAAGTTCACCGCGTTTCGCTTCTCCGGACGATTCAGCCGAAGGATCGCGACTCGATCTTCGATGTCGATCTTGAGATGATGTTCCTCAGCGAATTGCTGATAGTCCACTTCATGACTCCTTCGGCTTCCCACCCGCGGATTCTACCACTCTCGATCGACCAAGCCGTTCGGCCCGAAGAGCGGCGCGACGGACCTTCCCCGCATCGTCCTTGAGGGCCTTCGCGACGAACTCGAAACTCCGGGGGATCTTGTAGCGAACGAGCCGATCGCTCAGAAACGAACGCAGCCCATCCTCGTCGATCGGCGTCGTCGACTGGACGATCGCATGAACGAGGGCGCCGAGATCCTCATCGGGCAATCCGATCACCGCGCATGAAAGTACGCCCGGATGCGCTTCGATGGCACCCTCGACTTCGGCCGGATAGACATTCGAACCTCCGCTGATGATGAGGTCCGTACGTCGATCCGCAAGGAAGAGGTATCCGTCCTCGTCGAGATGACCCATGTCACCGAGGGTCTCCCAGCCGTCTTCGAGCCTCCGAGGCTCTGCGCCAAGATAGTGATAGGTCGAGCCGACGCCTCCGGGCGGAAGAAAGTAGATATCCCCGATCTCGCCGGCCGGAAGCATTTTGCCGTCGTCGCCGACGATCTTGAGTTTGCGGCCTTCGGACACACGACCGACAGACCCCGGCTTCTCGAGCCATTCGCGACCCGAGATGATCGTTCCGCCGATCCTTTCGCTCCCGCCGTAGGCCTCCCATACGCGATCGGGTCCGATCCAGTCGATCCATTCTCGTTGAAGCCAGTTGGGAAGCGAAGCGCTGGCCGAAATCACACGATGAAGCGACGACAGATCGAAAGCTTTGCGCTCGTCTTCGGGAAGTTTCCAGATTCGAAGAAGCATCGTCGGCACGAAAATAGCAAGTTGAAGTCGGTACGTTTCGATCAGCCCGAGCGCCTCCGAGGCCTCGAAATGCGACATGACGACGACCTTGCCACCCCCCAGAAGAATCGTCAGGCAATTGATCAGTGGACCCGAGTGATGGAGCGGACCGGGAATGAGCATGCTCGAACCCGGCCCGAGCCCATGAAATTCGGAATCGGGATCGAGCTCTCCCGGGAGATGATCCACGATCACTTTTGGACGGCCTGTACTCCCGCCCGAGCAGATCGCCATTCGATAACGCGATACCCGATCGGGCAGGATCGTTGCTTCCTCCCCTGACGCATCGAATCCGGCCGGAATTACCCTTCGAGTTCCGTTGCCCTCCCGCTTGACCCCGACGATCAGCTTCGGAGACGCGAGGTCGAGGATCGGCTCGAGTTCGTGTCGGGGGAGACGCGAGGATAGGGGCTGTGGTGTGGCCCCCAACTTCCAACAAGCAAAGAGCGACTCGACGAACTCGAGTCCGTTCGGCAATCCGATCGTGACGAAATCGCCTTCGCCTACACCCAGACGGGCGTACGCCCGAGCGAGGCGATTCGCGCGCGCTTCGAGTTCCGCGTAGGTCGTCGACTTTCCATCATGAATGAACGCGACCGTCTCGCCTTTGCGCTCGGCATTGCGGCTGAGCGCTCGACCATAGGACAGGACCGACATTGAAACTCCCGACGCCGCATGACGTCGATCAAGACGAGGACAGAAGGTCCTTTTCGACGATTCCATCCTTCAAGACGAATTGGATGTTATTCGCATCCCGATGCACCAGGACATCGCGGGTCGGATCTCCGTCGACGACGATCAGATCGGCCAGTTTGTGCTCTTCGATCGTACCGAGTTCCGCACCACGATCCCCCATCGCCTCGGCGCCGTTGCGCGTGGCCCAGCGCATCACCTCCAGAGGATCGACGCCATGCTTCACATAGACCGCCATCTCCGAGGCGTAGTCGCCGTGGGGCATCATCGCGAAGCCGTAGTCGTCGCCCAGTGCCAGTCGAACGCCCGCTTCCACCAGCTTGGGGAGCATGGAAATGGTGTAGTCGGAATCCCGCCGGACACGCGCCAGGCGTTCGAGGGTCGTCGTTTGGGATTCGGGGAATCCGTCTCCGATCGGAAAGGGCCCGAGGGCGAAGTCCCAACCGTCGGCGAAAGCCAGATACCGATCGTTCCACAGCAGGCTTGGCGTGATCGTCGCGTCGGCCTCGAGCACGGCTTCGATCCCCTCCTGATCGATCAGATCCGCGTGGTCGATGATATCGACACCGGCGCGCGCGCATTCGATCACGCCCATTCGGGTCGGGCAGTGCGCGCGTACCAGCGCCCCTCGATTGTGGGCGACATCGACCGCGGCCTGGATTTCCTCGGCCGAGTAGTAGTTCCAATCCGGCACCGGTTGGCTGCCGTGGCCGTTGCTGATCGAAAGCTTGACAATCTCGCAGCCGCGTCCGATCTCCTCGGCCACCGCCTGGCGCATCTCCTGAACGCCATCCACGCGCCGAATCAATCCATGATTTCGGATCCCCATGAACCAGGCGCGATTGTCCCCGTCCGCCACATCGCCCGAGGCCACCATTTCTCGCGTGCAGGGAATCACTCGGGGACCCTTGGTCAGGCCGAGCAGGATCGCTTCCTTCAGACACACATCGAGGAGATCCCCGTTGCTCGAACCGATGATGCTGGTGAAGCCGAAATCCAATGCGATTTGCGCGTTCTTCGCCGCCACCATTCCGAGATAGGCCGGTGGCATGTTCAAACCGAGATAGGGCGCGGCGTTTCCGGCATCCGGACCGAAACCCGTATGAAAATGGCACATCACCATTCCCGGCATCAGGGTTTTTCCGGCGAGCTCGATGACCCTGTCACTCGTGTCTTCGGGCGATTCCCCGGAACCGACATAGGTGATTCGGTTGCCTTCGACGACCACCGTCGTCCCGGCGGACAAGACTTCGCGGCCATCGAATACTCGAGCGCCCTTGAAAACAATTCGCGTCATCGGGCTCGCCTCCTTCATCACGTCGGCTCGTCACTTCGCCCGGCTCGACCGGGTCACGTGGAATATCCATTCGCGTACGGCGATCGCCCACCGCCCCACTCTATCACGTCGATTGACCAGCGACCGAAGAGGCCCTCGCGCCGGGGTTGCGGATCTCGAAGTAGCGCCTAGGAGCCTCACCCAAGACTCGTCGCGACGCCCGGGCTTCCCACGGAAGTCTTGGGTTAGGCTCCTAGTCCGACGACCGAAACACCACCGACGAGATCGAATGATCTTCTGCCAGATCGACCCTTGGATTCGCATGTTCCGCTAGCGTTTCCATCATCGACAAGGTGACTCGCTCGAAATGCTGAACGAAAGCGTCCACGGCCTCTGAACCTATGCGTCGATCTTCGGGCCGAGAACGCTCCTGTTGAAGCCTCCAACGACGAACGGCCTCCAAATTGGGGACACGGAGATAAACGATGTCCTCGAGCTCGTCCCAGGTCGCCGCATAGGCGCCTGCGAGTCGACGATTCACATAACGTCTCCAACGACCCTCCCCGTCTTGCGACGCCTCGAGTGGATTGATCGGCTCCGCGAGACTCGCCTCATCGACGGACAATGCACCCACGCACCAGCCTTCGAGCAGAATCAGGTCGAAGGGACCACGGACTCGACGCACGCCAGCCAGATCATCGAGCCCCTTGTCGAATACGGGAAGTTCGACTTCCCCGGAGAGCAGGAGTTGGCTGATCGCGTCGCGGCATCGCGAAATGTCATGGGTCCCGGGTGGCCCACGCGTCTCGAGTAGCGGGTGGATTTCTTCGGCCAGGCTCTTGCGATGCGCCCGTGAAAAGTAGAAGTCGTCGAGACCCAGAACGCAGACTCGAACCCCGAAGGAGGCGCAGGCCGCCTCGATCAATCGACTCAACGTCGATTTCCCCGCACCCTGCCCGCCGGCCAGACCGATCCGTTTCGGAGGATCGGACGACCATTCGCTCGCCAGCAGTGTCGCCAGCGCTCGATAATCCAAAGGGGTCGACGGGTCGAGCTTCGCATAACAGTCCGCGAGCTTCGTCGTCCAATCTCGGCGAGCGAGATCCGCCACCCTCTGCGGCGTTTCCGGGTGGGCCTGGCTCATTTTGAACTCACCCCGAATCGAGTCGATGTGCTCGATGTCCGTCTGCGCAAAACTGCAATCGGGATTCCCCTGTGCATGACCTCCGCCCCGGTACTCCCTTTCCTTTTCGGCCCCGGCTCGCCTCGGCCCTTGGGCGCCTTTCAGTCGTCTTGCGATGTCCGGTAGTCGCCGAATTTTTCATCGCGCTTCTGGAGCGCGGCCGTCAATTGGCCCTTCCCCTTTCCGGTCTGACGAATGAAATCTGAAAAACTCTCCTGATGCATGGCCAGAGCGCAGAGTTCGGTTCCCTGACGTAAGCCTTGTCTCAGACCCATCACGTCCATTTGGCGATGGATGGCCCGTTTGTTCAGCGCCACGATATCCGGAGGCAGTGCCGCAATTCGACACGCCTGTTCCAGTGTTTTCTGCTCGAGCAATTCGGCAGGATAGGCCCGCGTCGCCCAACCGCGTTGGGCGGCCTCGACCCCATCGATCGAATCACCCGTGAGCACCATTTCCATTCCCCGACGCATCCCCACCAACCAAGGATGGAATTGCATGTCCGGCACGCCGAAACGCACGGCCGGATATCCCATCTGTGCATCTTCGGCCATGTAGATCAGATCGCATCCCGTCGCGAGTTCGCTGCCGCCCGCGAGACAATGGCCGTGGACCTGGGCGATCACCGGTTTGCGCAACTCCCAGATGCTCATCCATCCCTCGGTCACATGGCGGGGATGGTGGCCTTCACCGCCGGCGGTGAAATACGGCGCCTCGACTCCGTCGCTTCCGCCACCCAGATCGTATCCCGACGAAAAACAGGAACCCGCTCCGCGCACGATCATCACATGAACTTCCGGATCCTCATCCGCCGCACGCAGGGCGTGCAGCACCTGTGCTCGCAAATCATGGTTCAGCGCGTTGCGCTTCTCGGGCCGATTCAGGGTAATCCGCCGGACGTTGGGCGCCGGGTCATCGATCAAGACGACGGTGTATTCCGACGCGGAGCCCGGCCAGCTCGGACGCGTGGACCCTTCGGCAGCGGAATTCGAATCTTCGTCGGAATGCATGCAGAACACCTCTTTGACGGGCTCGAGAGAATCCTACCCGAACGCGGCATCGCCACAATCGCCGAAGAGAGCATCGCCGTCGAAACTCCGCAGCGGGGATCCAATGCTACCGTCGTCCCCGCGCGCCCGAACTCGAAGTCGACCACTCACCCTCTCAGAACCGAGGACAGCATGGATTTCCCCAACTACGATCCGATCGGATCAGCACAGACGCGTCGCCACTTCCTCTCGCGCATGGGTCTCGGCGTCATGGTCATGGCCGGGGCTCTGGCCGGCGCGCCGCGACTCCTTCGCGCGGCAGAACCCGATCACGATTCACTACCGCTCGATTTGCTCGAGAAGAGTTCCTTCGTCTACATCTCTCCACTTCTGCCCAACGGGAAAGAGAGTCGCTGCCACGCGGAAGTCTGGTTCGCATGGATCGATGACAGCATCGTTGTCACCGTCGCCAAGGAACGCTGGAAGGCGACCGCGCTCGACCGCGGCCTGGACCGCGCACGCATCTGGGTCGGCGACCATGGCCGCTGGAAGACGACGTTCGGCGGGCGCAACGAGAAATTCGCGAGCGCACCTAGTTTCTTCGCAAGAGCCGAGCGCGTCGAGGACGACGGGATGATCGAACGACTGCTCACGGTCTACGCAAGGAAATATCCGAATGAGATCGCGACCTGGCGCGATAAAATGCGGAGCGGAGACGCCGACGGCTCGCGAATCCTGATTCGCTACCGCCCCCAACTCGAGCGAAGCCGATGAGCCATACGGAAACGCTGCGTCAGTTCTTCAAGGATCTCGAACGAATCGATTTCGAAGCGGTCGCGGCCCATTGCAGCGACGATTGTCGCTACGAGGACGTCCCGGTCGGCGAGGCCGCCACGGCCATCGGACCGGCCGCGATCATCGCGAAACTCTCGGGCGGGCTCGGTGATCTCGAAGCGCTCGTGACCACACTCCACGAGATCTCGGAAACGGGCGACACCGTGCTCGTCGAGCGAACCGAGGTCTGGCATCATCCGACCGGAGAACGCGCCTCGTTGCCCGTGATGGCGGTCTTCAAGTTTCGCGAGGGCAAGATCGTGTTATGGCGAGACTACTGGGACATGCAGACCCTGATCGGCCAACAACCACCCGGGTGGCTCGAGCGAATGGTGGCGGCCAACGCCAACAGCGACACTAACGCCGATACCAACACCAATACCGACACCAGCGCCAGCACCAGCGGCTGAGCGCGGAGCAGAAGATGACGAGGACGGCTCTGATTACCGGCGCATCGGCCGGCCTCGGGTTCGAGTTCGCGAACCAGCTGGCCAAAAGCGGACTCGATCTCGTGCTCGTCGCGCGGCGAAAGGAAAGACTCGAGGCGGTCGCGAAGACCCTACGCGACAAATACGCCGTGAAGGTCACCACCGCGACCGCAGATCTCGCGTCTCCGACGGCACCCGAAGAACTCTTCGAGTTCACGCGCGACGCGAACCTCGAAATCGACTATCTCGTCAACAACGCAGGCAGCGCCGGTCCCCATCTTCTCGAAGAGCCCGACTGGGCACCCCAGGCCGAATTCCTCGAACTCATGATGCTCTCGGTCGCCCACATGTGTCATCACTTCATCCCGCCCATGCTCGAGCGCGAATTCGGTCGGGTGATCAATGTCTCGTCTTTTGCGGGACGACTCGCTCGTCCGGCGGGCGCCCACTACGGTCCCGCGAAGGCCTACGTCATCGCGCTCACGGAGGAACTCAACCTTTCCCTCTCGGACACGAACGTGCATGTCTCGACGCTTTGCCCCGGGTTTACCCATACGGATTTCCACCAGGCGAACGATCTGGCCGAGATGAAGAGCGCGCTTCCGGGTTTCCTCTGGTATAGCGCGGAAACCGTCGTTCAGGATGGCCTCGCGGCCGTCGAGAAGAATCGACCGATCATGATTTCAGGCCGCCTCTATCGTTGGCTCGACCCGCTCGCCCAATCGGTGTTCATTCGACCGCTCATCAAAGCGCTCGCCCCGGGACGCAACGAACGCGAGCGACCCACCGAGTAAGAACCTGGCTTCGGGCGACTCTCTTTGGAGACCGGGCCGCATCGGCCGTCACGAAGCGACCAAGTCCTCCAGCCGGACGACTTGCGTCTTCCAGGCTGCAGGCCATCCCCCTTCGGCTCCCACGATTCGGCCTAGCATCCCGCCCTGATCGTGGCCCAAGGTGTTCAGCCAGTTCGGATGGGCCGGACCGGGGTCGTGGTGTGCGATCAGAATCTTGATCGTCCCGTCCGCTTCGTAGCGCGCCGTAAATTTATTCACAGAGATATCGAAGAATCGATGCTCGAGGGATTCCATCCAGAAATTTGAGAGTTGTAGATTCCAGGTCTGACACTCCGGCATTCCCTCGATCGTGACCGCTAGCGCCTCCTCCGGTGCCAGCGCCCAATGACTCTGGTAGTAGTGGATCGTTGGATCGCCGCCTGCGGCAAGCAGCGTCGGCTGATGATGGGAGGGCAGCCGATTCAAGGTCGTCTCCCGGTATTGCCGAGTCCACGTCTGCCCGAGACCCAACGTACTTTCGAGAAAAGCCATCGCCTGGCCGAGACTCTCTTCGAGTTCTTCTGGAATCAGGTTGTTGTTGGAACGCTCCGGGTTGAGGCACTCGATCTGGAACTCGGCTCGCCTCTCCTCTTTGCGGATTCCGAAGGTTTGCCGAATGACGAGATTGCTCGATGCGTCGGTCATCGGCAGCCAATTCCCCGGCATCTCTTGCTTGCTCAATAAGATTTCGAAGCGGCCCTCTTCGTCGAAGATCATCTGGCTCGAGTCGATTTCTCCCGTACTCGCCATACTGTCCACATTGCCCCCGCCAGCCTTCACGCCGATGCTGAACCAGCGGACCGTGCCGCGTTGGCCCGAAATCCGATAGTCGAAGCGACCCTCGATCGCACAATTCTCGTAGTAGTTGTCCGGATTGTCGTTCAGGATTTTCTTGGTGTCGTCCGCGAGTCGATAGAAGGCGGGATATTGCGGGTCCGCATAATCGACCGCTCTCTCGAGACCCGCTCGCAGAACGCGCGTCAGATACCGGTACCCCAAGGCCTGGGTCGTGGCGTCCTGAGGGATTCCCTCCGCTCGGACGAGCGCGCCCGCCGCCTTGAGTCGGTCACAAAAATCGTCCCAGACCTGACCCGTCATGATTCGTCGAACTGCACCTTCGAGATCGTCCACTTCCGCGTCGTCGCCAAGACTCATTTTCATCCCTCCCATCCGACCCATCCAAGAAGCATCGCTCCGCCCAGACCGTCGAGTCGGTCGAATTCCTCGACACCCCCATTCGGCCCAATGCTAGCGCGCGCTGCCCGACTCGACGCGATACGCTCTCGCCCGACCCCCTTGCGACCCCTTCGTTCAACGAAGCTCGACCCTCCAGACGGACCCGAAAGGCTCGAACCGATGCAGCGCCTGCTGATCGCAAACCGTGGCGAGATCGCCGCTCGAATCTCACGAACCGCACTCGAGCTGGGTATCCCGACGGTCGGAATCTTCGCGCCCGAAGACGCCGACCTCGCGGCGGGTTATGGCATCCCGGAACGAGTGGCCCTTCGAGGCCGAGGGGCCGCGGCCTATCTCGACCTCGAACAGATCCTCGAAATCGCAAAGGCACACGATTGCGACGCGCTTCATCCGGGCTACGGCTTCTTGAGTGAAAGCGCCGCGCTCGCCGAGGCTTGTGCCAAAGCCGAAATCGTTTTCGTCGGGCCCTCCGCCGAAACCCTCGAGCTCTTCGGGGACAAATCTGCGGCGCGCGCGCTCGCCGAAAAACTGGCGATTCCGGTCGTCTCCGGTCTCGCTGGGCCCATCTCGATCGACGACGCAACAGCCTTCCTGGAAGCACAACCGAAGGGCGTAGCAATCCTGTTGAAGGCGGTCGCGGGCGGTGGCGGGCGCGGCATTCGAACGGTGCGCGAGACGAGCGAAATTGCGGAGGCCTTCGCTCGATGCCAATCCGAAGCGCTGCGCTCCTTCGGCTCCGACGCCCTCTTCGCCGAGATCCTCGTCGAGCATGTGCGCCACATCGAGATACAGATCGTCGCCGATCAGACCGGTGAGACGAGCCATCTCTGGGAACGCGACTGCACGCTTCAACGACGAAACCAGAAGCTCATCGAAATCGCCCCCTCTCCCGGCCTCGACCCGGCCTTCCGATCCAAGCTCATCGAAGCCGCCCGATCGCTGGCGAAGGCCTCGAACTATCACGGAATCGGCACCTTCGAGTTTCTCGTCGAAGAGGACGGCTCGTATTATTTCATGGAAGCCAATCCTCGCTTGCAGGTCGAGCACACCGTGACCGAGGAGATCACCGGCATCGATCTCGTCGAGGTACAACTTCGACTCGCAGAGGGCCGGACCCTGAAAGATCTCGGACTCGTCGAGCCACCCCAGCCACGGGGATACGCGATTCAACTCCGCGTGCTCGCCGAGACGCTCGACGCCTCCGGCCGGCCGAGGCCCGACGCCGCGCGCATCGACTCCTTCGTGTTGCCGACCGGGCCGGGCGTCCGGGTCGATACGGCCATGCGTTCCGGGCTTGGCGCCCATCCGGCCTTCGACTCTCTGCTGGCGAAGCTGATCGTCTCGAGCCCCGACCCGGATTACGAACGAACGCTGCGCCGCGCCCGACGCGCCGTTTCGGAGTTTCGGATCAGCGGGCCCCGAACCAATCTGGAGCTACTTTCCGCGCTGATCGATCGCCCGGAGTTCTTGCGGAATCAACTCTCGACCGGATTCGTCGCGGAGCATGGCGTCGAACTCCTCGCCGATGCGGAGGCGCGTTGGAACGCAAGA
>SMVB01089563.1_pt1 | contig 12975 bp, 9 predicted proteins | sample 2456461 | NCBI WGS metagenome assembly SMVB01 (sample SAMN11095934, study PRJNA526329) | marine sediment metagenome | biome: Marine sediment; feature: Surficial sediment; material: Deep marine sediment; isolation source: Hadal surficial sediment | place: Pacific Ocean | collected 2014-05 | depth 0-1...
AAGCATGTCGAGATAGCGGTTCCCATCCACATCCCAAACCCAGGCGCCTTCCCCACGCTCCAGCACGACCGGGAGGGGTTCGTAGTTACGAGCGCTGAACTGGTCGGCTTCGGTGAGAAATAGATCGGTCTTCGATGCGCTGGCCTGGGTCATGGCACTGCTCGTGTGATAACGTGGCTACTGCAAAGGAGGGTGAAAAACGGCACGTCCGATCATGGTCACCGTGCCCGAAGATTTCAAGGGCCGAGGGCAGGCGGAGATCCGAGGCACTTCAACGGTTCCGGTACACCACCTCCGCCACGACGTCTCCGACCATAAGAAGCGTCTGGGCACTCGTGTTCACCGGAAGGTCCCGGGGGGTGTGCCAAAAGCCGTTTCCAGGACCGTAGTCGAAGTCGATGATGTTGGCCACGGGAATACCCGCTTCGATGAATCGTACGTGATCGTCGACCACCCGTACGCTCCGGTCCATTGGAAAGAAGCGCCGATATCCAAGGTCGGCCGCAATGCCCCAAACACGCTGAACGACCTGACCCGCACCCTCCATGGAGTAGGACTCGATGGGAAAGCTGGGGTCCGCATCCCCGACCATGTCGAGGAGGATGCCGTAAGCCGGCGGGTTCTCGCTCCCGACTCCCTCTACGTAATGCCGAGCACCCAGGAACATGTCGTCCGTAGGTGGGCCATAGTCCTCGCCGTCGGTGAAGAGGAGCTCCACGCCTCCGGGCGGAGGTTGCTCTTTGAACATTCGGGCCAACTCCAGGAGAACCGCCGTGCCGGAAGCGCCGTCGTTGGCACCGATGACCGGCAGCTCCCGGTCAGCCTCCTCGAAGCTCTGGTCTGCCTTCGGCCGCGTGTCCCAGTGTGTGAGGAGGAGCAGCCGTGAGCCATCGGTGGGACCGAACCTCGCGATCACGTTGGTCAGAGCGAGCTCGTGGCCCTCACCGGTCACATGCTCGAACGGATCGAGAAACACGGTATCGGCGAGCGCTCGCAGCTGGGTCTCCAACCACTCCAACTGCCGAGCATGGCCCGCCGACCCCGGTATGCGGGGCCCGAATGCCACCTGGGTCTCGAGATCTTGAAAGGCACGGACCGCGTTGAACTGTGGACGCTCGACCCGGACCGTGACGGAGCTGCCTCCGGGATCACCCCCATCGCACGCGGCGGACGCAAGCGGCATCGTGCACACCAGCATCATCCATCGCTTCATCACACCACTATCACACTTCCCCGGGGCTTCTTATGGGGCGGCCACCACTTGGGCCGCATGTTCTCTGATCTTTAGGGTCATCGAATAGAAACCGTTTCTTCGATTGACCGAGAGATGTTGCCCCAGGTCCAGCCGCTCGAAGAACCCTTTCAGGTCGGTCGAAAGGATCTGCTCCGCCGTCTTGCCCGAGTACATCATGAGGAGTACCGCAACGAGCCCTTTGACGATATGTGCATCGCTGTCCCCTCGAAATACCATCTCGGACGGCTCGGAGCCCTCGGCGGTCACGAGCCAAACCTGGCTCAGACATCCTGGAACCAGGTGCTCTTGATCCCTGAATTCTTCCGGGTAGGGCGGCAGCTTCCGTCCAAGCTGTATGAGGTATCGATAACGATCCTCCCAGGAGCGCAACCGGTTGAAGCGCTCGGCGAATTCGTCAGGGGTCATGGCGGCCGCGGTGAGAGTGGTGGCGTACAGTCAGCCAGCCGCTGAGCGGCTGGATCCGCCGCTCAAGGAAATCGCCTCGAGGGCGCTGAGTAGCTCCTCCGCGACGAACGGCTTCTTGAGGAACGGAATATCGTATCGTTGACAGAGAAGCATTTCCTCTTCATCCAGTGCCGTCCCACTCATGATTACGGCTCGTGTGTCGGGGTACTCCTTGAGAAGGCTCACCGCAAGTTCTACACCATCACCGTCCGGCAAGATGTGGTCGAACACCAGCATATCGGGCACCTCCTGTTCGACGTGGCGCCGCGCGTCCTCCACCGTGCAGCCGAGTAGAACCCGGTGGCCCTCATCGCTGAGAACACGGTTCAGCCAACCCAGCACGGCATCATTGTCGTCGATCGCGAGCACGATCGAGGGTGGGGTGGTGGGCAGGGGCGCCCCACCGACGGCGTCCAGAGTCAGATGGTCTCCGTCTTCGTGGAGGTCTACGGTGACCTGAGCCCCAGGCGTGACCTCACCGTTCGCGACCATGGCAGCCAGCGGCTGCGTCAAATGAACGTGGATGATCCTCCTCAGTTCCCTCGCTCCATACTCCATGCTCGTCCCTTTTTCGAGCATGAAGAATCGGGCCGCCGGAGCCACCTCGATGTCGAACGACCGGCTGCCGAGTCGGCTCTGGACATGGCGCTGTAACTCGACCACGTGTTGTTCGAGGATCGCCACCAGAGACTCGTTCCCCAACGGACGATATGTAATGACGGCGTCGATCCGGTTGATGAATTCCGGAGAGAAATGACGCTGGACCGCCCTCAGGCCCACACGCTCCAAGTGCGCGGAGAGTTCGGCCCCGGGGCGCCTCACCTGCGTGTCGAAGCCCAGTCCCGGCTGGAGCTCGGACACCATGTCCCTTGCTCCAAGGTTGCTGGTAAGGAAGATCAACGACTTTTCGAAGTTTACCTCACCACCGTCTCCTAACCGCAGCGTCGCTTTGTCGAGCACGCCGAGTAGAAGTTGAGACAAGGATGGCGCCGCTTTTTCGATTTCGTCGAAAAGAACCAGCGAGAGGTCGCACTCGGGGCTCGTCGTTTCGTCGAGCACGACTTGGTTCAGGCGCGGCTCGGTCTGGGCGTGTCCCACATACCCAGGGGGAGCCCCGATGAGTTTCGCCACTTCATGCTCGCTCTGGAATTCACCACAATCGATCTTGATCACGCTGCGCGCATCGCCGTGGAGGACTTCGGCAAGCGCTTCGACCGTCCGGGTCTTCCCCGTCCCGGTCGGTCCGAGCAGGAGGAATACACCGACCGGGCGACCCACCGGGGCCAACCCCGACAGGTGAAGCTGGATGCTCGGTACGATATGCTCCAAGGCGTGGGCCTGCCCCACCACCCGGCTCGAGAGGAGTCCGATCAGTTCGTCGGTGCGGATGTTCTGCACCGGCTTCCGACCCGTTTCCGCTTCTACAGGCTTACTCACCTCGAATCTCCCACATGGGACCTCCACCATGGCGGGGGCGCTCCGAAGCCTCAGTAGATTGAGACCAACTCAAGAGGATTTCAGCGGCCCTGACCGACCATCACCGATTCAAAATATCGGCAAGCTTCTGATCGAACACAAACCCGCAGGAGAAAAAAAGAACCGGGTCCGCGCCGCCTCGGCGACGCGAATCCGGTTCACATAGGGTGGCTTCTAAGGTGGCTTCTAGGGTGGCTTCCGAAACTCCGCTTCAGTGGATCCCGGAGATCGCCCTCATCCGCACTGGCTGTATCCGCAGATGTGGCACTTCACACAGCCCTCCTCGAACGAGAGTTGGCCGGCGCTGCATTCCGGACAACTGCCGAGGAAATTCGCCTGATTCCCGCCATCAAAAGAGATCTGGGCCTGAGCCCCAGGCTGAGCTCCACCCGCATCAACGGAAGCACCGAGAGGAAGTGTCTCCTGTACACCTTCCTTCTCCGCCATGTACCGCTCGATGGCCTGGCCGATTGCATCAGGTAGAGAGAGCACCTTGCTCGGACCCACCCCTACGGCGCGATCCGACGAAACTCCCCGAAGTTGGTCTTTGACGGCAGAGACCGGGATTCCGGAACGGAGCGCGAGGGATATGAGCCGCCCGACCGCCTCGGCATCCGCCGTCGCTGCGCCACCGGCCTTCCCGAGTGTACAGAAAACCTCGAAGGGGCGGCCGCCGTCGTCCTCGTTGATCGTGACATAAAGATCGCCGAGGGGCGAGTTCATTTTGAGCGTACGGCCCCGTAACATGGAGGGGCGCTGGCGCTTGTGGCGAGCCGCGCCAGCGGTCTGATCCTTATCGTCGCGTTCGCGGTAGACCTGATCGAGTTCCATTCGGAGCCCATGCAGAGACTCCCGCGCGTCCGCGAGCTGCTGCTCGAGAGTCGCTACGTCACCGCTCCCCTCCTCTTGGTCGTCGGCCGACTCTCGCGGGTTCTCCCGCGGGTTTTTTCCGGTCTTTCCGGTCGACAGCACCTGTCCGGACCTCGACCCGTCGCGGTACACCGTAACACCCTTGCAGTCGAGTTCATACGCGAGTTGATAGATCTTCCGGACGTCATCCTCGGTTGCCTGCGCCGGAAAGTTCGTGGTCTTGGAGATGGCGGAATCGGTGTGCTCCTGGAACGCCGCCTGCATACGAACGTGCCACTCCGGGGAGATGTCGTGCGCGGTCTTGAAGACGGCCTGCACCTCCTGCGGAACCTCCGGGAAGTGAATGTGACCCTCCTCCGCGATACGGGCCATGAGCTCTTCCGAGTACCACTCCTCCGCCTGGGCACGAGCCACGAAGGCCGGGTTCACGTCGGGCATCATCGCACCCGCCTGGTTGCGCATGAACGCGACGGCGAAGATCGGCTCGATACCCCCGGAACATCCGGCGAAGATGGAAATGGTGCCGGTCGGCGCCACCGTCGTGAGGTTACAGTGCCGGAGCCTGCGCATCGGGCGAACACGATGGCCCGCAGAGTCCCGGGCACAATGATCGTCCGGCCCCCAAATGGACTCCTCCCACGCCGGGAAGTGCCCTCGGCTCTCGGCGAGCTTCTCCGACGCGTTGCGGGCTTCTTCGTTCAGGAAGCCCATCACCTTTCGGCCCATCTCAACCCCTTCGGCACTGTCGTAAGGGATCCCGAGCCCAATGAGCATGTCGGCCCAGCCCATAACTCCCAGACCGATCCGGCGGATGGTCTGAGCCAATTCGGTAATCTCCTTCAGAGGATACCGATTGGCGTCGATGACGTTGTCCAGGAAGTGCGTGGACAGATGGACCGTCTGGCGGAGTGCGTTCCAGTCCACCCCATCGGCCGGATCATCACCGGGTACATGATCCGTTCTGACGAACTGGGCGAGATTGACACTTCCCAAGTTGCACACGTCGTAAGGCAGAAGCGGTTGCTCGCCGCACGGATTCGTCGCCTCGTACGATCCGAGTTTGGGCACCGGATTGAATCTGTTGGCTCGGTCGATGAAGAACGTCCCCGGCTCCCCCGTCTTCCAGGCGCCGTGTATGATCAGGTCGAAGACCTCACGGGCATCGTCTTCCCCCACAATTTCCCGGGTCGTGGGGTTCACGAGGTCGTAGCTCTCTCCAGCCTCGACCGCCTCCATGAAGGCGTCAGTCAGCGCCACCGAGATGTTGAAGTTCGTGATCTGGGAGGTGTCGTCCTTGCAGGCGATGAACGAACGGATGTCGGGATGATCCACCCTGAGGATCCCCATGTTCGCCCCCCGCCGAGTCCCGCCCTGCTTCACGACTTCCGTGCTGGCGTCGTACAGCGTCATGAATGAGACAGGTCCGGACGCCACACCCGTCGTCGATTTGACCTGGGAACCGGTTGGCCGCAGACGCGAGAAGGAGAAGCCCGTCCCACCACCCGACTGATGAACGAGCGCCATGGCTTTGAGCGTGTCGTAAATGCCGCTCTTTCCATTGGAGAGAGTGTCATCCACCGGCAGGACGAAACAGGCTGAAAGCTGTCCCAGAGGACGGCCAGCATTCATCAGGGTCGGAGAGTTCGGCTCGAACTTCCCGGTCGTCATCAGATCGTAGAACTGGCGGGCCAACTCTGCGACCGCCGCCTCCGAGGCCCCGTAGTCCACATCCGTATTCGCGATGACCTTGGCCACCCGCCAGAACATGGCCTCCGGCTCCTCGATGGGCGTTCCCTCGGCGTCCTTCTTAAGGTATCGCTTGGCCAGAACGATCCTGGCATTTTCGGAGAGATGCGCCGCCGGAACGTCCTCCGGTACGGGCTCGTCGAAGACTCGACGATCAAAGGGTGGGGCCTCCCGCTTCATACTCGACTACTCCGCGCAAAAGTGTGGAAAGGCAGTGGAATCCCTGCCTCGGATTATGTTGACAACCGACGAAAACCAGCCTCGCCAGTGGACATTTGTTTGTGGAAAATTCCCCGAGGTACACGAAATATTGCGGTTTCGAAAACTACACCCACTACATCTTGTGGTCAAGAGGCCTTTTGAAGGAGTACCGCCGGACGCGCGGGTCGCGCCTTCCGGCGTGGGTGCCCCGCGCTTGTGCGCGGACACCGTCGCGACCTTGATGTTCGGCGTAGCACAGTGGTTTCCGCGGCACCTGAGGCAAAAGCGAAGAACCACCGACCCCCCTTTCCGATCACCCTCCCAGGGCCAGACCCATACGCCAGAACGGCGCTCTTCCGAGAAAAATCTGCTGTACAACAGGCGTGTCCACAGGTACGATTCGGATAGAGCCCGACGTTCAGGATTCCAGGCTTGGCAGCCCTCATCGGAAGGCGACTCGTGAAAAGGAAAATCCGCCGCGTCCTCGAGATCGCGCTCCCCATCTTGGGCATGGGGGTCATTTTCGGGTCCGTTCTCTCCGGGCCGACCAGCCTGCAGCTGCAAGTACTCCTCGTGCTGTTCGGCATCCTGATTCTCGAGGCTGGGGTCTGGGGCCTCGCGAGCCGGCTCCTACCGAACGAGCGCCGCTACATCGGCCTGCGTGAAGAAGGAAATCACTTCATTGAGCTGATCCGTGAGCTCAACCGGGCCGCAGTCGCAAGACAGGAAGGCGACGGAGACTACGAAAATGAGGAACGCTTTCGAGATGCTCTGGAACAGATGCACGCTTCTGTGAAACGTATGGGCGAACTCGCCGGTAAGGAAACCCGAGACGAGAAGGCGGAGGCGTCGGACACGGATTCACCCGCCGCAGAAACAGAAGCGTCGGACACGGATACATCCGTTGAACCGGCGGAGGTGTCGCCCACGGATACACCTGCTGAGGAGGCCAGCCGCGGGCTCGACACGGCGAAACCGCTTCCTTAGACAGCGGTTCGCAGCCGCCCGGCTCCCCCCCGCCCCAGCCGCCGCCCTTCGCGACAAGGGTCCATGCCCTCCGAAAACGCTCCGGCGCGTTTTCCCTCACTGACCTTGAGGCCTCTTGTCAAACGGGCGCATCATCCTCACCCTTCGAAGTGTTGGACCGTCCATGGGAGTCTCCGAGCGATCGAGGGCATGCGCGAACCGTCCAAAAGCATCTGGTACCAGCTGGGTTATGCGCTCGAATCGGCCCGCCACGGGGCCCAGTCCGCCCGGGAAGTCCGATCCGCCAAGAAAGTTCCACGCATAGGAAAGGGCAGATCCGCCGGCGAGGCACGGTCTGCTAGGAACACGCAGGGCGAGGCAACGGATTCCGAACGTAGACCCGTCTCCAGGCCCGTCTCGTCGACCATAGATCAACTCATCGCGACCGGCACCGGCATTCTCGGCGACCGGCTGTTCTCCATCTTGGTCGGGCAGCGGCCCGGAACGTTGCGCCTGACACGTGCCGCCTTGGCGGGAGCCGGCGCTGCGCTGGCGCTCAGCCTGTTTCGGAACGGGAAAAATGGGACATCGGGGGTCGGACAGAGCCCGCCCGACCCGACTGCTGAACTCCTCACTGGAGCGGCGCGGGGCATGCTCTATGGTGCAGTTCTAGAACCCCGGCTCCCGGGATCACCACTCATTCGAGGAGCCACATACGGCGTCATCGAGTACGTGACATCCCCTTTCGGCGGGTTGGACGGCATCCTCGGTGCTTCCAGCCCTCATCGGACCATGCCGATTGTGGCAGCACTTTTGGCACCGAGTGATTCTGGGGCCACCTCTGGGGCCGGGTCCATAACCGACCACGTCGCGTTTGGGGTCACGCTCGGCCTACTCTACGGAGACGGAAGGGCGAGAAGAGGAAGCCGCGTCGCCGAATAGGCGGGAAGAGACCTGGGCTCCAGGCGTACCATACTTTGGGGGCAAGGCGCCAGCCTGATCGCTGATCCCCTTGTGACCCCGCCTCCCGGATCCACCGCATCTTCGAGGATCCCCAGAATCTGAGTGCGGACCTCTCCCTCGCCTACACCCACGAGCCCGCAGAACGCCCACGGACGATCCCGGACCACCGCTCCGACATACGCCTCGCCCAAACCATCCACCCGATCGAGCACAACGTAGGAGACACCCACTTCACGGGCTTCACGGAAAAAGCGATCCGGATCGGAGCTCAGCGGGTATGTCCGGCTTCGGACCCCCGAAAGTGTATACAAGATGCGAGGTTTTCGGCTGAACACGGCGGACCCGTCGGGAACGTTCTCGCCGAGCCAGCGCGAGGCCGTGACGAACTGTCTGTACCCTTCGGCGTAACACGCGAAAGGGCCCGCTTGGCGGACGACCCCCCGGCAGGCTATAGCCGCGCTCACAGACTGCCTCCAACTCTGCATGGAGGGCACCAGCAATACGGCAACCGCAATAGCCCCTACGGCCAACGGCAAACGTCGGTTTACACGCCTCGCTCCCCTGAGAATGGCTTCACCCGCGTAGAAGAGCACGAGCGGATAGAGCGGTAGCGCGAACCGGTCCCCGGACCAGACGGCAGGCCAGAGCAGGATCAGCCCGAAGTACAGAGGCGTGAACAGTTCGACGACGGTCCATCGGACTCCGATCCGAGCGACCCAACCGGCCAACGCAGTGGCCATCAGCACCAGACCGAGGGCCGTGAGCGCGCCGCCCGACCACGGGGACAACCCAGCCGGGATGTGCACGAGGACGTAGCCCTGGAGGTTTTCGAGCACGCGGGCCACAAGGTCTCCGATCCCAGCTTGGCCCAGATCGGGTTGGTACGGGTTGATCATCCAGAACTCGGATACATACTGGGCCTCACCCCCCTCCCGCGACCGGAGCCACCAAAACACGCTGGGAGCCACGAACGCGACAACAAATCCAACCAGCGCTCGCCAATGACGCGCCAGACCGAGCGCCGCCCCGACCGCCAGAACCAGGGGCAGCCCAGCCGTCCGAGTGAAGGTGGAAAGAATCGCGAAAACGCATCCGGCCAAGATCCACCTCGAGGGCACCGCCACGTGCTCCGATCTGTGGAAGCTCCAGAGACATGCGAGAGTCAGCGCCAAGAAGAGCGGATCTGACAGAATCCAATTGGTGGACCAAAGGAAGGCCGGCGAGAACGCAAGCACCGCCGATACGCCCGTCGCCATAACCACTCCATGTCGGTCGCGCACCCAGGCAAAACAGAGTGTCACGCTGACCGTCACCAACAACAACGACAGGAGCTTGAAGGTGATCCAAGCCTCAGCGCCGAGCCCCATGGCCCCGGCGAGCAGCGCCGGGTAGAGCGGCGGGTACTTCGTGTGCGGCGCCAAGGCCGGATCCCACGCCTCGACGTACCCGGCACCGGTGGCCAACGAATGGGCCAGAGAGAGGTAACCGGCGTTGTCCCCGCCGTTGTGGGGCGCCGGACTTAGAGCCGGGAGCGCGATGGCCAGGTGGACCAAAGCTACGACGGCGAGAATCATCGCCGGAGGAATCCTTCGCTTGGCCCCCTCCGCCTCCACTGCCGGGATCATGTCCCGGCCCTGACGTGTCATGTTTGCGCCCTGTGTGTCATGTCTCCACTCCCGACGTCATCACGCAGCGCCGGGTGTCATGGACCCCAGCACCCGTGGGGACTCGGCCCCCGTAACCGATGGAATGTTACCGGCGATACCGTGCAGATGCGCCCACGCCAGAAAAGCGAATGCCAGCGCCTCGCGCGCGTCGGGATCGACGCCGAGCTTCTGGCCCTTCTTGACCGGGACGGAGCCCAGGTCCTGTCTGATCGCCCGGACCAACGCTGGGTTGTTCGCACCGCCCCCGACGAGGAAAACTTCATCGAGGCCCCTCGGAAGTACCCAGGCCCGGTAGGCCTCCGCGATCGAGCGTGAGGTGAACGCCGTGAGCGTGGCGACCAGATCACACCAGGCCTCCTCGTTCTCCCCGGGACCGAGACCCTCCACCACCCGATCCAGGAGCGCCCTCCCAAAATGCTCCCGGCCCGTCGACTTGGGCGGTGGAGCTCGAAAGTAGGCATCGTCGAGGAGCGTCGTGAGGAGCGACTCGTCCACCTGCCCCTGAAGCGCCATCGCCCCATCCTGATCATACGGCAGCGCCCCGTCCGTGGCGCGCCGCACCGCACCGTCGATCAACGCCACACCCGGTCCAGTGTCGAAGGCGATCACCGGCTCAGGAGAACCCTTGGGCGGCAACCAAGTCACGTTTGCCATCCCCCCCAGGTTCTGGATCGCGCGGCGGTGATCCACGGCGGAGAACAGGAGTTGATCGAGCCAGGGGACGAGCGGAGCCCCATGCCCACCGGCCGCCACATCCCGACTCCGGAAATCGCTTACGACCGGCGCGCCCGTACGCTCGGCGAGCGTAGCCGCGTCCCCTAATTGGAGCGTGGCTCCCCTTAAGGCATCGGTCGGTGGAATGTGCCACACGGTCTGCCCATGAGAGCCGATGGCCGCGAGCTCCCGGGTCTCGACGTTCGCGGCCTCACACACGTTGCAGACCGCCGTCGCGAACCATTCGCCGAGTGAAGCGTCCAGTCGGCACAACGTGTCCGGTGTGCCCTCCTCGAGAGCGTCGAGGATCGTCTTCCTGCGACCCTCGTCGTACGCAGTGGTGCTAAAGCCGAGCAGGCTCCAGGTGAAGGCCGTGCTAGAGTCGCCGTCGATCCGTACGCACACGGCGTCGATCCCGTCGATGGACGTCCCCGACATGAGGCCCACGAAGAGATCCCCGGAGGTCACGCCCGTGAGTCCTCGGCCAGACTCCCGATCACACGGGCGAGCACCCCCCCCACCTCTTCGAGCAACCGCTCCGCCTCCACAACCCCGGCCCCGCGACGTTCCATGACGAGGGCGATTTTCACGCGGCCCCCCGCCACCTCGAGGAGGGCCGAGGCACGGGACCTATCCACGTCGAGGATCGTCATCAGAATACGCTCGCCCCGGTCCTCGAGTTTCTCACACGTCGCCTGGAGATCCACCATGAGGTTCCCGAACACCTTTCCGGTCATGACCATAGCGCCGGTGGTGATCGTATTCAGAACCATCTTGGTGGCGGTGCCCGCCTTCATGCGGGTGGAGCCGGTCACGACCTCGGGACCGACCAAAGGAGCGATGACCACATCGTGGGTCTTCAGGAGTTCGGGCGCAGGAGGCGTGCAAAGGAGAAAACCCGTGTGCGCACCGCATTCGCGGGCGCGGGCCAAAGCGGCATGGACAAACGGTGTGGTCCCCGAGGTGGCGATCCCCATCACGAAGTCTTTCGGACCGATTCTGAGGCGATCGATCTCGGCGGCGCCGTCCTCCGGACGGTCTTCCGCGCCCTCCTGGGACCGGACCAGCGCCTCGCGTCCGCCCGCGATGATACCCTGCACCATTTCGGGGTCGGTTCCAAACGTCGGTGGCATCTCCGCCGCATCCAAAACGCCCAGCCGTCCCGAGGTGCCCGCACCCACATAGATCATGCGGCCCCCGCTCCGGAACGCCTCCACCACCAACTCGATCGCGCGCGCAATGGCGAGCCGCTGGGATCCAACGGCCTCCGCCACCGTGCGGTCCTCGGAGTTGATGAGATCGACCAGCTCGAGCGGCGACAACTCGTCCATCGCCGAAGAACGCGGATTTCTCTGCTCCGTCAGTCGGTCATCGAGCATGCGGACCGTTCGTCCCTCAGTGTTCGGAAACCCGGAACTCCCCCCGGGTTGCGGCGATACTCTCGCTTGGACAAGCTAATCTTGGTTTCTTTTCGCCAGCAACCAAGACCCTTGCACACCCGACGACCTTACAAGCTCCATCCACACGCCCGAGGATACGTGAATCTTCTCGAACAGGCCCAATCTCTCGCCGCAGACCTCACCGAGATACGACGAGACCTTCATCAGCATCCCGAACTTTCGTTCCAGGAGGTCCGTACGGCTGGGATCGCGGCGCAGGAGATGGAGGCCCTTGGCTTCTCCGTCCGTACAGGCATCGGCCGAACGGGGGTGATCGCCGAGCTCCGCAACGGCGAAGGACCGGTCATCGCACTCCGTGCGGACATGGACGCCCTTCCTATCAAGGAGGCGAATACCCACGAGTTCGTCTCCCGGAACGCGGGAGTCATGCACGCCTGCGGGCACGATGGACATGTCGCGGGGTTGATCGGGGCTGCCCGAATTCTGGCGGAGGAAAGAGACTCAGGGCGCCTCCCCTCCGGCACCATCCGCTTCCTCTTCCAACCCTCCGAGGAGGCGACCGACGACGAGGGCAAGAGTGGAGCGATGCGGATGGTGGACGAGGGCGCCATGGAGGGCGTGGCGGCAGTGGTCGGGCTCCATTTGGGGGGGCCGCTTCCCTGCGGGAAGGTTTTCTTCGCGGCGGGGCCAATCATGTCCGGGGCCGAGGAGTTGCTCATCGAGGTGCATGGGAAGAGCACCCACGCGGGGTTTCCCGAAGCCGGCATCGACGCGCTCGTGTTGGCGGCTCGGGGGGTGGTCGCAGCCCAGGACGCCGCACCTCAGAACCGTTCTCCTGTCGAGGACGGAGTTCTCTCGTTCGGGCGAATCATGGGGGGCACGGCCAACAACGTCCTGGCGGACCTCGTCACGATCGAAGGCACCCTGCGATTCTTCTCGGAGGAAGTCCGAGAGAGGCTCCACCGCCGTCTCGATGACGCGTTCGGAGTTCTGGAAGAATCCGGTGCCAAGGTCACGATTCAAATCGGGACCGGTTATCTTCCGGTGATCAACGACGACCGAGTGACGGAGTGGGTACGCGCCGCGGCGATCGACCTGTTGGGAGAGGACAACGTGCTTCCCATCGAGCCCATGACGCTCGCAGAGGATTTTTCCTTTCTCGCGAACGAGGCGCCAGGCACGTTCTTTTGGGTGGGGGCAGCCCTCCCCAGGCCGCGCATGCACCACGAAGCCGACTTCGATATCGACGAAGCGGCGCTTCCGCTCGGGGCCG
>SMVB01278965.1_pt1 | contig 12974 bp, 13 predicted proteins | sample 2456461 | NCBI WGS metagenome assembly SMVB01 (sample SAMN11095934, study PRJNA526329) | marine sediment metagenome | biome: Marine sediment; feature: Surficial sediment; material: Deep marine sediment; isolation source: Hadal surficial sediment | place: Pacific Ocean | collected 2014-05 | depth...
TACTCATCAACAGTGAGAGATTTGAGATAGAAGTCTTCCTGTCTGTCGAGCCGGGGTACTCTCTTCCTACGGGTCGAATTGGACAACACTACAAACAAGGTGTGGGTCACTGGGAAACTGATGGTTCTGCATCGTTCTCTGCTGAGAACCCTTGGACTCAGGGTGATATATACATCAATCGTCTCAGCGATTTCCAAGCTGCTAGAGCTGACGATCGACAAGCGGATTCCGATGCGAAAGCTGCTGCCAAGCAAGCGATTTTCGATGACCTAGACCCCGCTTCGAAAAGACGATTACACAATCCCTCAAATTCTACCATGATTGAGGCGCTTTGGCGTCACATCGTCGAAGGCGAGGACCTAGATATTAGTGGTTGCAACGCAATCCAAGCACAAAGAGATGCGATCGAGCGACATTACCCCGACGCATAAATAGAAGTGAGTTGAATTTCATATTATTAGGAGACCATGATGGAAGTATCACTAGGACAAATTTACGCCAGCTTCAACCTTCTGAATCGAATCGTCGATCAGCAGTTGCCTATTCGCTTGGCATTCAGGTTCACCCGTCTGATTCGGGAGTTGAACACCGAATACCAATCGCTTGAGAAGCTCCGCGATGAGCTTGTTAAGAAGTACGGTGAGGCTGTTGAGGGTCAGGAAGGCGCTTTCAAAGTGTCTGAGGACAAGCGTGAGGATTTCATGACCGATTTCCAAGACCTTCTCAAAGAGACGGTGGACATCGGTTGGGAGCTAGTTTCGGTAGAAACTCCCGGGTTCGAAGCTCTTTCGCTCTCGGTTCGTGAGTTGAACATCCTTGGATGGTTGTTCACTGAGTTCAAGGAACTCGCTGACGAGGCCGCTGCACAGGTGGCTGCCGATGCAGTAGAAGAGGAATTAGATGCGGAAGCTGAAGCCACAACGGAAACTGAAGCGACCGAAGAAGCTGAAGCCCCGGCGGAAGCCACCGCAGAAGTTGGATAAATCCCTTTCAGGGTTTCCAGTTCCCCTAAATAACAATAGAATACAGCTTCTTTCTATGATAAGAGAGAAGCTGTATCTATGTCTTGACCAAAGGAATAGGAAATGAGCAGCGTAAAACCCGGTGACACTGTAGTACTACAATTTGTCACCACAGACCAAAATCAAAGTGTCGCGGCTCCTACGGGTACTCCAGTGGGCACTTTGGTTCAGAATGGCGTAGACGACGGTTCTGTGGCAGTGACCGTTGTACCCGTCACGGCCTCAGAATTTGCAGCGACCTTCACCGTTCCCGCAGGTTATGCGTTCGGGGATCAGGTTCAACTCAAGGTTGCATACTCCGCTGGTACGCGAGCAGCACAAGAATATCTCTGGGAGAGAACACTGACTCAGCTACCTGGAACGGCCGCTGGCTCAGGTGCCGATCAGGTTACAATCACGATCACCGATCCCGACACATTGTTCCCCGTTGCTGACGCAGACGTTTGGATCAGCAGCGATCTGGCAGGACTTAACGTCATCGCAGGTACGCTGCAATCAGATGGTGCGGGTCAAGTGCTGTTCCTGTTGGACGATGGTGTGACGTATTACCTGTGGATGCAGAAGGAAGGGCAGAAGGATATCCGTGGTAAAGAATTCGTAGCGGTGGCAGACTAATGAGTAACAACTTCTTCGCAAAACCTGCAAGCAATCCGAGTCCGAGTCAGCCACCTAGCAGCAGACAGCAGATCATTGACTACGCTCGACGCAAGCTGGGCGAACCTGTTATCGAATTGAACATCGACGACGATCAAATCCAAGATCGTCTCGACGACGCTCTACAGTTGTATCGTGAATACCACTACGACGGTGTGGAAAGAAACTATCTCAAGCATCAGATAACGCAAGCGGACATCGACAACGAATTCATTCCTGCTCCAGATCCAATCCAGAGTGTGACCCGCGCCTTCATTTTTTCAGGGCTGTTCAACAACACCATCTTCAACTTCCCAGCACGGTTCTCTTTGTCCCGTATTGGAACGCTTGGTGGTTTCGCAACCGCCCCGTTCATCAACCTGTCTCAGCTGGACATCACGAACAGATGGTTGTCACTGGCGCAGCAAATGTTAAATCCTGAAAAGCCCATTCAGTTCAACAAGGTGACGAACAAAATTTTCATCGACATGAATTGGGAAGAGGAAGTCTCAGTAGACGAGTTCCTCATCTTCGAAGTGTGGGTTGTGGTAGATCCCGAAGCGTTCCGTGAAGTGTTCAACGACGTTTGGCTCAAGCAGTATTTCACCGCACTGGTTAAAAAACAATGGGCAGGAAATCTCTCGAAGTACGAGGGAATTCAACTGCCCGGCGGTGTGACCTGGAATGGAGCACAGTTATGGGATCAAGCTATTCAAGAGATTGAAAAGCTAGAAGAGGATCTTGACTTGAAGTGGAGTCTTCCTCCTGATTTTCAGATTGGTTAAACCTATTTCTTCCTATAGTAATGTAATACTTTCTTCTCTCTTTTGTTCGTTGACACTCAAGGATAGCACAGCCGGCGAGGAAGTCAAGAGAAATCTGAGAAGATTACAAATATATCTGGTGTAGAATGCCCACAAACTCATACTTCGATCACGAAACATTACCTAACGAGCAAGGGCTCATTGAAGATATGACCGTTGAAGTTATCAAGATCAACGGTACTGATATGCTATACCTACCGCGTGAAATCGTCAACGAGGACACGCTCTATGGTGAAGATCAGGAATCAGAATTCAACAAAGGCCATTGGTTGGAGATGTACGTCGAGAGCGTCGATGAGTTTGGTGGTGAGGGTGAATTTTTTGCTAAGTTTGGTCTTGAAGTCCGAGACGAAGCGTTCTTTATTATCTCGAAACGTCGATTCCAAGAACAGGTGCAGCACCTTGAACACGCCCGAGAAGGCGACTTGATCTACTGGCCCCTGACAAAGAAGCTGTTTGAGATCAAGCACGTTGACCATGAGAATCCATTCTACAACTTGGGCAAACTACACACATACCGAGTGACCGTGCAACTCTTCCGTTACTCACAAGAGGAATTCGATACTGGTATTCCAGAGATTGATGCAGTAGATCCCGAACGCGGCTACGGAGCACAGATGGTATTTGAAGCTGGTGGAACTGGAGACTTCGACAAAGGTGAAGTTGTGTTCACCGGTGCCGATCTTGCAAACGCTACAGCCCGTGCGATCGTGGTCGCGTGGGACAAGGATGAAAGGTTGCTTGTAGTGAACAAGGTGGTCAGCACGTTCTTTGATGGTGACGTGGTAGAGAATGAAGCTCTCACCGTGAGTCACACTATCGCTGTTGGTGGTGAGCCGCCGGTGGCTAACGTGCCTACCGATGCGGGTGCAGACAACCTAGATATTCAGAAGGAAGCTGACAGTATCATCGACTTCAGCGAAGATAACCCGTTCGGGGATCCGTAATGCTAAACCTGCCCCATTTCTACAACAAGTCTATCCGAAACGTCGTTGTCGTTTTTGGAACTCTGTTCAATGAGATTCAAGTGTTACGAACGACTCTAGAGGGAGCATCAGAAACTCAGCGGTTCACGGTTCCGTTGTCCTACTCCTCGAAAGAGAAGTGGTTGGCCCGACTCCGACAGGGAGTCCAGCTCGACGGTGAGGAAACTGTAACTCAGATGAGTCTTCCTCGTATGGGTTTCGAACTGACCAATGTGATCTACGATCCGCAAAGAAAACACATCACCACCACGACACGAAAAGTGTGCGACCCGAACGATCCCAACGTGATGTTGTCAACGTTCGTGCCGGTGCCTTATGATTTGGAGTTGTCCTTATACATAATAGTAGACAAACAAGATGATGGGTTGCAGATCGTCGAGCAAATCTTGCCGTTCTTTTCGCCCGAATTCACCGTTTCTATCAAGTCGGTTGAGGGTTTGTACCCAAGTGTTGACGTGCCGTTCATTCTAACCAGCACAACTATCGAGGATAACTTCGAAGGTGATATGACAGAGAGACGGTTCGTTATTTGGACCTTGACATTCACGGCGAAGGCACAAATCTTTGGCATCATTCGAGAAGGTGGTTTCATTCGAAAGGTTATCGCAAACCTGCGTGAGTTCGACGGTACTTTGGATGCTAGAATTTGCGTCGAGCCTGACCCGCTCGATGCCGCGCCAGGTGATCCGTTTGAACCAATGGTTACTATTACGGAATGTGAGTGATGAGCAAAAAGAAGAAACAAAAGAAAACGGTTGACGAGAAAATCAGCGAAGTGCTTGACATCTCATCCAACCCTACCACCAATCCGATTGTGAAAGCCGAACCGGTAGAGGGTGAAGTGATCGACGCGGAGATCGTTGTAGCTCAGACTCAACCGCTTGCTTTGGGTTATGCCACTGATGGCGAGAATCCTGAGATCGACGAGGACTATAAGTCCGCAAGAAAGATTTTGGACGAGACGGGCGATAAAGCCATGGAAGCTCTCGACCAGATGAAAGAAGTGGCCGAACAAGGTCAGTCTGCCAGAGAGTACGAAGTTGTGGGACAGTTACTCAAGATCAATCTTGAAACTGCCAAAGCTAAGACCGAACTGCATAGGGACATGAAGGCGCTTCGTGAGGCAGAGGCTAAGATGCGTGCCCAGCAACAACACATCGGCGATGTCAATAATTCGGTGTTCGTCGGTACGACGGATGAGTTGTTGAAATTGAACAAAGCTGGCAAGATACCCAAGGATAGTAAATGACGCACGGTAACGAAGCCTATCTGGGCAACCCCAATCTTAAACCACAGAGACAGCCCGTAGCGTTCTCGAAAGAGCAGGTCGCCGAGTATGTGAAATGCTCGAAAGATCCTGTGTACTTCATGGAAACCTACATGAAGATCGTGCAGCTAGATCGAGGTTTGATTGCGTTCAATATGTGGGACTTTCAGAGGGAGTTGGTGGATCTGATCCACAACAACCGGTTCGTGATCGCCAAGTTCCCGCGACAAACGGGCAAGTCAACGACGGTCATCGGTTACATTCTGTGGTATGTGCTGTTTCAATCGAACATGAGCGTTGCGGTTTTAGCTAACAAGCTCTCAACGGCCCGCGAGTTGTTGTCTCGATTACAGCTTGCTTACGAGTATCTGCCTCGCTGGTTGCAGCAGGGTATCAAAGCCTGGAACAAGAGTAACATCGAGCTTGAGAATGGTTCAAAGATCATCGCAGCAGCTACTTCTGGACCAGCTATTCGAGGAGGTTCTTACAACCTGATCTTCCTCGATGAGTTTGCTCACGTGCCCAAAGAGATTGCCGAGGAGTTCTTTAGTTCTGTGTACCCCACGATTTCATCTGGTGTGACTACCAAGGTGCTGATCGTTTCTACCCCCAAGGGTATGAATATGTACTACAAGCTATGGATCGAAGCGAAAGAGGGCCGCAACAGTTATAAGCCTATCGAAGTCGCGTGGAACGCGGTGCCGGGTCGTGACGAGAAGTGGCGAAAGCAAGAGATCGCAAACCTTGGTGGTGTGAACGGCGGCGAGGAACTGTTCAGAATCGAGTACGAATGTGAGTTCATCGGTTCGACGGCAACGCTCATCTCAGCAACTACCCTGAGAAGCCTCGCCTACAAGGATCCAATCTGGCAGAATTATGAGGGGTTGGAATTGTACGCGAAACCGGAGGCAGATCACATCTACGCTATGTGCGTTGACACATCTCGCGGCGTTGGTTTGGATTATAATGCTTTCACGGTCGTTGACATCACTGAGATGCCCTATCATATCGTTGCCAAGTATAGGAACAACAAGATCGCACCGATGCTTTTCCCCAATGTGATATATCCCGTGGCCGAGAAGTATAACACAGCGTATGTGCTGGTCGAGATCAACGATATCGGTGGTCAGGTGGCAGACTTGCTGCACCATGATCTGGAGTATGATAATCTCGTCATGGTGAGTGTGCGTGGTCGTAAGGGCCAATGCATCGACGGCGGCTTCGGACGCGGCAAGACTCAGTTTGGAGTTAAGACCACCTCAAAGGTCAAGGCTGTGGGGTGTTCGGTCTTGAAGTCAATGATTGAAGAGGAAAAGTTGATTATCGAGCAGCTTGACATCATGGACGAGCTTTGTACGTTCATCAAGAAAGGCGACAGCTATCAGGCCGAGACCGGAGCACACGATGATCTGGTCATGACCTTGGTGCTGTTCGCGTGGTTGTCCACACAAACCTACTTCAAGGACTTGACGAACGTGGACATTCGAGCGAAGCTCTACGCGAGTAAAATCAAAGATATGGAAGAAAATATGCTTCCCGTCGGTTTCTTCGGAGTTGATGGCGCCGAGGCAGAGGTAGAAGTAGATTCAGACGGTAATGTTTGGACTAAGGTTGACAGTGATGAGATGCAAGACAAGCTCGGCGGCGGCTGGTCGTGGTAGCAATGCCGAAAAGCATCAATCCCTAAATATCTGGCATGAGCCAAGTGTAAAATGCTCGAAAATCAGGCCGAATTGAGCTAGGACGAGCAATAAAGGAGAGTACCTAATGGGATTTCAACTCAGCCCTGGGGTCCAGGTATCGGAGATTGACCTAACGACTATTGTCCCGAGTGTCGCAACGACAGCGGGTGGAGTAGTTATTGTGTCCGCGTGGGGTCCAGCAGAAGAACGTGTGCTGGTTTCCAGTGAGCGAGAATTGCTCGCCGCGTTTCGTGGACCAGACAGCAGCAACTTCGAATACTGGTTTACCGCTAATAACTTTCTCGGTTATGGTAACAACCTACAAGTTGTTCGAGCTATCGCTAGTGATGCCCTTAATGCATCGTCGAGTGGTTCGTTCAGCGGTGTAATCAAGAATGAACTAGACTACGAGAACACCTCCGATGTCGTTTTACAATCGGCCGGTGAGTGGATCGGTAAGTTCGTCGGTGATCTGGGCAACAGCCTTGAAGTAAGCATCTGCGACGGCAAAAGTACGAAGCAAGAGTTTACTGACTCCAGTGCGTTCGTCCTCGGTGAGGATCTGACGATCGGTGAAACGGTTACGGGACAGACTTCGGGTGCAACCGCAACGGTAGTCCTATTCACGGCCGCTGGTGTGGGCCAGACAGGTTCAACCCTGTTGGTCGATACGATCAGTGGTGGTCCCTTCGTGGACGGTGAAGATGTTCTCGGTGGAACGTCTACTTTCCAAATCACGATCGCAACCGATGGTATCGAAAACAAGTCCGAATATGACCTATGGGATTTCAAGAACCTATTCAGTGGTCAGCCAGCTACCTCCGCATACGTTTCTGAACGAACAGGCACCCAAGATGAATTCCACTTTGTCGTGATCGACAAGGATGGTCTTTGGACCGGTGAAGCTGGTACGGTACTAGAGCGTTTCGAGTTCCTTTCGAAGGCCTCTGACGCTCGTAAGAGCGATGGTTCCAAGGCATACTACCGCGATGTCATCAACGAGGACTCACAATTCGTGTGGTTCGGTGACTTCCCTGCTGGTACAAGCGATTGGGGCGATCCTGCGGATGCCCTGGGCGTCGATTACGACGAAATCGGAATCCTTGACAGCCCGCTTTTGGGTGGAGCTACTGGTTCCGCACCGACTGATGGTGATGTCATTCAGTCATACGATCTGTTCGCTGACCCTGAGGAAGTAGATATCTCTCTACTAGTCAGTGGTCCTGCAAGCGTGGCAGTAGCGATCTCCGTGATCGGTATTGCTAACAACCGTAAGGACTGCGTTGCATTCCTCTCGCCAGAGAAGGACGACGTTATCAACAACGCTGGTGACGAAGCCAACGATGTCGTTGACTTCCGCAATCAGTTGCCATCAACGTCTTATGCGTTCATGGACAGTGGTTGGAAGTTCCAGTTCGACAAGTTCAACGACGTGTTCCGCTTTGTCCCTCTCAACGGTGACACTGCCGGTCTTGCGGTACGCACAGACAATCAGGCGGATCCGTGGTTCTCGATCGCAGGTTTCAACCGTGGTCAGATTCGTGATGCTGTGAAGCTCGCGTTCAACCCGAACCGAGCCCAGCGTGACCTGTTGTACCAATCCGGTATCAACCCTGTGGTTTCGTTCCCGGGTCAGGGCACGGTCCTCTTCGGAGATAAGACCATGCTTGCACGACCAAGTGCGTTCGACCGCATCAATGTTCGACGTTTGTTCATCGTGCTTGAGAAGTCAATCGCTATTGCTTCGCAATTCAGTCTGTTCGAATTCAACGACGAGTTTACTCGTTCGCAGTTCCGTCAGCTTGTTGAGCCGTTCCTCCGCGAAATCCAAGGTCGTCGGGGTATCACTGACTTCCGCGTTGTCGCTGACGAAACCAACAACACTCCAGAAGTGATCGACCGCAACGAATTCGTTGCTGACATCTTCATCAAACCTGCTCGCTCCATCAACTTCATTCAATTGAACTTTGTTGCAGTTAGAACGGGTGTTGACTTCAATGAGGTTGGTGGATAAGCATACATATTCCTAAAGGAGTTACTAACAAATGTCAATGAGAATAGACAGTTTCAAAGGAGCACTATCAGGCGGCGGCGCACGCCCCAACCTGTTCCGTGTTACCTGCGGATTCCCGTCGGGATCGTCTAGTGCCCTTGCAACGGGACTTGGTGCTGCTGCTGGTGCCATTGGTGGTGCCGTTGGTGGTGCTATTGGTGGTATTGCTAACGTACTTGGTGGTGGTGGACCGTCACGCAAGTTGCAGTTTCTCTGCAAAGCTGCGAGCCTTCCTGCTGCTACAATTGGTACGATCGAAATTCCGTTTCGTGGTCGTCAATTGAAGGTTGCTGGAGATCGCACGTTTGAGGAATGGTCACTGACGATCATCAACGATACAGACTTTTCCATCCGCAATGCATTCGAGGAGTGGATGAATCTCATCAACGCTCATGTGGCAAACGTTGGACCTAGTGGTTTGGATGTATACATTCAGCAAGCTCAGGTCGAGCAGTTCACCCGTGAGGGCCCGAGCCTCAACCCCACTTCACTCAAGACCTATCTCTTTGAAGGTTGCTGGCCATCTAATGTCAGTGCCGTTGATCTTTCGTATGAGTCTACTGATGCGATTGAAGAATTCACAGTAACGTTGCAATACCAGTACTGGACGTCGAACACGACCAGCTAAGTTGACGCTAACGTTCTCTAGTGAGGATTTTATACTATGCCGGAATTTCTTGGATTCGAAATCAAACGAACACCAAAGGCTGCTCGGGACGAAAAGAAAAAGCAATCATTCGTCCTTCGTGACGAGGCCGATGGTTCTATTACAATTGAACGCGGTGCGGGGTTCTTTACCAGTACCTTTTTGGATATTGGTGGTCAGCCCGGTCAGACCGACTTCGACCACATAATCACCTACCGTGAACTAGCACTTCACCCTGAGATTGACAGTGCTATTGATGACATCTTGAATGAAGCGATCGTTTCGGACGAAAGAAAGCCGACCGTTCAGTTGAATCTTGATGACGTGAAGTTTCCTGGTGTCAAGAACGATACCAAGATCAAGGACAAGATCCAAGCTGAGTTCGAACATATTGTTCGCTTGTTGAGGTTTCAAACGCGGGGTCATGAAAAGTTTCGTAAGTGGTATATTGATGGTCGGTTGTACCATCATATTATTATTGATGACGAGAATCCTGGTAAAGGAATCCTAGAGGTTCGTGAAATTGATCCTCTGACTATTCGCAAGATTCGGGAGGTGGAACGAAATCGTGACGAAAAAACTGGAGTAGAGCTTCCAGAAGTTGTAGACGAGTATTACGTTTTCAATGAAAATGGATTTGATGGTGCTGGTGGTTCGGGTGCTGGCCAGCAGGGCGACAATTTTATGACGCAAGGCCTTCGCATTGAGCAGGACGCGATCTCGTTCATCCATTCGGGACTGATCGTTGAGCTTCCGTGGGCACGACAGAATATCGTGGGAACGGGACCTGGAAAGGCTCGTTCTAAGAGAGTCTTTGGCTACTTGCATAAAGCTCTGAAGCCGATGAACCAGTTGAGATTGCTTGAAGATGCGGTAGTGATCTACCGAATCTCAAGAGCCCCTGAGCGTAGAATCTTCTACATCGACGTGGGTTCTTTGCCGAAGGTAAAGGCAGAACAGTATCTCAAAGACATCATGAATCGTTACCGCAACAAGCTGGTATACGATGCTCAGACAGGTGAGGTACGAGACACACGACGACACTTCTCAATGCTGGAGGATTTCTGGCTTCCGAGACGTGAAGGAGGACGAGGAACAGAAATCACGACTCTGCCGGGTGGTGATAACTTGGGCGAGATGGACGATGTTGAGTTCTTCCTGAAGAAGCTCTACAAAGCATTGAACGTGCCAATCTCACGACTTGATCCTGAACAGGGTGTTCAGGGGTTGGGTCGAGCAAGCGAGATCACCAGAGACGAATTGAAGTTTTCGAAGTTCGTTGCCAAGATTCGCAACAAGTTTTCCGAATTGTTTCTTGGTCTGCTGCGAACGCAAGTACTCATGAAGGGTATCTTGATCGACACTGATTGGGATTTGATCGTAGAGAATCTACACTTCGACTGGGCACGCGACTCTCATTTTGCAGAGTTGAAAGATGCCGAGATCATGCGAGAGCGACTTGACCTTTTGGGTAGTATCAGCGAGGCTACGGAATCTGGCTTCTATTCGAAAGCATGGATTCGAAAGAATGTTCTGCGGCAGTCTGACGAGGAAATCAAACAGATTGACAAGGAAGTAAAGAAGGAACAGAAGGAAAATGGAGATGATCCCTTTGCGACAGCAGGCGAGGGAGATGAGAGTGGGTTTGGTGGTGCTCCCGACAACGATCGTTTCGGAGGCGAACCAAAACCAGAGAAAGAAACAGCGAAAGCAACAACCCCTAACGGAGAAGCTTAATAATGAGTAACGAAGCAAAGAAAATGATCGACGCTGCCAAGAACAGCGATGGTGCTGCATTCAAGGCATCGTTTGAAGCAGGCATTGCACAGAAAATGGGCGATGCACTTACAACACAGAGACAAGACGTGGCGCTGAATATTTTCGGTAACATTCGCGTACCCACGGAAGAGGAAATGAGTTCCGAGTAAGGTAAAATCAAATGAAAACATTTTCTCAAATCAAAACTAATATCAATGAAACTCTGAACAGAGAGATCCGTGATATCATGGAGCATCTCGACGGTCAAAGTTTTCGTGGTGCTGGCCGCGCCGACGATTTCGGTCGTGGTGGTTACAACGACCCGCATCACTTGTCTGGTCGTGGTCAGTTGCTTGACGTTCTGATTCGCAAGATCAGTCAGCTTGGTGTTGAGAACGATGGGTTGGCGCAAGAGGTTGCTGAGAAGATGGGTTTGGATTTGGGAGACTCAGGTGGTGTTCAGAAGTTGCTCAAGTTGCTCAAGTGTCATGCGTTGGGTATCGCTCAAGGTGACTTGCCTACGACCCCCGAAAAGGTAGAAGTGCTTGCGGTTGCGTCACAGATTGCCGCTCATGATGTAGAACAGATGGAAGAACGGCCGTTCGCCCCTGAGGCTAGCGAAGTGAAGCGAGCCCCGCGAGTAGCACGCACTCCCCCGAATCAAACTGCTAACGCTATCGCTGACCCGCTTGGTTACGCAAACCAGGGCAACTTGGAAATCGACGAAGCAGCCATTCGTGAGCGACTGGAAGCTATGAGAGAACAGTACGGTCTGCCTGAATTAGAAGAGGAAGACTTGCTGGAGGACAAGACTGACCGAGAGTTGAAGAAAGGTTTAGAGTCATTCATCAAAGATTACAGAGAATCTAAGCGATCCGGAAACCGTAAACTGGCAAACGAGCTACGGCAGGTTATCATGCAGGTTGTTGCTCAGAAAGGTCTTGACTCACGACGCATTGCGAAGCTGCTCGATGAGGGTTATGATCCAGGTGTGCAGTACCAAATCTCTTTGGGTGAAGATATCACCCCGGTTCTGAAAAAGATTGTGGCTAACAAGCAAGCTGCTCAAGTTAAATTCGACAACGGTAAGCGCCGAACGATTGATCTGTTCACAGCCAGTGCTATCATTGTTGTTCATGATGCCCTCAACAAACCGAACCAAGAGAAGTTTCGTCGAATGTTGAGTAAGAATGAAGTGGACTTCACTAGAGCGACTAACTTTGCGATGTCGAGTACGACTGGTAAGTTCAGAGTGGACCCAGGAAGACTGAAGTAATCATGGCAAAGGTCAAGCAAGCTGATTTGAAAAAAGAGATCGAGGCTCAAGACCGCAAAGACTCTAGAAAGAAGTTTTTCAACGTCAATGCCTTGCGACTTATGCTCGATGCAGCAAAGGAAGTCAAAGACACTAAATCATTTGCAAACGCCTTTACCCCGACCCGTGGGAATAATGCTATAGCAAGAAAGCTCAAACTTGGTTTAGATGTTGTACGCGGCCAGTGGGTGCTTGAAGATGGCAAACACAATCCGAGACTCAATCGAATGAAAGAATCAATCATGACACAAGTAAACGAAGCTGCTGTTGAGGGAAGCAAACTCATTGAACTACTCATGCAAGCCTTGGAAGAGGGGGACACCGTGCGTTTCACGGAACTCACGAACCAACTGCTTGCACATAAGGTATCCGAATGCCTTGGTGAGCGTCGAAAGCTGATCGCAGAGCAAATCTTTATCGAGGATCTAGCTGACCTTGTAAAAACATCGAACCTAGACAGAGATGCAGACAGCGATGCACCAAACCCGGAGGATGAACTACTACCCAACGCTGAACTGGCAGTCACACCGTCCGAGGACGATGAGATGGCCGTCGGTGAGGGGAGAGAGCCCGATCAGCTCGATACCTTTCGTCGATGAAGTACACCCTGGAAACGAACGGGTCGTCAGACAGGGTAAGGTAATCACCAAACGTAAGGTCAATCCCGGTTTCAAGATGCAGGCAGGGAAACCAGTTAGAATGACGCCGGGAGAGCGTCGGGACAAATCACGTCAGGCAGTACATGGGGCACGCACTAGAGCGGGCGCATCGAAAGCCATAGCACGGAA
>SMVB01368878.1_pt1 | contig 12971 bp, 11 predicted proteins | sample 2456461 | NCBI WGS metagenome assembly SMVB01 (sample SAMN11095934, study PRJNA526329) | marine sediment metagenome | biome: Marine sediment; feature: Surficial sediment; material: Deep marine sediment; isolation source: Hadal surficial sediment | place: Pacific Ocean | collected 2014-05 | depth...
CTATTGGTCTATAGCGGTCGTGACGCCTTCGAGCGCGAGGGCGGGGACTATCAAACGGCCCCACGGCCTGGGCTCCATGCCTCAACGGTAAAGTATGTTCGGGATCGCGACATCTCGCTTCTTGGCTGGGACTTCATGGAAGTCACGTCGGACGAGTACAAGAGTCAGTTTCCCGTTCACGGCGTCATCTACAGCTACGCGTGGCTCTGCTCGATAACGCTCACCTTGGCGGTCTTGCCGTCGCGGCAGCCGAGGAGAAGCGCTACGAGTTCATGCTCTCCGTCCGACCGTTACGCGTCGTGCGCGGTAGCGGAAGTCCCGTGAACCCTACGGCGTTGTTCTGAAGCTAATTCTGGCGAGCTTTCCGCTTCTTGTTGCGGGTGACTTTCGGGCGCCTGGTCACAGCCTTTGACTTCGACAGCCGGTTTCGCAGAAAGCTCGTGACGAAGTGGTCGAGCTGCTCTCTCGTCGGTTCGTCGAGGTTGAGAAACCGGAGCCCCATGCCGCGAGGGGTCTCGTTCGGGGCCGACGTCCACACGACGTCGACGGGGGTCTCGAAAAGCAGGTCGTATCCGCCTCCGAGGTTCGGCATGTAGAGCGTCAAGATATCCCCTGTAGACATTACGACCTCCGACGCCACGAAGAGCCCGCCCTGGCTGAGGTTCTTGAGCTTTGCGGGCGCGTAGGTGTCGCCGTGACAGAAAAAAAGCCCCATTTCCGCTGGAACCCGGAGGCTTGCGCGGTGAGGGAGACGGAACTCGAGCTCACTACGGCCGAACCGATGCGTGCTCGGCACCTTGGTTTTTATGCGCGACCCCAAGAGGTTGTCGTAGAAACCTTTCAGCTCCTGCCATCTCTGCTCATAGGTCACGTCGAGGCTTCCCCAGGATTCGATTTTCGCCTGGTTCAAATTGGAATACTCTTGCACTAAATCCAGCTCGGTAATCATCGTACGGATAGGATCGCTCAGATTTCGATAAATCGAAGTGATCTGGGCCGTGGGTGATTGCCCTGCACTCCCCATAGGGGTTTCCCCGCAGCGGTTTCAGAGCAGAATGGCCGCGACGGTGTAGAGGATAACGCTCACCGCCGCAGCGAGCAGAGCATAGGGCAGTTGCGTATTGACATGGTCGATGTGGTCGGAGCCTGCGGCGAGCGAGGCGACGATGGTGGTGTCGGAAATGGGTGAGGAGTGGTCGCCGAAAATAGCGCCTCCGAGCACGGCGCCGACCATTAGGCGCAAATCGAGACCGAGCGTCGCGGCCATCGGGACGCCGATGGGAAGCATGATGGCGAAGGTTCCCCAGGAGGTTCCTGTTGCGAAGGCCATGATGGCCGACATCACGAACAGTAGTGGGGGTAACAGAATTGGGCTCAGCGTGCCTTGGGTCAAGCTCGCCAGATATTCGCCCGCGTGGAGCTCGCGTGTCGTGGCGCCCAGCGCGAAGGCCATCACGATAAGCACGAGCACGGGGACGAGCCCGCCAACGCCGCGCATAATAATGTCGATGGATTCTTGAACGGTGAAGATCCGCTGCCCAACGGACATTGCAGCGGCCAGGACAACCGCTAGAGACATCGCCCAGAAGATGGCTGTCGAGCCATCCCCGTCCGTCAGGTAGAGTCCCAAGAGCACCGCCGCGAGCAGCACGAGCGTTGGGACGACCATGTTGCGCGCTCGGGGCGTCGCGCCTTCTTTAGTGGGGAGGCTCAGCACTTCGTCCGACACGAGTGGCGTCGCACCGTCGCGAAGCACCTTGCCCGTTTCGCGCGCGCGGGTCTCGGCACGCGCCATCGGACCCCAGTCGCGGCCCGAGATCGCGATGTAGAAAACGAAAGCGATCGAGATGAGCGCATAGAAGTTGAAGACCATCGAGCTTACGAGGAGTCCGAGCGGGTTGGTGACGTTCTGGCTTGCGAGGATGCCCATGATGACTGCGCCGTAGGCATTGAACGGAAAGAGGACGCACACGGGCGCGGCGGTCGAATCGCACAGATAGGCGAGCTTTTCACGAGACAAGCGGAACCGATCGAAGAGAGGGCGCGCGACCGCGCCGCTAATCAGGCACGTGAGGTTCGATTCCAGAAACAGCCCGAGGCCGATCACAGAGGGAAGCAAGCGTACTCCTCTTACCGTGCGGACGTAGCCCCGCTCGACGATCCAATTCACGAAGCCTTCGACGCCGCCGGAGCGTTGCGTGAGTGCGATGAAGGCGCCTATTTGAGCGCTGAAGATCAAGATGAGTGCGTTGCCGCGATCCAGGAAGACGGCGACCATCGACTCGAGGGCGTCTCGCAACCCGAGGATGGGGTTGCCGCCGTCGAGCAAGATCCAGCCGATCCAGATGCCGGAGAAGAGTGAGAGAAAGACCTGTTTCGTGATGAGCGCGGTGGCGATGGCGATAATAGGCGGCAGGAGGCTGAGCCAAGTGGGCTGGTCCATTGCCGCAATTGTAGTATCTTGGGGTTTGTATTGGGGGTCCTTACTTGGGATCGCGGAGGAGGCCTTTGAAGAACGTGATGTTGATGATGTTTATGCTGGCGCTGGTCATGAGCGCTGCAGCTTTGGCGCAGGTCCGGCAAGGAAGCTGGACCCCGGTGGTCGAGTCAATGGAGCGCGGTTATAGCTCGATCAGCTATTGGACCAACCGCGACGATGGAGTCGAGATTGGCGGCGGTCGGATTTCGATCGAGTACGGCAAGCCCAAGTGGCCGGCTGCGCTCGAAGAACAACCGGCCTTCGACCGAGCGACCGTCGGCAAGCTGTGGCGGCTCGGGAACAACAAGTGGACGACACTCGACACGCAATTGCCTCTGCGATTCGCAGGCCGCAAGGTCGAGCCCGGGATCTACTACCTTGTGGTCGAGAGACCCGATCCAGAGACTTGGAATCTGTCCTTCGTCTCGCCTCGCGCGGTGTTACCGGGCTTCATCGACGCTTGGGCTGCGCAGGCGCGTCCGAGAGAAGTACCCATTCTGTTCTCCGTTCCCCTCCGTTACGCGCGTGGCAGCAAGACGACGGAGCTCGAGATGCTTCTCGCTCTCGAGAAGGACGACATGTCCAAAGGCTCGATGCGCATTCAGTGGGGACCGCACCAGCTCGAGACCGCGTTCGACATCGATGTCACGGCGCCGACGTTTTACAGAACAGAAGACGGTACGAAGTGAAGGTCGGCGTTTGCGAGATGCCATCCGAGCTCCGCGCGGGGAGTGATGCGTGGAAGACGCTGTGCGATCGGGTAGGGGGTGAAGCGCCGGATCTTTTGGTTCTGAACGAGATGCCGTTCGGTGGCTGGATCGCTTCCTCGCCTTCGTTCGACGAGGCGACTTGGAGCGACGCTGTCGCCGCGCACGAGGAAGGCGTCGCGCATCTCGAAGAGCTCGGCGCCCCAGTCGTCGCCGCATCGAGGGCGCGGGAGCTCGACGGCAAGCGGGTGAACGAAGCATTCATGTGGACCTCGGAGTACGGCGCGGTGGGCGCACATACGAAGCAATATTTTCCCGACGAGCCGGGGTACTTCGAAGCGAAGTGGTTCGAGGCCGGTGAACGTCACTTTCGTGTCGTGCCGGCAGAAGACTTGCGAGCGGGCTTTCTGCTCTGCACCGAGATCATGTTCAACGAGCATGCCCGGCAATATGGGCGGGACGGCGCTCACTTGATTCTGTCGCCGCGGGCGGTCGGGATGGCGTCGCTTCCGCGCTGGCTCGTCGCCATGCGGATGGCGGCTATCGTGTCGGGATGCTACGTGCTCACTTCGAATCGTAGCGGGACGGACGAAAATGGCCAACTCTTCGGCGGCCGCGGTTGGGTGATCGACCCGGATGGCGACTTGATTGCGCAGACGTCGGCGACGACGCCGGTTGTATTTCACGAGATCGATACGGATTTCGTCGCCCGCGCGCAGTCTGAGTATCCGTGTTATGTGAACTCGATGTCTCGGAGCTGAGGTCATCTCGGAGTCCCGCCGAGCGAGTGAGCGGCTACTCGTGTCGCGCGGTCGATCTTCGTGAAGACGATGCCATCGCCTATTTCGAACCGCTTTTTGGAATCACACACTTGCGGGTCGCGCTGCCCGTTAGATTAGAATTAGAGAGTTTTTGGAAACGACGTCAAACCGGGCGGCTATGGCTCCGGTTTCGTCTGCCTCATTTGGCCCCGAGTCCTCGATTAGCAGCTCTTCCGTATTGAGCGATACAATAAGGGTATGTCGCGGCCTGACCAAGAAGCTATCCTAGATCGCGTTCTGGAGCCGATCACGGACTGCCTTACTCCAGACGTTGCAGCGAAACTGGTGGCTCTGCGCGCCGATGATCAAATCCAAGCGCGAGTCGACGAGTTGGCCGAAAAGGCCAACGAAGGAACTCTCTCGAAAGAGGAGCGAACGGAGTACGACCGATATCGTGACGCCTTTCACTTCGTCACAATCCTTCAAGCAAAGGCTCGTGAGCTCCTAAGCAAACAGCCCACCTCGTAGATGGAAGCGGCGCTCCGGGAACTGGTGCGACGCCGTGCGTCTCACCGCTGCGAGTATTGCTTCTTGCCCCAAGCATCCGCCCTTTTCCTCACGTTCCACATCGATCACATCACCGCTCGACAGCACGGTGGTGACGACGATGCAACCATCCTTGCGCTTGCTTGCCCGCTTGCCCTGACTGCAATGCGCACAAGGGGCCAAATCTAACCAGTATCGATCCGGAAACCGGGTACCTTGTCGCGCTCTTCAACCCTCGGCAAGACATGTGGTCAGAGCACTTCTCCTTGGAAGGTCCGACAATTACCGGGCGGACGCCGGTCGGCCGAGCCACGGTGAGATTGCTCTACATGAACGAAGAAGTACGGGTCGAGATGCGTTGGCGACTACTGCAAGCGGGCGCGATCTGACTTACAGTTGACGCCGGATGACCGGAGCTTCGACTTGAGATGACGGTCAGCGACGACGCCGCTGGCATTTCAAGAGATCGAAGCGGAGTTCGTCGCCCGCGCGCAGTCGGACTTTCCGCTCGCGTGAATTCACCCCGATCCGAGTTGCTACAGGCTTTCAGCTACCCGCGTCCTCCCAAACCAGGGTAGCCGAAAGAAGCTCGGATCGCGGGAGCCTAGTGGAGGGGGCAAAGCTCCGTGGGAACCGCTTCCTTCCGAAACGCTTCCCGTTGGCGCGACGGACAAGACGGCACGGCGCGCTTGCCGCTCGCGGGGTCGATGTCGGCGAAGACGATGCCCGGTGGGGGCGAGAAGCGGGCCTTTTCCTTGCCGGAGACGGCCACCTTCATGAAGCGTGTCCAGATGGGGAGCGCCGCTTGGGAGCCCGACAAGCCGAGCGGGCGATTGTCGTCGTAGCCAACCCAAACAGCGGTGAGAAGGTCCGGCGTATAGCCGACGAACCAAGCGTCGCGGGTGTCGTTCGTCGTTCCCGTCTTGCCCGCTGCCTGAGCCTGAAAGCCGCGCGCCCGGATCTCGCGCGCGGTGCCAAAGCTGATCACGCTTCGGAGCATGTCCGTGACTAGAAAAGTGCTCTCCCGGGAGGCAACGCGCTCAGACGACACGGGACGCTCTTCGACAACGCCGCCCGCATCTTCGAGCGATGTAAAAAAACGCGGCTCGACCTTGCGGCCGCCGTTGGCGAGAACGGCATAGGCGGTGGCGAGCTCGATGGGCGAGACCTCGAACGATCCCAGAACGAGTGAGGGATAGGGCTCGAGTCGACTCGACATCCCCATCGACTCCCACAAGGCGACAACGTTCTCGAAACCGGTGTCCTGGCCCACGCGCGCGGTCGCGACGTTTAGAGACAGAGCGAGCGCGCGGCGGTAGCTCACGCGCCCCTCGAAACGGCGGCTATAGTTCTGAGGCGTCCAGCTCCTGCCGCCCTGCCGAAACGTCGTCGGCTCGTCGACGACCATCGTCGTCGGCAATCGTGCTTTGTTGTTCTCGAAAGCAGCCAGATAGACGAACGGCTTGAAAGCGCTTCCTGGCTGGCGATGCGCGTCGAGGGCGCGGTTGAATTGGCTCGTGCCGTAGCTACGGGCGCCGACGAGGGCGACGACGTCGCCGGTCGACGGAACGAGTGCTACGAGTGCGGCTTGAGGAAGCTCTTGCGCACCTTGTGGGAGTTTTGGACGGATCTCTTCCAGGCCGTCGACGACCGCTTTCTGTGCAGCGTTTTGTAGGTGCCGATCCATCGTCGATTGGATGACGAGGCCCCGCGTCTGAAGCTGATTCGCGTCGTGGCTCGCCAAGAGCTCCCTTCGGAGCGTGTCCACGAAGTATGGCGCCTCGCCACGATCCACGGTGCCTTCGACGAGCCCGAGCCGTTGCGATGCTGCTTCGGCGCCCTGGATCTCGTCAATGAAACCCGCGCGGACCATTTGCTGGATGACGATGTCGCGGCGCTCTCGAATCTGGTTCGGATATCTGAACGGGGAGCTTGCATTGGGCGAGCGGATGACCGCGGCGAGAAGCGCACCTTGGGAGATCGTGAGGTTTCGAACGCTCTTCCCGAAAAAAATGTGCGCCGCTTGCTCCACGCCGTTGATGCCGAACGAACCGCGTTGGCCGAAATAGACGTCGTTGAGATAGAGCTCCAGGATCTCGTCTTTCTCCGCGCGGGTTTCCAGGATGACAGCGAGATAGGCCTCTAGGATTTTGCGTCGCCACGTGCGCTCCGGCGTCAAGAAGTAGTTCTTGACCAACTGCTGGGTGAGCGTGCTGCCGCCTTGACGGAGCTCGCCGCTCATGAGGTCTGCGACGAGAGCGCGAGCGATCCCGAGAGGGTCCAAGCCTGTATGGGAGTAGAAGCGTTGGTCCTCCGTGGCCAAGACCGCTTGGGAGACGTGCTCGGGGATTTCGTCGAGAAACACCCAACGGCTCTTTGTGCGGTTCGCTCCAAAGAGTGTTGTCACCGGGACGCTGCCGAACGAGAGGCTGTCCAGGCGGCTTTTGCCGCGAAGCTCGTGGATGGCCGAGACCCAGTGGTCGTCGAAGCTCACGGAGACCGGGACTCGAAACTCACCGCGCCGCAAGATATGAATGTCCTCACCCGCGACGCTGAATGTCGCGGGCTCGTCCGCGAGCGCGCTCCTTTCCGCATATCCCAAGTCGTTCAAAAGCGTGACGAGCTCGCCTCGAGTGAGCCTCTGGCCGCTGAGGAGCTCGAAAGGTCGCGCGTAAACCCAGGCCTCTCGCCGGCTTTGTTCCCCTTGGAGCTTCGCGTCGACGAGCGCGGTGAATTTGAGCGTGTGGTAGATGAGGACAACGGCCGCGGCGAAGAGAAGGATCGCGGCAGAGCTCAAGAGCGCGACAACGACACGAAGGCGGCGCTTCGAATATTTCCGCGCTTTTTTCTTACGTCTCTTCTTTGCCAAGAGCGGTTGTCAGAACTTCAAGACCTTCATCATGTTGGTGGCGCCGGGAAGCGTGGTGTGGCCGCACACGGTGACCACGATGTCGCCTTCGTCGACGAAGCCTTTTCGCTTGAGGAATTTCATTGCGACCTCGAGCATCGCGTCGGTAGTGTCGAACCGCTCGCCGTGCAACGGCGTGACACCCCAACGCAGCGCGAGTCGTCGATAGACGCGCTCCGAAGGCGTAAAGCCGAGAATGTGGCTCTTCGGTCGCGAGTAGCTCACGAGCCGGACGGTCGAGCCGGACTCGGTGAAGGCAACGATATACTTTGCTCCGAGCTCCTCCGCGGCGCGTCTCGCCGCGAGGGCGACCGCGCGCGTGACCGGGGAGCCTTCCATGAGTGGGAAATCCGCCGTGCGGCGCCGGGTGGGCGAGTTGCCCATATGGTCCTCGGTGTGCACGGCGATGCGCGCCATGGTCTCGACCGCCTCGACCGGGTACGCGCCGCTTGCCGTTTCTGCGGAGAGCATGAGCGCGTCGGTTCCGTCCAGAATCGCGTTCGCGATGTCCGAGGCTTCGGCTCGCGTGGGCACGGGTTCGTGCACCATGGACTCGAGCATTTGGGTGGCCGTGATCACCGTCCGCCCGCGTTGGTTCGCTTCGAGGATGATTTCTTTTTGGATCGTGGGCACTTGTTCCGGAGCGAGCTCGACGCCGAGGTCCCCACGTGCAACCATGACGCCATCGGCCACGGACAGGATTTCGAGCAGGTTGTCGACGGCTTTCGGTCGTTCGATCTTGGCGATGATTTGGAGATCTTCGCGCCCGTTCTCGCGCAGGAGAGAGCGAAGCTGTTCGATATCTTCTTTGCGTTGGACAAAGGACATCGCCATGAAGTCGACGTCGAGCTTCAGGCCCTGGATGACGTCGCGTCGATCTTTGTCCGTGAGCGCGGGCGTCGAGATCAAGACTCCGGGCAGATTGATGCCTTTGTTCGATTTCAGGATGCCGCCGTTGACGACCTCGGTCTCGATCTCTTCACCTTCCACCTTCTGTACGACGAGCGCGATGCGGCCGTCGTCGAGAACGATGCGATCGCCTTTCTTGAGGTCGCGAGGGAGCTGCTTGTAGTTCGTCGAGACCCGATCCGCGTCACCGGGCACCTCCTCGGTCGTCAGCACGAAACGCGCGCCTTCTTCGAGCCGCACCCCGCCTTCCGCGGCGATCTTGCCGGTACGGATCTTCGGACCCGACAAATCTTGAAGAACGGCCACGGGGCGGTGGTGGCGCTCGCTGATGGCGCGAACGGTTTTAACGTTTTGCGCGTGCTCTTCGTGCGTGCCGTGCGAGAAATTGAGACGGGCGACATCCACCCCGGCGTCGATGAGCTTTTCCACCATGTCTGGCGAAGAAGAGGCCGGGCCTAGAGTCGCGACGATTTTTGTTTTCCGCATATTCAACCGAGGGGGACTTTCGATTCCGCCCGCGCCATGTCGGGCGGACTGGTGAATCGTAACTTCAGAATGGTCGTGATGATTTTCCAGCCGGCGAGAACGGTGCCTTTGACCGTGCCGGTGATTTTCGATCGCCCGATGCGGCGATGGTAGCTGACGGGAACTTCTTTTGTCCGGACACCCGTGCGGGCGGCTTTGGCTTGCATCTCCGCGGTCCAACCGTAATCGCGATCGCACATGTTCAGCGACTGCAACGTGTCATAGCGGATGGCTCGAAACGGTCCGAGATCGGTAAACGTCGTGTTGTAGAGAATGCGGATCATCCACGTTGCGAGCCAATTACCCCATCGTGCCTGCGGTGCGAGTGCGCCGGGCTCCCGCTCTCCGAGAATGCGCGAGCCGATGACGAAATCCGCCGTGCCATCGAGAATGGGCTCAACGAGCGCCGTCATCTCGGACGGACGGTCGCTGTAATCGCCGTCGACGAAAACAACGACATCGGGAGGGTTTTGCGCAAGAGCGGCGATCCCGGTCAGGCAAGCTTGGCCATAGCCTGCTCGCGGCTCGTAGAGCACGGTCGCGCCGGCTTGGCGAGCCACTTCCGCGGTACGATCGCTACTCCCGTTGTCAACGACAAATACCTCTGCGATCAGATCCGTCGGGATCTCGGCGAGTACCTTGGGGATAGATTTCTCTTCGTCCAAGGCTGGAATTATGACGACATTGCGCATCGAACTGTCCAGTATAGCCGAAATCGCGGTGCGTCCCGCCGTCGACGTTCTGGGAATCAACGCCGAAAGGACCCGGAATTTCCGACAGGATGAACGGTTCGGGCACTATAATCGGCGTTCAGTTTCGTTGGACTCCAATGCCCCTGCAACCCGGAAGACGGCTCGGCTCATACATCATCATCGAACCCATCGGTGCCGGTGGAATGGGAGAAGTGTATTCCGCCGAGGATCGGAAGCTCGACCGTCGGGTAGCTATCAAAGTTCTTCCCGACGAGCTCGCGGAAGATCAAGCGTTCAGGGATCGCTTTGAGCGTGAAGCCAAAGCGCTTGCGGCGCTTTCGCATCCCAACGTGCTCGCGATTTATGACTTCGGCTCCGAGGACGGCGTGGTTTACACCGTCACGGAGCTTCTCGAGGGGAACACGCTCCAGAAACTTCTGGAGGCGGGGGCTCTACCGCAGCGCAAGGCGGTCGCCTATGCGCTGCAAATGGCGCAGGGATTGGCGGCGGCGCACGATAAGGGGATCATCCACCGGGACCTCAAGCCGTCCAATGCGTTCGTGACGCTGGACGACCATTTGAAGATTCTGGATTTCGGACTCGCCAAAATGCAAGCCCTCTTCCAAAGCGAGGCAGACGACGAAGGTGAGACGAATATTCGCAACACGGACCCGGGTACGGTCATGGGAACGGTCGGCTACATGTCACCCGAGCAAGTCCGCGGCCGCGACGCGGACAAGCGAAGTGACATCTTCGCGGTGGGCGCGGTGCTCTACGAAATGCTCTCTGGACGTCCGGCCTTTACCGGCGGGTCCACCGCGGACAAACTCAGCGCTATCCTGAACTTCGAGCCGGAGCTCTCCGGAAGAGAGGCTCTTGACTCTGGGCTCGGTCGCATCGTCGCCCGCTGTCTCGAGAAGAATCCGGACGCGCGTTTTCAAACGGTGCGTGATCTGGGATTTACACTCGAGACCTTGTCTGGAGTCGGCCGAGCCGAGGCGACCGCTTCTATCGAAGGTGAACAAGAGGGAGCCCATTCCATCGCCGTACTTCCTTTTGCCGATATGAGTCCCGGCAAAGATCAAGACTATTTCTGCGAGGGTATGGCAGAGGAGATTATGACGGCGCTCGCGGGCATTCAAGGTCTTCGGGTTGCCGCGCGCTCCTCGTCGTTTCGATTCAAAGGGGGCGATCATGATCTCCGCGAAGTAGGCCGTTTGCTCGAGGTCAAGACCGTCCTCGAAGGAAGTGTGCGCACGGCCGGCAAGCGATTAAGGGTGACCGCGCAGCTCAATGCTGTGGATGGCGGCTACCAAATCTGGTCGCGACGCTATGACCGCGACTTGGACGACGTTTTCGCCGTTCAGGACGAAATCTCAGCCGACATCGTTGATGCGCTCAGACTGGAGCTGAGTGATGCGGAAGCGCCGCGCGTGGTCCGCCATACCGAGAACCAGGAGGCCTATCATCTTTATTTGCGCGGAAGGTATCACTGGCTCTTGCGTCGCAAAGAGGCGATGGCAAAAGCCGCGGAATATTACGAGGAAGCGGTCGAAAAGGATTCCAGCTACGCTCTCCCCCACATCGGTCTCGCCGAGATGCACACCATTCAGGCACTCTACGGGTTCGTGCGCGAAGAAGAGGCGGGCAACCGGGCACGAGCGTCGCTCGAACGGGCCCTCTCCATCAACGACCAGCTCGCGGACGCGTATCGGGCCCAGGGCCTCATCCAACTGTTTTTCGATTGGAGCTTCGAGAAAGGACGGCGCTCGCTCAAGCGAAGCACGGAGCTCGACCCTACGAATCCGCTTGCGCAGGTCTGGTTGGGGTTCTTTCCGTGGAAAGGTAGCGAAGAAGAGTCCATCGCTGCCGTCAAGAGAGCGCAGGAGCTCGACCCTCTAAATCCCTATGTGAATAGCATCGCCGGCGGGGTCCTCGGTTTCGGGGGCGATGACGAAGGTTGCGTGAAAGAGTGCCAGAAAGCGCTCGACCTGGATCCCGACTACCCGGTCGGCCTCTACGTCATCGGCTCTGCGTACGTCCGGTTGGGTCGCGTCGACGAGGCCATCGATGCGCTTGCGAGAGCAGCCACAATTACCGGACGGGCTCCTTTCTACCTGGGTTTCTTGGGGTGGGGTCAGGCTACCGCGGGACGAGGCGACGAGGCACGGGCCACTCTCGGCGAGCTCGAGAAAAAGGCAGAGACAGAGTATGTCAGTCCTCTTTTTCGCGCCATCATTCATGCAGCCCTTGGAGAGATGGACCTGGGCTTCGAACGTCTCGACGAAGCGCTAGAGAAGCGTACTTGTTGGATCGTGTTGCCCCGGATGCCTTTCTTCGACGGCTTTCGCGCCGACCCGCGTTGGGCCGAGATCCTGGCTCGCATCAACCATCCGGACGCGCCGTGATGCGGCGCGCCTGTCGAACCTGAGGCGACATGGAGGACACGACGTTCATGGCGGCGGACGTGGCAGCGACGGCCAACACGACGCTGCGCATCGACCCACCTCGAGCTCTCTTTCTCTTCGAGTCAGTCAGATATGGCCCCAACCGGCGCGGTTGGGACATCGCGCCCGACGGCCAGCACTTCTTGTTCGTCGCGGACCCCGATGTGACGTCCCCACAGATACACGTCGCGCTGGACGGATTGGAGGAGCTGAGAGCGACCGCGACCGCACAAGACTAGGTCGCCAGAGATACGAATCCGTAAAGCCGAAATCGGTGATAGGCTCGGGGCGATGCGCCGGACGATCCTCTTATTCGGCTTGACGTTGGCCGCCATCACTATGTCAGCGTCAATGGGCGCCGGCGTTGATTCCTACGACATTCTCATCAAGAACGGCAGGGTTCTCGACGGGACAGGCAACCCTTGGTACGCGGCGGATATCGGGATCCGGGACGGACGCATCGTCAGGATGGGACGGCTCGACAATGGGACGGCAGACACCGTCATCGATGCCACTGGACTCTACGTAGCACCCGGCTTCATCGACGTGCACTCGCATGCGGCCGGGGGGCTCCGGCGCGAGGAGCTCAAAGGTGCGGCGCCGATTCTTGCGCAAGGTGTCACGACGGTCGTCCTGAACCCCGACGGCGGCGGGCCTTGGCCGCTTTCCGAGCAGCGCGCGACTTACGAAGCGCAAGGGATTGGCGTCAATGCGGCCTTGATGGTGGGCCACGGTCGCGTACGCCGCGAGATCATGGGGCTCGAGGACCGTCCGTCAACGGACGAGGAGCTCGAGCGGATGAAGGCCATGGTGAGGGAAGGAATGGCCGCGGGTGCGTTCGGCTTGTCGAGCGGTCTCTATTACGCACCTGGGAGCTACGCGAGTACGGAAGAAGTTATCGCGCTTGCGAAAGAAGTTCATCCCGGTGGCGTTTATACGAGTCATATCCGTGACGAGGGCGACTACACGGTGGGGCTTCTTGCGGCGGTCGAAGAAG
>SMVB01408691.1_pt1 | contig 12971 bp, 13 predicted proteins | sample 2456461 | NCBI WGS metagenome assembly SMVB01 (sample SAMN11095934, study PRJNA526329) | marine sediment metagenome | biome: Marine sediment; feature: Surficial sediment; material: Deep marine sediment; isolation source: Hadal surficial sediment | place: Pacific Ocean | collected 2014-05 | depth...
CCAGAAGTCTGCCTTCAAGTTGACTCATGGATGCGAGTCCACCTGCTGTAGGCACACTTTCAAACATCAATTCTGAAAAATTCTTTTTCCGCTGATTTGGAAGTCTGCTCCAGTATGGATCTTCCTTGCCATCTAATGCAACAGATGGAAACTCTTTGCCTGTAGTGTTAGATAGCCAGGTTGTATAGGCATTAAGTTTGGATTTAAGCGTATCTCCTCGTTTTCCCCGGATCATATAGATGGCAATTTTTTCCATATTCGACGCTCCGACGAGATTTCCATCCTCATTTATACCTCCTGAATTTTCAACAATCTGAGCTTTCAACTGATCCATGTAAGATATTATTTCATCTGTTTTAACTCTTACTTGTTCTGCCTTTGTAAGAACAGCAACGTCACCTTCTCTATTACCTTTTTCTTCAACCATCGCGGCAATACTTTTTACCGTAACTCCGTTTCGGATACCATTATTTTTTACCTGTTCCTCAAGAGTTCCGTTTATCAACTCGAATCTTTCCAATACGGCCGAGTCAACATTCAGTGCAAGCATGGCAGTTAGTACCAGGTACATCATGCCAATCATTTTTTGTCTAGGGGTTTCTTTTGATCCAGTCATTTTATAACTTTTTTATTATTTAAAAGATTAAGCCTGACTTCCCTTCATGGCGTTGATCATGCCTCCGTAAATATTATTTAGTTTAGAAAGGTTTGTAGTAAGTTGATTGATTTCACCTTTAAATCTTTCTGCATCTTCACTAGCTTTAGCCATGCCGTCAAATGAATGAGTAAGGCTGGTATAAAACTTATTCATGGCTTTTATATGCGAATTTGCATCCTGCAATTCCATTTCATAAACAGCATTCAAAGCGCCTAAGTTTTTAGTAACACTTTGTACCTGACTATGATACTCTTTGGAATCCCTTGAAGCATTTGCCATTTCAGTTGTTGCAATTTTTGAAACTGAAGCCATTTCCACCATAGACCCTACACTTTCCGAATAGGATTTATTCATTTTATTGATGTTTGAAGCAGCGGATCTTACAGAGTTTGAGTACTCATTCGTAGCAAGAACGGCATCTCCCATTTTACCTAATCTGGCAGTAGTTTCTGACAAATGTCTCATGCCTTTTCCTAAACTATCCACCAATTCAGGACCGATCTTTGCACTTTCAAGCATTGTATCCAATTTCCTGGATACAGAATCTTGAGATTTACCTTTTACAGTTCTTGCACCTACAGCGCCATCAAAATCTTCAGCTAATTCAGGATAAATTTTTGACCAATCCGGATCAGACTTTGGAGGTTCAAAGGCGCTTAAAAAGAATATACATGCTTCAACTGAAAGCCCAAGTCCTAACATTATCTCTGCGCCAGGATAATGCAATAATTTAAACATCGCTCCTATGATTACTATAGCAGCTCCAATGCCATATACTTTTGGCATGATTGTAATAAAAAACAATTCACTAAATCCTCCTCTTTTACTCATTTTGGTTATACTTTAAATTTTACAGAATATCTTTTAATTAAAACTCAGCTCCAGTGGATCTGCCCAAATATGTCATAGCACATCGGAAGCCAATGAATGCCCGTGTTGTGTCTTTATGTTCATAAGTCCTTGTACCTGTTTCAAGGAAATATGCTATATCTTTCCAAGAACCACCTCTCAATACTTTTAATGGTTCATCTTCATCATAATATGTTGGATTCAAATCCCACACAAGGGGATAAGCTGCAGGATTGTAAGCATCTTCACACCATTCCGATACGTTACCTGACATGTCAAACAAACCATAATCATTTGAGAAGAAGGAATACGCAGGTGCAGTATATGCATACCCATCGTCAAAATAATTTCCTCTTCCGGGCTTGAAGTTGGCAAGCATACAACCCTTTGCATTTCTTATATATGGATTACCCCATGGATATTTTGCCATATCTCTGCCACCTCTGGCGGCATATTCCCATTCAGCTTCGTTTGGTAGTCTAAAATTTGGCATTGGCCACTCTCCTATACTTGCTCTGAAATCATTAAGATAAGCTGTCCTCCATCGTGTGAAGAATTTCGCTGCTTCCCAATCTACTCCCACTACTGGAAAATTATCAAAAGCTGGGTGCGACCAATACCAGACCATTAATGGGTCTCCCATATGGTGTGCAAAATCCCGGACCCAAACAGTCGTATCAGGATGTAGTTCAGTCATTATAAAGTCTTCACCTAAGATACTTAAAGAATCCATGATAATTGACTCCATGAATTGTCGATATTCATTATTGGAAATTTCGGAATCATCCATAAAAAATGTTCCAATTGTAACTTGCTTATTAAAGTTGATTTGAGTGGCGGCAATGTCTTCATCTGCCTGCCCCATATGAAATGTCCCTGCTGGAATTGGAACCATACCGTAAGGAATTGACATACCGGCCCATTCCCTATCCGGCACCCCAACTAGTTCTCCATTGTCACTGCCTCTTCCTCCCAATAAACCACAGGATTGATTCAAAACCGCAATTAATAATATCAGAAAGGCAGGTTTGCCTAAAACAAATAATTTACTCATAACACCTTGTTTAAACCTAAAACTTAGAAAATTTTGCGTCCATAAAATTTAAATATTAACAAATATAAATTCTACACCTAGACACATCAGCTATTTGATAAATCCTAATTTATATCAAATAACTGCAATTATCAAATTTAATTCACAAATTTATTCTTTTACTATTTAAATAGTAACTTTTTCAATGTCTAAAACGAGGAGTTCGAATTATCTTCTTTCCTCCTCCTGTAACTGCCGGCATATTATAACTCATGAGAATTTCATGAGAGGTCGCCTGTTTAGCTTTCTGGGCCTGAATAATATAATCCAGGGAGTACCCAAGCTTCAAAGATTTATCTTTTAATAGGTTTACACCCATCAATGCTATCACAGCTTCTGATTGTCTATATGACAACCCTCCCCAAAACTTCTCTCGATAAGTAGCTAGAACGCTAATATCGAAAGAATATGATACAAAATCAGTTTTTATTAATACTGATGGTGTAAGAATTACATCATAATTTAACTCATATCTATATCCACCATTAATAATGACATTGTTTGCTAAGGCATTTTTTAAGGAGTCAGACCCAAAATCAAACTCAGACTTTAATATATGGTTCAAACTCACACCGCCGAAATACTTTTCTGCTTTATAGTAAATTCCAACACCCATGTCAGGTCTGTATTGACTTTCTTTACCATTCAATAATAATGGATCATCAGGATTGACTGGTCTATATTTATTGAAGTCTATGGATTGTCCATAAACTCCTGCCCTTACACCAAAACTCAACTTGCCATTGCCAACTCCTAAATGATAGGCATAAGATCCCATAAACTGAATATTATTTTGAGGGCCTATAACATCATTTACAAAATAAAATCCTGCACCACTTCTCAATCTAAAAATTGGAGTATTGAAACTGGCTAAAAATGAAGTTGGGGCTCCACCTTCATCATATGTGCCACTATAGCCCAACCACTGAGACCTATAAAGCAATGATAAGTTGGTAACTCCCATCACTCCTGAATATGCCGGGTTGTTATACAGATCATTAAACATGTATTGTGAAAAATGCGGATCTTGCTGACCCAATACAGGTTTAATAACTGCAAGTAAAACTATAAGCACAAGAATTTTTCTCCCTGATACAAACATAGTTACAACATTAGGAATTAAAATTTATGAAAAATAACAAATTTTCACCTTTTATTACTAAATGTAATATTTAAAAAATTGTTGTAAAAAAATAGAACAATCGTAAAATGCCCGTTTGTACTAGAAGTTGTTTGTTTCCTTAATATATTCCTCGAGAGCGCCTGTCATTGAAGGTGCATTTGGCATTGGTGCCTGAATATCTAATACCAATCCTGCATCTTTCACTGCTTTGGCAGTGGTAGGACCAAAAGCAGCAATCCTGGTTTTATTTTGCTTAAAATCCGGAAAATTTACAAGTAATGAATTTATTCCAGATGGGCTAAAAAAGGCAATTATATCATAATTTACTTCTGCCAGGTCTGATAAATCACTTGCTACAGTCTTGTAAATTATTGCTTCGGAAAATTCATACCCATTTTCCTTTAGAAAATTTGGGATATCATTTTTCCTAATATTGGAGCAAGGGAATATGTATTTTTCATTTTTGTGTTTTTTGAGAATCTCAATTAAATCTTGGGCTGTCTTTGAACCTGTAAAAATCTTTCTCTTCCTTATGACAATATATTTTTGCAAATAATTTGCTGTCTGATCTGAAATACAGAAATACTTCATATCTGATGGCATTTCAATTTTCATACCTTTACAAAGGTCAAAAAAATGATCTACTGCATTTCGGCTTGTAAATATCACAGCCGTATGGCTAAGTACATCTACTTTTTGTTTACGGAAATCCTTTACGTTAACTGGTTCAATATGAATGAAAGGATGAAAATCTACTTTCACATTGTATTTCTCTGAAAGCTTGTGATAAGGTGAATTTTCAGCGCTTGGCTTTGGCTGCGAAACTAATATACTTTTTACTTTTCCCTGTCTACTCATATCTATCGATGCGATCTATGCTTATTAAATTACAGTGCGGCTATCTATTTAAGAAAAAATTTCAGTCCAATTATAATGGGAATTAGTTCTGTGGTGCAAAGGTATGAAAATAAATGCAGACTTTTCAAAGTTAGGACTCTGCGAAATTTAAAATATAGGATTAATAAGCGGATGAAATTAAAAAATATCACTGAAATAATTAAAACGTCCAACAATACTTCTATTACGTGAAAATTATTAATTATGGTGAAACTTAATATCACAAACATTATCGAGTAGAAAATCATTGTCATTCTTAGATATTCAACAAAATAAAAATTGATCAATCCTGTCAGTCCAAAAAGGGCACTCACGATACCGATTAGAATAAACTTGAGAAATAATAATAGTAGCACAATTCCGTAAATAAACAGCCAACCAAATAGTGGATTTATTTCAAGAAAAAAGACCTTCCCAAATGGATTGTAATAATAGTTTAAAAAAATAATAAGTATACCGGCCAGCAACAATGCCTCATAAAGAATTACTAATGTTTGTGTTCTGGCCATTGATCGATACTTTGTAATTGCAGTATTTGTATATCGAAACGTAACCACTGTACTCAAGCTTAAAAAATCCAAAAGTTCGGTAGGGTAAAGCGTATATAGTACAACGAAAAAAGCGAATAAAATCAGGATGATTATTTTTAAATAGTCACTTCTTTTATCCAAATACCTTTCTTTAATTAAATTGATATTGACCTCAGACTTAAAAGTTTTATAAATAAATCCGATTTTTGCATCCAAGGGATTGCCGAAACTTTCCTTATTATATAGTGTCAATTGCAACTTGTCCATTTCAAAGCCATTACGTAGACTGTCCAATGAATAATATCTTAATATATTTTCATCATGGTGCTTTATAAATTTATTCTCGAAAAACAAACTTGTATGTTCTGGGATATCAAGCATCAAATAGGCCTCCTTCCCTTTGTCAAGGTCGATTGTAAGATGAATTGAAATAGGGTATTCATTGCTATTATCCAGGAATGGAAGCATGACTTTTTCATTTTCATCATAAAAAACCCAATCCAGCCGCATATCTTCAATAACAAGAAAATTTTGACCAAATGCGATTTGGGTATTGGCAAGAAACAGGATTGCCAAAAATGAAATGTAGCATACTATAAAAAATTTTGGTTTCATCAATGTATAAATACCATTGTCCAAAAATACTTGTAAAGTTTATTAATCATATCAAAATCGGCTAAGGTATCCAAAATGGATTTTTGAATAATTAATGCCAAATTGCTGTTCACTGGATTTTCCCAACGCAATGATAAAATTGAATATTCCGGCATTGGTATTAAAGCTAAACCCAGCTCCAGTTCCAAACGGAAATTGAATTTCATTTTCGAAATCATCCGATAATACTCCCTGATCAAAAAATATGAGAAAATACGTTTCCTTTGAAAACATAGCTCTAAGTTCTAAATTGGCTATACCAAAACCGGTAGTATAAAATTGATTTTCATTAAATCCCCGCAATGATCTCAAGCCACCTATCCTGAATAAATCACTTTGAAACAGATTATCTCCATTTAAATATCCGGCACTTAATTTAGATCGAAATAAAATATTCTTATAAATACTCCAGAACTTCTCAATTTCTCCGGTAAATTTATATTGAATCGTTTTCAGCTCAACATCATTATATATATCATCGCTCAATACCGGATTTATTATGATCTTTTTTTGCCCCACCAGACCATTTAGCAATAATCCCCATCCCTTGGTCGGATTGTTTACATCATTAAGCCTATTGACACGGTAATTAAGTCCATAGTAATTCAAGTTGTAATCCGTGTTTGCAGGAAGTTCTGTTATATCCTCCAGGCCTGAGGTACTGATCAACCTTGAAGAAATAATTTCCGTTCTAAAACCAATCTGATTACTGTTTTTAGATAAAAGTGAAAACTCCAGGGCCAACTCACGGTTGATAAATGTAGTATCCTGTTTTAGTAAATAAAATTCGCCTTGAGCATTTATAGGAGTTCTGAATAAATTCGGATGAAAATAAAGCACATCCAAAAGCTGGGAGCCGGCATCATAACTTTGCCATTCGAGCGCCAATCTTTTACCGGTAGAAAACAAATTCCTAAGATCAAGATTTAATTGACCGGTAATCAGAACGCCATTGTCATTTTTTTGACTTGGTAAAACTCCTAAAATTCCATCAAACAAACTCACTTTGTTTTGTGATAAGTTGAGAAAAATGATGCACTCCCCGTCTAAAATAGTTATTTCAGGAGTTTCCGTAAGACTTACAAATGAAAGTAAATTTAATTTATTTGAAATTTCCTTAATTAATTTTTCCTCGTAGGGTTTCCCGCGGTAAATGCCAAGATGTGTCATTAAATAGCTGGATTTAACCTTTTCATAACCTGAGATTCGCAATGAATCAAAAACAATCATAGGTCCACTACGGTAATTTAGCCATGCCGCAACACTATTTTTAGTTAGTGAGATCGAATCCAGCTTTATGGATGCAAACGGATACCCGTGGTTTTCTGCATATTCCAAAATTGAATGAAATACTTTGGTGATTTTTTTATAAGAAAATGGTCGGTTTTTAAAATTTTTCGAATCAAAACCTACTTTATTTATAATCTCATCGCTTAAGTTTCCTTGGGAAATATACACTGTTTTAAAGGTCTGTTTCGCAAAAAAATGAACCTCAACTTTATTTTCAGGTTTGTAAATGACTTTGCTAGTTGCAGCCAAATACCCCAAATCGTACAACCCGTGTAACCGTTGGTTTACAATTTTTTCGAGCTGGATCGAATCAATTGTTTGAGTTTCGGTTGGGAAAATCCTATTCACGTTTGTTGGGTTGTCAAAAAAATAAAGCGACACATTGTGGGTGGACTGACCAAAACCAACCAGGCAATGAAATATAAAAAATGATGAAAGTATAACTGTCTTATTGATCAATACTATTTCTTGATAACTTGCAACAAAATTAATCTATTTTGGCCGGTCTTTATATCCATATCCCATTTTGTAAGCAAGCATGCTATTATTGTGATTTCCATTTTAGCACCAACAATAGCTATCGAAGTCAAATGATTGAATCAATTTGCTCAGAATTGGAATTGCAACGTAGCTATCTGAATCATGATAAAATAGATACCATTTATTTTGGCGGCGGCACTCCATCCATTTTAGCTTCAACTGAAATTGAAAATATTTTAACTTCTATTCACACTTTATTTGAAATCAATTCATATCTGGAAATCACCATGGAAGCTAACCCAGACGACCTGTCCATGGAGAAACTGAAAGGTCTGAAAAAACTAGGCATCAACAGACTTAGTATTGGAATACAGTCTTTCCATGATAAAATATTAAAATATTTGAATAGAGCCCATAATTCAAAAGAAGCCATTTTATGCATAAAAAATGCACGAGAGGCTGGATTTGAAAATTTATCCATTGACCTAATATTTTCTATCCCCGATCAAACTATTGGTCAACTTAAGAAAGATATGGATCAGGCTTTTGCGCTAAACCCCGAACATATCTCGGTGTACAGCTTGACAATTGAAGAAAAAACAGTCTTCGGAAATTGGTATAAAAAAAGGAAGATTCGCCAATTATCTGATGAAGATTCTGCCAATCAGTTTGATTTTATAATTACGACACTAGAAGATCATGGGTATGAACAATATGAGATATCAAATTTTTGCCGGGATGAGCGCTATTCCAGGCACAACACATCCTATTGGAAAAATATCAAATATTTGGGCATTGGGCCAGGGGCTCATTCTTATAATAGTGACAACCGGCAATTTAATGTTGCAAACAATCATAAATACATGAAATCCATTCGTGAGGGCATTGTGCCGTCTGAGGGTGAAAAGCTTACAAAAATGGATCGCGCCAATGAGTTTATTTTGACTTCCTTGCGCACAAAGTGGGGCTGCGATTTACTAAAATTACATGATCTTTTCGGTTATGATCTAATCAAATTACAAGAAATTAAAATTAAAGAGTTGATCAGTGAAGCACAATTGTTCATGGAAAACAAACACATATTTCTTACCAGAAAAGGGAAATTCCTGGCTGACACTATAATCGCTGATCTTTTCTGGATTTAATCTGTAGGCTTGTTTAGAGGTACGGTGTACCGAACCAACACACTAATTACCCTGAATTGTGACACTTCAGATTCCCGAGCCTTAACCTTATTTATATTTCCTAAACCGATTGTATATCTCGCCTCAGCCGCCAATTTCCCAAAAGGAAAACGATATTCGAAACCTCCACCTGCCATCAGACCATAATCAAGCCGATTGTCGGTATCACTATTTAAGGTATAATCTGAGGATTCTTCTGAACCGGTGTTCAAATCCTTCACAGATTTTTTTGCGGATATAGCATAAGCAATGTACGGACCAATATTAAATAAACCACGAAAATTACCACCACCCATATTTATGTGTGTCATTATAGGCATCTCAATATAGCTCACCTTATTTATATATTTCAAATTATTCGAGCCTATGGTATCATTTTCACTCCATCCCTTTTGAGAATAGTTAATCTCCGCCTGAACACCGGTGTGCTTCTCATTGATAAATTGAACTACCAATCCCCCAACAAATCCCTGTGTATAGTTTACCTCCGTAAATTTATACTCCAGATTGTTTGTAAAATCCATTGTTGAAAGATTACTGCCTCCTTGAATTCCAATATGAAACTGGGCATTTACTTTGTCCAGGATAAATAAAAATAAAAGAAATATAAAAAGTTTTTTGTATGTCATCCAATTCCTGAATTTTATTTCAAATGTATTGAGAATTATTCTTTTAACGTTTCAATCTTCAGATATTTTATAGAAACAATAATAATGTCTGGATATTAGTTGTTAATTATTTCTGAAAGCTCAATATTAATTATATCTTTGCCGCTCGTTTGAAATTTAAGGAAAAATGGCAAGTACCAGACTCGTAAGAAAAGCATTAAGAAATAGGTCCAAAGCAAAAAAAAGAATTAATTTAATCAAGAGATTAACCAGCAAGCCTGTCATAAAAAATGTTGATATTGAGCAGATTAAAGAAGAGTTTGCCAATATGAAAGCAAAACCGGCTGCAAAAAAAGAGACTCCTGTAAAAGAAGAACCAAAAGCGGAAAAGACAGTTGTTGAAACTCCAAAAGTGGAAGTTAAGGCAGAGGAGAAAAAAGCTCCAAAAGCAACTACGGAAGCAAAAGAAGTAAAAAAAGCGACCCCTAAAAAAGCCACAGTAAAAAAATCTGAACCAAAAGCAAAAAAAGAGGCTGCTCCAAAAGCTGAGAAAAAAGAAGATGCTGCTGAGTAATTTAAGAATCTGAAAGAGAAATTTTTATAGGTCTGCTCAAAATTAAAGCGGGCCTAAATTTTTGCCCTTTTACCAAGCTTCACTACTTCAAGGTTTTGGATCTTCCCAAGCTTTAATTCAAATCTCACCATCGTCTTTTCATGATGAAATCCATATTTGCCTGCCGCGCCAGGATTTATACATATGGATCCCGGACGCTTTTTATCTGACATTATTTTAAGAATGTGAGAGTGCCCACAAATAAACAATTTAGGATTCCAGGCCTTTATCCTATTTTTTGTCCGTGTATTGTATCTTGGCGGATATCCACCTATATGCGTCATCCAAACTGAAACACTATCCATTACGAATATTTGATCTTCGGGATATCGCGTTCTTAGCTGTTCACCATCAATATTTCCATAGACTGCTCGAAGTGGTTTAAATTCCTCAAGACGATCGGCAACCTCCAAATTACCAATATCACCGGCATGCCATATTTCATCTATGTCTTTGAAATATTCAACTATTTTTTCATCCAGAAATGAATGTGTATCAGAAAGAAGACCAATTTTCATGAATAATTTTTTCTTTTAGAATTGAACGCCGAATTTAGCCTTGCTATGGAATTTATATTGTTTTTTCTGAAAATTCTTTTTTGGATATTTCTTTCGATCACCTTTCTGGGCATGATAAAACCCTGGTGGGTCTTGTGGTTTTTGGATTTTAATAATAGGTTGGTGGTACTGAAGTACTATGGGATTATAACGATTTTGTTGGGTGTAGCTGCTGTATTGGTAAAGCAGTTGATTTAACAGATTTAATGGCTAAGGCCGATAGACATTCGATGTTTTCATAACATCGGATGTTCAATATTTAATTATTTCCCCGGAAACGGGTGAATAATCACATAACTGATTTGAAATATGTATAGTCTACAATTCTTTGTGAGTCATCAGATTAAATATTTTTATTCATTATTCAACAACCATTTCCATAACGGCTTTACGGTTATTGATTTGTTGGCTTGAACAATGTTTTCTTCTTCATCTAGCGTTATGATTGTCCCTGATTGTAGTTCGTATTTATTCAGTGCCAACAGTAAACCATCGATCTCTCGTTTCCTAGTTGTTTCATCTTCTAAAGTGAGGGTTACTTGTATCGCTGTTTGGATATTGTCTTTTACATTGATGAGGAAGTCACATTCTTTTCCTTCTTTACTGAAATAAATATCCTTTTCTCTTCTTTTTAGTTCTATGTAAACGGCATTCTCCATTATCCTTCCTTTGTCCTGGCTTGCTTTAAATGATGTTGTATTGATAAGTCCTGTATCTATGCAGTATGTTTTTTTGCTCCCTCCTTGCTGTTTCACAAATGATTTGTTGTACTGAGGTACCGTAAACAATAGGAAAATTTCTTCACACCATTCCTGGAAATTGTAAATTTGATCTTTGCTTATTTTGTACCCCTGACTTTTAATTCCTGATAAGTCTTGTGAGCAGATGCTTCTTTTGCTGTATTAGCAAGCATTTTCTTAATATATTGTTTGAGCGCATTGTGGTTTGTAATATTGAATCTTTCAATAAGGTCTCTGTAAATCATGACGTCAAGGTATGATCTGAGTGTTTTTGATCTTATAGTTGTCGACTGACCAGTTGTTTCAGGGTATCCTCCTTCTTCGAGATATTGTTTAAGTTCTCTTCTGATGGTTGCTTTTTGATTGGTGGTATGTTGTTTTTTCGGGTCTATCCCCTTATGTAGAAGGTGTTCGCTGAATGAGAAGGGATTATATTTCATAACTGATGGTTCTTCCCCTGAGCGCGGTGGCAATTTCTTTGCTGAGAAGTTTTGCATTGCTACCAGTGATGAAGATATGTTTAGTTTTTTGTTCGTGGAATCTTCTAATAAATCGTTCCCACTCCGGTATTTCCTGAATCTCGTCAAAAAAGTACCAGCAATCCTCAGTTTCTATCCCTGGGTGTAATTCGGCATACGCTTCAAGTAGTTCTTGAAAAATGTATGATTCTCTTGGTATTCTTTCGTCTTCAAAATTAATGTATATGATATTTTTTTTGGGTATTCCTTTTTTTATGAGCGCGTCAATTGTTTGTTTGAGTAAAGTGGTTTTCCCTGTTCTTCTTCCTCCGATGAGGGTTGTGATTGCTTTGTTGTTTGTAGGTATTTGGTTTTTTCTTCTTGTACCAGTTTCTATTTTTTCCTCCAGAAATTCCTCAAGTATTGTTTTGAATAAATCTCTTAGCATTATTTCATTTATTTTATGAAACAAATATATTAATATTTCCTTGCGAAAAGGAATATCATTTTCATTTATATCAGTTGCTGGCAGAAATAGTTAATCATTTTCCTCTTCAAAATTTAACTCCTATGAAAATTTAATCTCTGAAAATAGCTGTAGAAATATTCTATACCCATAAATGTTATCACCACAATCGCAAGGATTAGAAATTATCGGTCAAATTTGTACCTATTTTCATTCGATGTGAGCACATTAATTTCTGGTTTTTGGTGATGAGAAACCCATGAAATATGTTTCCATTTTAGCTATCTGCCTATTATAATAATCCACATAGCCTGCATTTGTCATGAGATCTACCTGGTAATAGTGCTTCCCATAATTTTTTGCATTTCTTTCCAGTTTACTCACAAATGTATGCGAAAAATCAGTGTTGATATATTCATTTAGTTGTGTATTATCAATTTGATTTCCATTTATCCACACACCATATATTTTACCATCTTTCCATGACTCTAGTTGTTCTTTTGTAGGCGCTGATTTTGGCATTGGGGGTCCTTTCTTTTTGAATATTACAAATTGCATTCCTTGTTGTGCCTTATTCATTTGAAAATATATCACTTCAAGCTTCTTTTTCTCAGATTCGGTAATACCTTGGAATCTAAACTTTCCATCATTCAAATGGGTTGTATATCTATTCACAATAATATTATATTCTTCCATTTGTTCCTTAGTAGCTCCCTCAATGGTGGATCGAGTTAAAATCGATTGCCCTCCATTTTTCAACCGCTCATTTTC
>SMVB01076264.1_pt1 | contig 12970 bp, 9 predicted proteins | sample 2456461 | NCBI WGS metagenome assembly SMVB01 (sample SAMN11095934, study PRJNA526329) | marine sediment metagenome | biome: Marine sediment; feature: Surficial sediment; material: Deep marine sediment; isolation source: Hadal surficial sediment | place: Pacific Ocean | collected 2014-05 | depth 0-1...
GGCTTTCATTCCTTTGGGGCCAATATTGTTTCCCTGCAAATCCAGTCGGACAAGATTTGTCAGATAAGGGGATCGGATCAGGGCGATGAAGCCTTCATCGCCGATATTATTATTTCCTAAATTCAGCTCCTTTAAATTTTTGAAATTTTTAGATTCGGCCAGAGATTTAGCCCCCTCCGCACCAATTTGGTTTTCAGAGAGGTCCAAATATTCCAATCTCTGTATGAATTTAGATTCCGCCAGCGCGCGGAACCCTTCCAAACCAATTTGGTTTCCCCATAATTTCAAGGAAGTGATGGATTTAAAGTTTTCCGATTGGGCTATGGCTTGCATTCCTTGGGGGCCGACACGATTGTGGTTGAGGTTGAACACTTTCAAGTTCTTAAGGAAGTTGGAATGAGCCAGCGCCCGCGCACCTTCGTAGGTGATTTCATGAGTTTTTAAAATCAATGTTTCCACTTTTTTGACCATGCGAGACTTGGCCAGTTTTTTGATCCCTTCATCGCCCAGGGTCCCACTGCGGCTCATATCTAAATATGCTCCGCCATTTTTCAGGTCTCTATAAATGAGAGGATTGATATCATAGGGCCAGGCAAGACTGCCCCCTGTTACCAGGACAAAAAATATAACGACGAAACTAATCGACCATTTTGACTTTGAAGCCATAAACAATATCAGGGAAAGTTGTGAACAATAAAATTGACTTCCAAACCTTCATGCAGATAACCTGCGTGCGCACTTCCAGCGACCGTCCTAATGATTCCATTTTTATCAATTTTTCTAATACGATTATTTAATCGGTCCGTGAAATACAGGTTCCCTTCCAGATCAAAAACCATGCTATGCGGGCCTTTCAATTGAGCTTTTGAAGCCATCCCTCCGTCTCCCGAGAAGCCTGGTTTTCCAGTCCCGGCAACTCCGTGGATTATTCCATTCTTATCAATTTTCCGGATAGAGTGAGTTCGTTCTTCTATTATGTACAGTTCTCCTTGAGGAGAAAACACCAGGTCACCGGGAGAACGGATTCCAGCTAAAATAGCTGGCCCCCCATTCCCGGAGTCCTCGAAATCTCCAGAACCTGCATAGTGAATCACTTTTCCATGCCGATCTATTTTCCATATCTTGCTACTGCCGGAATCCGAAACAAAAATATTGCCGTCCCAGTCAATGGCCAGACCATTGGGGTGAATATCTCCCTTCAAGGTTTTCCAGCTCTGTTCTGCCACCTTGGAAATAATTCCTTCTTTGTTTATCTTTCTAATAAAAGGATTGGCTACGTCCGCGATGTAAACATTGCCATTGTCATCCACCACAATGTCTCGAATGGAATAAAATGAAGCTTCCAGTGCCGGGCCGTTGTCGCCTTCGACACCCACTTTGGCGTTTCCTGCATAATGGGAAATTTTCCCATCCCGATCAATCTTTCGTATATTCCAGCCATTTCCAAAACGCGAAACCAAAAATAGATCTTGTCCTTTCCCCATGGCGAGAGCAGAAGGTCCGAATAAAGCGGCTTTAACCGCTAAACCTCCGTTCCCACTGTTTCCTTTTTTTCCAGTACCGGAAAAGTTATGGATTGTCCCCTCCACATTGATCCTCCTCAAAGAATTATGCATTTGGTCAGCGAAAATGAGGCTTCGGTTCTGGTCCATTACAATACCAGCAGGGTCGTTAAGAGTTGCCCCCAAGGCAGGCCCGCCATTTCCCTTGAACAGGGATTGACCATTTCCTGCTATGGTTTCCACTCTCTGATTCCTGAAATTATATTTTCGGATTCGGAAATGAGAACGATCCACCACATAAAGATTTTCTTCAGATGGATCCAGGGCAATTGCAAAAGGTAAATCTAAATTGGTCTGGGGGGCCAAAGTCTGATCCCCATTAAAATACGTTGATCCTGTACCAACAAGAGTGGTGATGACCCCATTACTATCTACTTTTCTTATGCGGCTATTATTTCGGTCAGCAATATAAATATTTCCTTTACTGTCGGTAATGACCCCTGTGGGATAGGCCAAATTAGCTTGAGTGGCTGGACCGCTATCTCCCCTTGAGGCGAATAAACCATCGCCCGCAACCGTTGTAATGTATCCAGATCTTTTCACTTTTCGGATTCGATTATTGCCGCGGTCTGCTATGAATAAATTTCCATTTTTATCCATATGGATTCCGAAGGGAAAATTAATAAAGGCGTCCAACGCCAACCCATAGTCCCCCCCAAACCTGGCTACACCCAGTCCAGCAAACGTCGTGATGATCCCGCGAGAATCGACCTTTCGAATGCGGTGGTTGGAACGGTCGGAGATATACAGATTGCCCTCGGCGTCGCAGGCCACACCGGAGGGCAAATTCAAGCTCGCTTCAGTGGCGGGGCCATCATCCCCATCAAAATCACCAATTCCATTTCCAGCAACTGTGGTGATGATCCCATGGGGAGAAATCCTGCGAATCCGGTGATTGTTTCGGTCGGCAATATACAAATTCCCGTCTTTGTCAAAAACCAAACCGGCAGGATTGTTTAAAGATGCTTTAATGGCCGGACCTCCATCCCCGCTGAAACTAGCTTCACCGTTGCCAGCGACAGTAGTGATGATTCCATTCTTGTCTATTTTTCTAATTCGGTTTTTGGAACGATGCGCGAGGTAGATATTACCTTCAGGGTCAACGGCAATGCCATCGACCAAGGTTAAAATTACCGAGGTGGCTGGCTTTCCATCTCCAATTGCTGGAAAAGGATACAATTCCTTATTTGCGAATGCCGCATCAGGGATGACATTCCCAGTTAAAATAAATATAATTAATAAAGGTTCAAAAAATTTAAGTTTGTTCATGACTGTCTAATCTGAAAATGATTGCAAACCCATATCTGAATCATAAAATATTTTTGGTTTCAAACTTGGAAAGAATGGGGCAACCCGTTGTTGGAGTCGATTCCTCGCATTGTTTGATTAATTCTTTGAGAGCCATTTTGATGATATTTAAAGTCTTTATTTTATTTTCTATATCCTCTAACTTTTCCTGAGCTTTTACCATGGCCTTGTCACAGCTTTTTTCCTTATAAATTCTCAATTTAAGCAGGTCCGAGATTTCATTCAAGGTAAACCCCAGCTTCTGGGCATTCTTGATAAATCGAATTTTAACGGCATCTGCCATGGTGTACAGCCGATAACCGGATTCGGATCGTTTTGGAGAATCCATCAATTTTTTGGTTTCGTAATAGCGGAGAGTTTCTATATGGACTCCGCATTTCCTGGCCAATTCACTGCGTGTCATGATTTCCATAAAATTCTCTCCTCACTTCTTCTCAATATAAACCCTGTACCCAGATACAGGGTCAACACAAAAAATTTTAACTACAAATTCCTGCTTATTCCAGGCTAAGCTCCGGGACTTCCTTCACCACTCGATCCACCCAATAATTTGCGGATTATTAAACATTTTTAGCTTTTTCAATGGCCTCTCTCAATAGTTTTTTAGGAGGCACCCCCTGAAAAACCCAATTATATTTATACAATCGACATTTCAAAGCAAAATCTCCACCGACGGTCTTGCCATTGCCTTCAATATCCACCCCGTCAATTCGAATGGAAGGCGACCCCATAAATTTAACTTTCCTGGCCTCTTCCGTCGTACCCACCTTCACCAATTTTATGGGGACGGCGACATCGCATACCGCCATTAATTCTTTTAATAGTTCAAGAGCTGGCGCATGATTCGGGCAATCGTTTATATAAAAAAACTCAACCACCATATATTTGTAACCCTCTGAATTTTTGTAAAATAAATCTGCCTGGTGGGTAGTCCTATAAAGCAACGGAAAATCGGTTTCCAACTTGAAATCATCCTTCCGACCAAACTAGATACTAACCAGTAACTCTATTCAGTCTAACCGAAACGTATTAATTTTCTTAATAAAACTCAATTAAGATAAATTTTTTCTACTTTTTTTAGAGTAGACACCGACTTCGAAATGATTCATCTGACTTTTTTAAAAAATTGAATCATCCAGGGAATGATATCTTCATAAGCATCTTCCACCACATAATGCCCAGCATCATCGACTTCGTGAATTTCTGCATCCGGAAAAAATTTTTTCCAACGCTCCAGAAAATAATCGTTGAAACAAAAATCCTGTTTCCCCCAAATGATCATTGCCGGATGGTTTTTAAAGTGTCCCAGTTGGGATTCAATAGCCGCCACCACGGAATAGCTGGGGACATCGGGAGTCATCGGTATATCCTGAACAAAACGCAAATTTCCGATCCGGTTCTGGGGCGAGTTGTAGGGGGCCAAATAGCCTTTTCGGACCGGACCCACCATGCGCTCCTTCTTTTTACAAGCCCAGCGGACTGCCAATCTGGCAAAAGCGTTGAATCCTAAAATGGCGATCGGCCCCAATATCGGTAGACGGCAAAGATTGATGCTGAAAGGAATTCGATTGGATAGAAACGCGGATGTATTGAAAATGACCAGCCGTTTGATTTTTTCAGGATGCCGGATCGCATAGCCCATCCCAATAGCGCCGCCCCAATCGTGCATCACCAAAGTAAGTTCATCCAGCTTCAGATGATTTATAAGTTGTTCAAGGTTATCGATGTGCTGAGCGAGGGTGTAATTGTATTCCTGCGGTTTGTCCGATAGACCGCAACCGATGTGGTCCGGCACCACACAGCGATAACCATGACGCAATCCCCGGATGAGATTCCGGTAGTAAAACGACCATGTCGGATTGCCATGGAGCATCAGGAGAGTTTCGCCCCGGCCCTCATCCAGATAGTGATATTGATGAGTGCCTAATTTTATGTAACGGGATTCAAACGGATACAGATCCTTGAAGCCTGCCATGGAAACATCGCTCACCATTCCACGCCCAGCATGAGGCAGTTGAGGCCACTGCCGATACCAAAAAGCGCTACTTTGTCACCGGCCTGGACAAATCTTTTTTCCGCGGCCAACGCCAGGGTCACCGGCAAGGCCGCCGCCCCGGTGTTCCCTAAAAATTCCAATGTCGAGAAATCCTTTTCCAATTTCAGGTTCAGGGATTCCATCATCAGGTTACGGTGTTGCGAACCGACCTGGTGGCCAATCACCTTATCCACATCTTCATTGGTCCAATCCAAAGTGGCCTTGGTGAGGTCCCAAGTCTCTTGCGCTAAAATGCAACCTTCCTTCATCAAGGTTTCTGCATCTGTTTCCATAAGAGGAGAAGCGTTCGACCCCATACCGCTATCTTGATTGCCGCGACACAGATCATTGAATTTTGTGTCGGCCCGACTTTCACCGCCCACCAACCGGTGCCCGGACGATGATAAACTTTTATGTGTGAGCAAAACAGCCACGGCGGCAGAGCCAATGGTCAAGGAAGCGAAGGAGGTTTTAATTTTAGACCGCGTTGGATTTGGATCTGCCAGTAGCGCTTCAATGGTCGTATGGACCAGTGGACCGCCGTTTTCTCCAGCCACCACCAGGCCGGCTCGAATCTGCCCCAGTTCTATCATGCCGGCGATGTGCACCATGCCGTTCAATACCCCCAAGCAGGCATTGGATATATCAAACACCTGGCAATCTTTGGACAGTTTTAATTTATGGTGAACGACCGAAGCGGTGGCTGGTTCCAGAAAATCCCGGCACACTGAGGCGGAAATCAGGCAACCGATATCGTTTCGGTCGAGGTCGGATTGGGCCAGGGCATTTTCACCGGCGAGGGAACCCACCTGGCTGGGAAGTGTCCCCTCATTCCAAAAACGCCGCTCCTTAATGCCGCTCATCATTTCCAAACGGCCTTCCGGAAGTTTCAATCGATCATACAGGGGCTTCAGGCGTTCTTCCAGAGCAGACGAAGTGACAACATTTTCGGGTAAATGGTATCCCAGGGATTCTATAGCTACATTATTGAATCGCATTGATTGGAACCAACAAATGATTTAATTAGCAGTACTCTTGAATTGCATTTGATAGTATTTCTGATATTGAGCACAATTGGCGAGCAACTCCTCATGAGATCCTATCCCAACCATTTCACCAGACTCCATGACAAGAATATGGTCCGCATGCAGGATAGTGGATAAACGGTGGGCGATCACAAACGTGGTCCGGTTTTCCATCAAGTGGTGCAAAGCATCCTGAACCAGTCTCTCCGATTCAGAATCCAGCGCGGAGGTGGCCTCGTCCAACACCAGTATAGGCGCATTTCTCAAGATCGCCCGGGCAATCGCAATGCGCTGTCTCTGCCCACCGGAAACTTTCATTCCCCGCTCGCCGATCACCGTGTCGTACCCTGAATCCAGATCCTTCACGAAAGAATCCACATGCGCGGCTTCGGCCGCTTTCATAATTTCATCCCGGCTGGCATCGAGCCTACCCGAACGGATATTTGCCAAAACGGTATCGTTGAAAAGAAAAGTTTCCTGGGTGACCAACGCCAGATGATTTCTGAGAGACCGGCTGTCGAAGTCATTGATATTGACGCCATCGATGGTGATTTCCCCTTGCGTCACTTTAAAAAATTTAAAAAGTAAATCCACCAGAGTGGTTTTCCCCGCTCCACTCATACCCACAATGGCAAACACATCGGATTTTTTAATCACAATATTAATATTTTTAAGCACCTGGGTATCTCGCGTCGGATACTTGAAGGAAACATTTTTATACTCGATGCGGTCATTGAAACCCTTAAACTCCAAGGTGCCATCATTGGCCTTTTCCTCCTCCAAGTCCAAAATGTAGAATACCCGCTCGGCCGCGGCGAGAGATTTTTGAACATCGGCATAGGTTTTATACAACAGACGCATGGGGTCATACATCATGAACATCCCCAGAATAAAAGCCAGAAAGGTTCCCTGGCTGACTTCCCCGGAGAGCACCTGAAAACCGCCGTACCACAACACAGCGGAGCCGCCCAGCACTCCCAGCATTTCCATCAAAGGCGACGTGATCTCGGTATATTTCACATCGATCTTCATGACCTCAAGGAACTCGTCATTGTGGCGTTTTAGTTTTTTTTCTTCCTCCGCTTCCAGTCCGAAGGCTCGCACCACTTTAATGCCTGAAAATGATTCGACCATTGTGGAATTGATATCCGCCAACAACTCCTGCCCCCGCCTGCCGAGTTGCCTCAGTTTTCTGGCGATGCGGGAAATCGGAATCAGCGCCAGGGGAATTACAAACACTGCGATCACCGCCCAATCCCATTTCAAATAGAAAATCCAGCCCAACAAAACCACCAGCATGACAAAATTCTGCAGAGTATCTTTGACCTGTTTGGTGATGGACAGCAACATTGCATTGACGTCATTCACCACCCGCGACATCAACTGCCCCGTGGTGTCAATTTCGTAATATCCGTAGGGTAGTTTATGTATGTGCCGAAACAAATCCAGCCGGACCTGGACGACAAGTTCCCAACCGATCTGATAAATGATCCGGCTTTGAATGTAACGCAAGGACCCTTTGACCATGTACAGGACAATGATTACCAGCGGGAGCATCTTCAGCATGAATGCGTCTTTATTGACAAAAATCTCGTCGAAGGTTTTTTGTACCAGGGGCACCGGGGATGTGGAAATAACACCAACGATCACGGAGGTGAAAAGGGTAAAAATCACTTTACCCTTGTACGGGAGGAGATAACTTACCAGACGTTTATATAAGCCGGATTTCATTGCAAAAGAAAGGAGTTTGAAGGACTATTCGATGCTATCCAAAGACAATAAAAAACCCCCGCCCATTGGCTCAACGCCAACGCAACAGGGGCTCCATTCCCTGGGATACAAAAATTCGCGAAGAATTGAATTAGGTTTTCGCAATTTTTTAAATATTGACCTGCCTGCCGTTATTTCTGTGTCGGCAGAAAATCTTCCAAGGTCGCTCCATCTTCAACCATCTGGGTCATGACTTTAACCGATTCCTCGATACCCTTCAGGCAAAGTTCCAAATCTATTTCACGGGCGCCAACGGAGTGGGCGTAATCCAGAACCCGGGAAGACGTGTTGTCTCTCATGAATCCCTTGGGAACCTGTTCAATGCGACCCAGGGCTTCGGGCGTCCAGGTAAAGTCATCCGGATCAATGGTCTCACCTTTGCTGAAATGCTTGGCTTCAAATTTACCCAAATCGCCTTCTGGACGGAGGCCATTGCCATTCTTTTCTTTTTTCACGATCTTTTCATTGATTATGCTTTCAGCAAAAGCCAGGGAGATGGTAAACACCTTTTGAACTCTGGCATTTTTTTCGATCCGCGCATGCGCCCGGTTACGAATGTGGCCTTCCGCAAAACCGTTCAAAAAGTCCAAAGAATCCTGGGTCCAAGTGACTTCCACAGAATCAAAAGTGGTGACCGTGGTCGAAACACTGCCTTCTTCCGCACTCGGCTTGAATTCCGCCTTATTCACCGGCACAAAATTTTCTACGCCAGCCCCGCAAACACCACATTTGACAACATCAAAAGCGACATAAGTTCCGCACTGACATTGAAGGGTTTTGTCCTCTTCCCTTTCCTCTTCCTCCGCCTTGGCTTTTTCTTCGGCCTCAACTATGACCAGTTCCTCAGCGTATTTCTTTTCAAGATCGTGCTGACGATCATCGATCATGCCTTCCAGAGGATCTTCACCTTTTGCCATCTTATCCCGCATTTGATCGCCAATATTGTACATGGCCTTCATGGCGCCTGCCGGCAGAATTTTTTCGCAAGCTTCGGTAATGACTGAAGATGTGATCATGCTATGGCCGCGCTCCAACGCATAACGCAGGATGGCGGAGGTCGCCATAGGCCGTACGAAGCCGGGAATTCTTTTCAATCGCTCCTTGGCTTCAGCGGTCCATTCGATAGTCTCCTCGGCCTGCATGTCGATCGGCGGCTTGTAGACTCTACTGGACAGTAAAACATTACACGGTACCAGGCGAAGCAGGTTTTCAGTATTGCCACCGATATCCATGTCCTGGTCACTGTGTATCCCGATGCGACCCAAAATCAGAAGGTAGGGGTTCTCCTCGCGCGCGTATTGCAGAACCTTCTCAAAAACCTTGCCATCCAGCAAACGGATGGTGCACTCATAACCTTCGTCTTCCACAATTTTCCTGGAAATCTCAAGATGGGATTGGTAAATCTTGGCCAACCCCTTGTCGATGATGTCTTCGTGCAGTTTTTCCTGTTGCTCAAACTTGAAGACCTTGGCTGCATCCTTGGAAAGAACGCCGGTCAGGCTGTTGAACATCGCGTAATGAAAATAGGGATCGAAGGTCGAAATCACTTCCAAAGGACGTTTGAGAGCTTTGGCCATGGTGATTGCGGTCATCAATCCGCCAAAGGCCTGACCACTGCCATCAACGGCCACGACAATTTTACCGCTGGAGGGTTTTTCCTCATGAATCGCCGGTACATTCTTAACGACGAGCGTATCCGTTTTAATGCGGCGAATCACGCGCTCAGCCACGGTGCCAATCATGCTGTCCTTGATAGCCCCCAGCCCAACGGCCCCTAAAATCACCAGATCATAATCCGATTCTTTAATGTCGCGCACCAGCTCAATCCAGTTTCTGCCTTCTAGAGATTTCCCCTCATACGGAATGTTGCGGGCTTTACATTTAAACTTGGGCACATCCAGGTAGGAGTCCGTAATGACTTCCATACCTTTAGTGATCAATTGATCATGGATAGCACGCTGTTTTTCCAGTTCTTTTTCATCCTGATACTCTTCGGGAAGGCCGCTTTCCATTTGGCGGAAACGCACATCATGCATCTTGGCGGCATAAACGTGACTGGAGGTCACCTTGGCTCCGGAATCCTTGGCAAATTCCAATGCGAGATCAATACAGGCATTCGAATAGTCGGAATTGTCGACTGGGATATAAATATGCTTGAACATGGGGCTTGATTCTCCCTTGACTTGATGTTTGATGAGGCCGGGCAGAAACTGGCTGGCCCTATAATACCTTATATATCAAAAAATTTAATGTAATTTGGATTTAGTTCTTGAAGGTGCAAATTAAACAATTGCCGGAGATTTTAGCAAAATTTTTACCTCTGTCAACCGTTAAAGAATGACTTCAGTGGAACCCCGATTAAGGGTCCGGATAAATCGCTAAATATATGAAAAATCGGAGAAAACCTCCAGCGCGAGGTCCCGCTCCAAAGCTTTCTGCTATATTGTCCGTCAAGCTCCAACCAACTAATTGATTTTATTAATGTAATCAAATATATTGCGCATCCAATTTTTGCTTCTTAAATCCAGGTTGGATGGTATATAATCCGACTGCGCGGAACCCGCCCTTATCTGGCTACATAAAACGTATGCTTTGAGACACCATACTCAGGTTTCCTGAAAGGAGAAATTAGATGTTGTTTGCCGCAAAAGAGGATTTGGCAACCCATTTAAAGGGTTCGGTCAGCTTGACCAACGGACACGTCGCACTGGTCGACGCGGAGAAGTTTCAAAAAGACGCTCTGGATGAATTGGTGAAAAACGCGGTTCTCAATGAAAACAAGGAAATCAGAGGGTATTCCCGCTTCATCATCAAATCCATTGCCCAGCAAATGGGAATCATCTCTGCCTCGATTCAGGGCTTGTATGAAACCCGGGGCCAGGGGAAACATCAGGGCTACACGGTTCCCGCCATCAATATCCGGGGGCTCTCCTATGAAATGACTCAGGCCATTTTCCGCACCGCCCATGATCTGGATGCCGGAGCTTTTATTTTTGAAATCGCCAAATCAGAAATCGGTTACACCCACCAGCGACCGCATGAATTGATGGCCGTCATCCTGGCTTCAGCTATCAAGGAAGGGCACCGGGGTCCCGTTTTCGTCCAAGGCGATCATTTCCAGGTCAACGCCGTCAAATACCATCAAGATAAAGAGAAGGAAATAAGCGGTCTGAAGGATCTCATCCGGGAAGCGATCAGCGCCGGTTTTTACAATATCGACATTGACACCTCCACTCTGGTGACCCTCGAACCCTCTGACGTCAACGAGCAACAACGCCTCAATTATGAAGTCGGGGTGGAATTGACCTGCCACATTCGCGAGCATGAGCCGCCAGAAATCACCATTTCGGTAGGCGGGGAAATCGGCGAAGTGGGAAAAGTGAACAGCACTGAAGCCGAACTCCGGGCTTACATGGATAATTTCAACGACCAGCTGGCCAAGGCCAACACGGCCTATAAAGGAATCAGTAAAATTTCCATCCAGACCGGAACCAGCCATGGCGGCGTGCCTCTTCCCGATGGCACCGTCGCGGACGTGGAACTGGATTTTGACACGCTGGCAAGTTTATCGAAAATTTCGCGGGAACAGTATCACTTGGCGGGCGCCGTTCAGCATGGCGCCTCCACCTTGCCAGCCGATTTGTTCCACAAGTTCCCCGAACTCGAAACCGCCGAAATCCATTTGGCCACTAATTTTCAGAACATGATTCTCGACAGCAAACATTTCCCCGCTGATTTCAAGGAAGAACTCTACCAGTATTTGAGAAAAACTTTTGCGGATGAGAAAAAATCCGGAATGACGGATGAGCAGTTCATTTACAAAACCCGCAAAAAAGGTTTCGGCAATCCGTTCAAGCCAAGATTTTGGAACCTGCCCGAAGAAATCAAATTAAAATTAAGGAAAGAGCTGGAAGGCGAATTCAACTTTCTATTCAAAAACCTGAAGGCCGATAATACCAATACCTATGTAAAAGATTCGGTCCAACCCGTCGCCATCCCGCCAAATCTGGAAGAAGAAATTCAATACGCTTGATTTTCAGAAAAGCAAAAAGCCTCTCCACGCATTGTGGGGAGGCTTTTATTTTCAGCTTGTCGCTGGCTTACTAACCTTAAGACTTTTCTCCGGTGAGCACGCCCGCCTGTTTATTTTTCCTGTTCTTAAATTGTTCCACCGTGGTCAAAACGCCTTCCGGCACCGGCTCATCATTGGCGTTCGATCGGATTAAAAAAATCGTTCGGGCAATTGCGGGGTCCGCAAACAATCGCTTTCCTTCAGCGATTACATCCTGCTTGGAAATGCTTTTAACCACTTTCACCATATCTTTGCGGTAATCGAAGTTGCCATCCTCCTCGGTGGCGGCATAATAATAATCGCCGGCCTTCTCCGAAATGCTGTCAGCTTTTTTCTCCAGGGACACGATCAATCCCTGGCGGTGTTTTTCAAACTCTTCGTCACTAAGACCGTCAAACAGTTTAGAGGATTGGCTCATCCAGGCCTCCACCCGCTTTTGCAGTTCAAAAGGGCCGTAGGTGGATGATTGTATGATAAATTTAAAGAACAGCCGGTCTTCCATCCGGCCGTTGAAACTCCATACAATGTATCCCAACTGCTGATTGGTCCGCATCTGGGTATAAAAATCGCTTTTAATGATGGAAGACACCAGTGAGACTTTGGCCGAGCTCTGCAAAGTCCTTTCTCCCACCTGCAAAGCGTAATAGAGCGCGTTATTGTTGTCTGCCACTTTTTTGGAAAATCGAATGAACTCGCCCGCATCCAGAACTTCCACCACCTCTTTATACTTGTCTTCCTCTGGCAAGGAACGGCTTTTCATTTCCGTGAGCAAAATATCCAAGCTCTCGCGCACTTTGGCCTGAGTCCAATTGCCGTGAACCACACCAGTGATAAAAACCCTTTGGTAAAGGGTACGCGCATAATCTTTGATGTCCGCCAAGGTGACTTTGTTCAAAGCCGCCAACGCTTGCTCATGACTGTATTGTTTCACCAGCCATATTTGTTGATTATAATAAGAAGCCCGCGAGTACGCTTGCCCCAGTTTCCGGTTTTCCAAATTCCGAATAATGGCTTCCTTGATATCCAGAAATTTTTACTCGCTGATTTGCACTTTGGTGAGATTTTGAGCCACCAGTTTCAGCAAATCGGATATGCGCTCGGTGTACCCTCCCAAACCCAGGGTCATCCCCTTTTTCTCAATCCCCAAATTATAAGAAAGGCCCGCCAATGAAATCGGATAAGTCATTTCGTTGAGACC
>SMVB01135340.1_pt1 | contig 12966 bp, 13 predicted proteins | sample 2456461 | NCBI WGS metagenome assembly SMVB01 (sample SAMN11095934, study PRJNA526329) | marine sediment metagenome | biome: Marine sediment; feature: Surficial sediment; material: Deep marine sediment; isolation source: Hadal surficial sediment | place: Pacific Ocean | collected 2014-05 | depth...
CGGTCAGCAAGTGGCTCAAACGAAGAGCAGCTATCGAGCCAGTCTTTGGTCATCTCAAATCAGATAACCGAATGTCGAGAAATCATCTAAAAGGTACGGAAGGTGACAAAATTAATGCTTTGCTGTGCGCATGCGGCTTTAATTTCAGAAAGCTACTAAGGGCTTTCTTGTTTTGGTTGCAAAAAACGTTTGGAAGGCCTGAAAAGTGTGATTAATTCATGAATTGCAAAACCTGAAGCTACAAAGTATATAAGGAATAAGGGAATAGGAAATATTGAAGAATGCGTTCTTATACACAAAACTCTCTATTCCCTTATATCTCTATTTCCTTTTCTACCAATGACATAGAAGAACTCATAGCTATGATTTGTGAATAATCCAGGTTAGGTCATTAAATCGTTTGCCCCTGAACGGGTCAGGGACTGGCGCTTCGGCGTCATTATTGACAGCGGCTTCGCCCGCGCTAGGTTTAGATAAAAAATGAACAAAAAAGTAATTGAAGTAAAAAACCTGCGAAAAACGTACGGTTCGGTGGTGGCGGTAGACGAAATCTCCTTTGAGGTTTATGAAGGTGAAATCTTCGGAATGGTGGGCCCGAATGGCGCCGGTAAAACCACCACCGTTGAATGTGTTGAAGGATTAAGAAAGCCGGATAACGGCCAATTAAAGGTCTTAGGTCTGGATCCGCAAAACGATGGATATTCGTTACGCAACCGAATTGGCGTGCAGCTGCAGGAAACCGCTCTTCAAGATCACTTAAAAGTTTGGGAAGCCCTGGATTTGTTCGCTTCCTTCTATTCAAACCCCGTGGATTGGCAGTCACTGCTCGAAAAAATGAATCTGGCAGAGAAGAGAAATGCAGCCTTTAACAAACTCTCCGGCGGACAAAAGCAGCGCTTGTTTATCGCTTTGTCGCTGGTTAATAATCCCGAATGGGTCTTCTTCGATGAGCTCACCACCGGCTTGGATCCGCAGGCGCGCCGTAATATGTGGGACCTGGTGCGGGATATTCAGAAACAAGGCAAAACCGTTGTGCTCACGACTCACTTCATGGAAGAAGCCGAACGACTTTGCGACCGGGTAGCCATCGTTGACCAGGGACGCATCGTGGCTCTGGACACGCCGGAGAATTTAATTCGCGACTTGGGTGCTGAAAACCGTGTGGTGTTCACACTCAATGGCGAGTTTGAAGCTGAGAAGCTGAATGAATTGCCCAGCGTGAGCCGAGTTGAACAGAATGGCGACCGCTGTCAGGTTTACGGCAATGATGAAAGGCTTGTGGTGGATATTGTCAACACCCTTTCCAAAAACGGCTATCCGTTCCGGGACCTGCGGACCGAACAGGCAACTTTGGAAGATGTCTTTCTGACTTTGACGGGGAAAAAAATTAGAAATTAAGAATTATGAATTATGAATTGGAGAAAACAAAATACGCGGCATATTAAAACTATCCCTGATAGAAATGAAATTATTTTTGCGCGAGCCAATGGCAGCTTTTTTTACTTTGGCTTTTCCATTGATGATGTTGTTTCTGTTTGGCAGTATTTATGGCAACAAGCCCACACCATTTTTTGGCGGCTACGGCTCGGTGGATATATCCGTTCCGGCTTACACAGCCATGATTATCGCCACAAGTGGGCTGCTCGGGCTTACGATCACTCTAGCAACTTATCGGGAAAAGGGCATCTTGAGACGTCTGAAGGCCACACCGCTTTATCCGCAAACGATTTTAACCGCACAGGTTTCGGTCATCTTTTTGATGACTGCATTAGGGATGGCCTTGTTGATCATAGCGGCCAAGGTATTTTATAATTTAAAATTTGACGGCAATCCTTTGAATGTTTTCTTAGCCTTCGTTCTCAGCAGCATGAGTTTTTTCTCTCTCGGGTTCATCCTCTCGGGACTCCTGCCGACAGCAAGAAGCGCCCAGGCGGTCGCCATGGTGCTTTTTTATCCCATGCTTTTTCTTTCCGGCGCTGCTATCTCCGAGTGAAGTCATGTCCGAAACGATTCGGAATTATGCTCAGTTCCTGCCCTTGACACATGTGGTCAATCTTTTGCGCGGGTTGTGGATCGGACACGGCTGGGCTGAACATTTAAAGGAGGTGGCGGTTCTTTCCGGAATGCTGGTTTTTGGTGTGGCAATATCGGCTAAGACCTTTCGCTGGGAGTAAGTAGCTAAGTTCGAAGGTATAGCGTCCCTAACAAACACCTCAATATATTCGCTAATCTGGATGGCATAATCTTCCATTGCTTCGAATGCCCGATATGGCCGGATTCGAATGCGGGCTGAGCTATCGATGATCAACAAAGTCGGCAAATGGTTAATCTCAAACCGATCGGAGATTCTTGAATCTTCATCATAAGCTATCGGGAAAGACTAGCTCGTCGGCCATTCAGCTGCCGACCCTCACAAAGGTTTGTTTTTTGTAAATCAGACTTTGCGCCTGGCCCCCATCAAATGAGAATCCAACGACTTCCCCACCTCCGGTAAGCTCCAATCTGAATTTGTTTGCGGCTGCGTTATATAGATTTTTGACCTGATAAATCGCCGCAAGGTTTAGTGTGAAAATCTTGGAATACCCGGGAAGGTTAGTCCGCATTCTGGCTCAGCAAAGATCTTTCACGGTATTGTGAGGGCGGCGTCCCTGAGTGCTCTTTGAAGGCCGCATTACCGAGAAGATAGAATTGAACCCTACATCGGAAGCCGATTTCCGCCAGATTTGAGGTTTTGGCTCGCCGGGTCATCGATCTTCTCTTTAGCCTCCTCAACCCTATTTGAGTTGACAACCTCGAAGAAGTTTTGTTGCAACTTGTGATTGATAATTTGCGAAAGATGATGCACCGATACTTATCGTCGGTTGGGGGCTTTACTCGAATAAATGGGGTTGCAATACTATTTATACATTTGGAGAAAGAGAATTTGGTGACTAAAATTAATCCGGATGATGGTGGAGTAGAAAATACAGCTCAAATCAAAAGTCAATAACCATTATTGCATAAGGCTAACAACTTTATAGAACAATGAAACGTCTTACTAAATGATCAAGTCTGAGCTTTTACTAAATTCAAATTATCTTATTTCGGAGGAGGTGTTTATGAAAAGAAAATCAACCCTGTTCGCTGTAACCATTTTATTTCTTGTTTACAACCACTCCCTGGCAATCAGTCAGGAGCAAAAAGCGAATCTCAGTGCTGAAGAACGGCAGGCTGTTGTTGACAGGATCTCGAATCTAATTACTGAAAATTATGTTTTCTTGGAAGTAGCAGAGAAAAGCGCTGAACACATCCAGGGACAACTGAAAGCCGGTCATTATGACGAATTTACGGAGCCTGAAGGTTTTGCAAAGAAGTTAACCGAGGATTTACAAAGCGTCAACCACGATAAACACATGCGGGTCCGCTTTAGACAACCCCAGACCTTGGCAGGCCAGCCGGAAGACCCGGAATCTGCACGCGCACGGATGCTGCGCCGAATGCGTGCAGGAAATTATGGCTTTCGCAAAGTTGAAATCCTGGATGGCAACATTGGTTATATTGACATGAGAAGCTTCTCAGATGTCGACCTGGGACGACAAGCGGCCGTTTCGGCTATGAGGTTCGTCACTAACTCGGATGCTCTGATCTTTGATATGCGCAAAAACGGCGGTGGCAGCCCGGCAATGGTGCAACTGGTTTGCAGCTACTTATTTGGCAAAAAAACGCATCTCAATAGTCTCTACTGGCGCCGTGGCGATCGGACGCAAGAATTCTGGACACTCGATGAAATCGACGGCAAACGCATGCCGGATGTTCCGGTTTTCGTTCTCACCAGTAAACGTACTTTTTCGGGCGCCGAAGAATTCACTTATAATCTTAAGACCCGCAAACGCGCGAAGATCGTCGGGGAGACAACCGGTGGCGGCGCGAACCCCGGCGGGACACTCCGCATCAACGAACGCTTTGGAATTTTTGTGCCGACCGGCAGAGCAATCAATCCGGTGACCGGCACCAACTGGGAAGGAGTGGGGGTGGAACCGGACATAAAAGTTGAAGCGGACAGCGCTCTGGCGGTCGCACAGAAACTTGCTATTGAAGCCGCTAAGGAATATCGCGAAACCCAAATCGCCAAAGCGACCCAACGCAGTGAAGAGAGGAATCAAACACTCGTCAAGGCAAATGCCCTCTTTGACAAAAATAAACATGCTGAGGCAGAGAGTCTTATCAATACAGCGCTGAACCAGGCAGTTTTGTCAGGTGATCTGAATGAAGGGTTGATTAACGGCATGGGCTACCAGCATTTGCAAAGTGGTGCGCCAGATCTCGCAGTTGCAATTTTCAAGTTTAATGCTTCGAGATATGCTGATTCACCAAATGTTTATGACAGTCTCGGCGATGGCTACGATAAAAACAATCAGCTTGAGCTGGCAAAACAAAGCTATGAAACAGCCTACAAAAAGGGACTTGAGATGCACGATGATAATGTTCAGGCCTACAAAGCAAACTTAGAGAGAGTTTTGAAAAAAATAAGTCTAAAGTAAGTCCTGGTTTGAATAAAAAAGCGGTGCACGCCCTTTGCAGCCGGCTTTTTGTTTTACTAAATCGTTCGCCAAAACTCCTAATTTACTTGAAAATCTTCGAAATAAGTTTAGATTCAACTATAAACTTAAAATAGGCTCTTAACTTATGCCAATCTATGCCCAATACTATTTCTGGCTAACCGGAATTTCTCTTTTCTGTTTTGTTCTCGAACGCATTTCGCCCTGGCGGCCGCAGCAAAAAGCCTTTCGGAAAGGATTCTCGCAGGATGTGCTTTGGCTTGTTTTTAATGGTCATTATCTCGGACTCCTCATGGCGATCTTAACCGGCTATGTTGTGAATCTTTTTAATACCTTCCTGTACCAACTCGGCGTGCCGGTTCCTGAATCTTTGGCTCTTCTGGCCGACATGCCACTCTGGCTGCAGTTCATCCTGTTTTTTATTTTAAAAGATTTTATCGAATGGAACATTCACCGCTTACTGCATAATGTGCCGTGGCTTTGGGAATTTCACAAGCTGCACCACAGCATCGAAGAGCTGGACTGGATCGGCAATTTTCGCTTTCATTGGGCAGAAGTCATTGTCTATAAAACGCTTTCCTATTTGCCGCTCGTTATTCTTGGCATCGACGGCAGTGTTATTCTCATCATTGCAATCATTGGCACACTCATGCAAAACCTCAACCATGCGAATTTGCCGATTAGCTGGGGTCCTTTTAAGTACGTGATCAATTCACCGAAAATGCACGTCTGGCATCACGACGTTGAACTCCATGGTAAAGGCGGCCAGAACTTCGGCATCGTCTTAAGTGTCTGGGACTGGATTTTTAAAACAGTTTATTGGCCGGATGACGAAGAAAAACCCAAGAAATTGGGCTTTAAAGATATGGAGACAACCTACCCGGATGGCGTGCTTCGGCGGTTTATTTATCCTTTTTGGAAGGAGAAACCTTAGTGACAAGTTATGAGTTTCGAGTTCGCAAAGCTAAACTTGAATCGCGAAACCCGAAACCCGGTGGTTTGCGTTACACCATGCTATCTCTTGACAAAAACTCCAAACGAAAATGCCGGCGCAGACAGTACATTTTCAGCTCGGGTGGCACTCTCGATTCCCGCAGAAAGTCCAAACGATTCATTTATTATATAGCTGAATTCAGGCCCGTAGGAGAGATAACTCTGGTTATTTGCAGATAAGCCACCCATGCCGCCGAGCACTGTACTATTGCCGTTCTTGCGGGATTCGACACCGCGAAGTTTAAAGCTAACCAAAAATTTATTGCTGAATGTATAGCCTATTTCTGCAGCGTAATGCCATTCATCTGAATATCCATTCGTCCGATTGTTATACCCGAACTCTGCGGAGAAATAGAGCGGTAAAGGATAGAACGAATGTCCAAACTGCGCTTTAATGAGTTGGTTGAACTCACCATCGCCTGTAAACAATCCATTGGTTTGACTATTGTCTCCGATGGGGAGTCCCAAAATGACTTCAGCGCTGAAAACCGAGCCGCCGCCTCGCAGTAAACCCAGTCTTACACCAACCTCTGAATCAGCAATTCCGGACTTTGAGTCGCCTTCGAAAAAAACAAATCCGCTGTTTTTCCCAACTTGCTTATTCAGGGTGACACGTTTAAACACCGGAACGTTGGCCACCAAAGTCACCCGATCAGTCAATCCGTATTCTCCATAAAAATTCGTCGTATAATCGCTTAAAGTCGGAATATCAATTTTATTACCGGTCGGCTCGTAGAATTGATCGGCGCGAATGAGTCTGAAAGATATTTTGTAAAAACCCTGACCGCGTTTTTGCGTCCAAGCACCTGCCGCCACTTGATTAACCGAGGACAGGAACAAAAATAATAGACAATAACAAATTATACTTTTTCTCACAGGAAACTCCTATCCATTTATTTTAACTCAGCAAAGCCGAACGTGACATTAAATGGCACACAATGAATGACAACCCAATTATACGTCTCAAGTTCAACCGTTCCAGGAATTTGATAACTCTGGGCCCCTGAAGGCATTTTAAGATCACCGAGATCCAAACTGCCAGCGTTGATTCGATTCGCGGTTGATAAAAAGACATGGAGCCCGGGACCATTGCTTGAAGAAAAATCGCTCCCGAATTGCAGCATCAAACTTCCATTTTCCAGCGTTTCCAGAAGCACCGTACCTCTCACAGTGTACGAAGTACCGGATTCCATAAACATCCCTGTGCGGCTTTCACCCAGAATTTCCAGGAACGCGGGAAAACTGTCAATATTATCCGTAGAAGCGATGATATTCACCGTTCCAGGCATCATTGCGCTGAGAAGTCCTGTGTTGTCAATCGTTGCGATGGATGGATCAGAACTACGCCAGCTAAAAACCTTGCCCACCAGTCTATCATTATTTAGATTAAAAGCGGCGGCGAGATATTGTTGAGTCTCCCCTACCCTTATGCTGCCGCTGTCCGGTACCACTGAAACCGTTGCCACTTGGCTGGGATCCGAAACAACTGTTAACAGAGCAGGTTCACTCTCCACGCCATTCGCGGCAGCAACAATCATAACTTGACCGGGCTGATTTCCAACTGCGGAACCATTTGCATCTATGGTGGAAATTGAGGCGTCCGAACTCATCCACTGAAATGACGTGCCGGGAACAATTTCGCCCAGGGTGTCATAATAGGTCGCTTGAAAGCTGATGGCACTCCCTTGTTGAATGGCCGATGTTCTTGGCTCAATTTCAATTCTAGCAGGATTACCCAAAGGTGATTCAGTGATTAGATCTGTGCCGATGCAACTTAGAGCGAAAATCAGAATACCCAGCAGTCCTGAGCATATTTTTGCCATTTTAAACTGATCCTCATTAAAGTTATTTTTGATAAAATAGAGTTAATTTAAATACGTTCAAAGCAAATTTTTCGAATTCGTTTGTTAAAAAATAAAGCCGCTTCATTCTGATTGCAAAAACAAAGCGGCTTTTTAAGCTCTATTTTATGGTAGCCGAGCCGGTTGGAAATCCCGCAGCATTGTTACCAATTGAATAAGTAACGTGGTCGACTGCGGGACTCGGAATAGAGCCAACCAACGGCTTTAGAGTAAACGGCCCCGCAGCGTCATCCGGTGATGGTTCAATGGAGATGACTGCGGTGCCGCCGGCAATATCAGTGGGAAAAGTCAGTCCCGGGGGAGCACTCTGGAGAAAATCTTCTCCCGGGAAAGGAGGTCCGCCTTGAGTACCACTGTACGGTGCGGCATCATCAACAGCGGCGGGATTGGTGAAGGTACCGGTTGTGACCGGAGTACCGCTGATAACCGCCCAGCCTTCATATTTCCAGCCGGCGGGCAAAGCGGGCAGGCTCAAACCCTGGGCAGGACTCCCCGAGGAAAGATCGAGAAACCAGATGCCGCTGTTCTCATTGTTGGCAGCACCGTCTGTAGGGGTTGCTAAAATGTAACTTCCGGAAGCGGAAGTAAAATCATCCCCTAAAGCGGCAGCATCGCCAACAGTCAGATTCGCTGATAAATTGGCAAGGCTTCCGGACAAGTAGTGAGTATCCGCCGGAATGGCATCTGTGTCTCCAGACGGCTCGATGGTCACAATGATTGCGGTGGTGCCGCTGAGATCGATACCAGTGTCGAATTCACCATTTGCAATGGCATTGCCACTCAGGTCAACTATATTACCACTTGCATCTACATTAAACTTTCCGGTCGTAACGGGGGCATCATTGATAATTGCCCACCCTTCGAAATGAAAACCATTTGCCAAAGGTTGTACACCGGTCAGGCTCAATTGAAGCGTGGTTGGCGCCTCCGGGCCATTTTCGTCATTTTCACATCCAAGGCTGATTAGAAAAAAAAGCATTCCGATGATTAGAAATTTGCGTAACATAATTCTACTCCTTCTTTTGTTAATACATGAACCGCTACTTTTGTTTGCGATAAGAAACAAAATGATTATCACAAAACTATCACGAGGAGATCATAAGATTTTAAAATGAGTGGGAGTTGAAGCAATAGCTTAAAAAAAAGGAGTTTCGAGGAGCGAAGAGCGATAAGTCAGGATTGAGGATTGAGGATTGAGAATAGAAGATCGAGGATGGAGCATTGAGGAAGCGATCCGGAGCTAATCGTTAGGAGTCAAAGAAGGTTGTTTATGCTTAAAAAGTTTCTCGTTTCACGAAGCCTAGCAGGAGCTCGTCGAAGGGTTCAGCTCGAAATGGACGATTGTGTTGTTTGATGATTAATTGGCATGAAAAGTCTTTAAATCAAAAGAAAATGTAGTGCCTTCCTGCTCCACACTCTCAACAGATATTGTGCTTTCATGAAGCTCAAGAATTCTTTTGGCGATCGCAAGTCCCAAACCCGTCCCTCCCGAAGATCGGCTGCGACTTTTTTCCACCCGAAAAAAGCGCTCAAAAACTAAGGGGATTTGCTCTTCGGGTATGCCGACACCGGTATCGGAAACAACGACGCGAACTTTGTTATGGTTTTTAGAAAGGCCAACAGTAACCGTGCCCTTTTCCGGCGTGTACTGTAGCGCATTATCAATAAAATTCGATAGCGCTCGCTCGATCATCCCGATGTCAGCTTTTACCATCAGTAAATCTTCGGGCAGCGAAGCTTGTAAATCGACTTTGCGGGATTCGGCTTCGGGTTTAAACTTCATGACGACATCCTGCGTCAGTTCAGCCATGGAAAACGCTTCCGGTTTGGGTTGAACCTGCTTGGCGTCGAGCTTGGAAAGCTCAAATAGCTCGCTAACTAACCTGCTCAGCATGGTGGTATTATCGTAAATAATTTGCAGGTATTTCTTTCTGTCAGGTATACTCAGACTCGAGTCTTTCATCAGGATGGTCTCGAGGTAACCTTGCATTGAGGCCAAGGGACTGCGAAGATCGTGCGAGACATTTGCAATAAGCTCCCGCCGGAGGTGGTCCGTTCGCTTCAGCTCATCCATATTGGCAACAATTGTGTCTGCCATTTGGTTAAAAGCACTGGCTAATTGCCCGATTTCATCATTCGATTTGATATCGATTCGTTCTTCAAATTCACCTTGTTCAAACTTCTTAACGACGGTTGTCATTTTGCGAAATCTTATTGTTAAAAACGCAAACAAAATGAGACCGATGATTCCAGTGGAAAGACAAACGAGACCGAGATTAATCGCAGTGGTTCGGATAATGTAACTTTCTTTGATCATCGCAATTGTAGAATCGTACTTCTCGCCGCCTAAAATAACATAGAGGAATCCGTCGATATCTGAACCGATTTTTAGCGTTGAAGCTGAAAAAGGTTTCTTGCGGCCTATATGCCGCGGATCATCTCCCAAGATGGGGAGTTTATCTTCTCCACTAAGAAAGTCACGAATAGGCTCTAGACAAACGGAATCCCGTTTAACTTTTTTCTTCGGATCGGCAAAAAATGCCAGAATTTGTCCCACTTCATCGAGCAGGTAAATTTCAACTCTTGGATTCATGACCATCAAATGATGAATCGTGTGCTCGATTCCTTCGGTGCCCAAACTGTCTGTGAGAAAGGGTTTAAATTCATTGGCGAGATCCTGAGCCAAATTACGATTGAGATGCTGCTCTGATTCCCAAACAAACTTTAAGGAAGAATTAATCGTAATTAGAATCTGCACCACCCCCACAATCAAAAGCAGAATCAAAAATACCGCAGAAATCCGACCGTAAAGGCTGTTGATAAATTTGTTCATGAGGAAAGCTCCTCCGGTTCGACAAAACTATAGCCGATTCCCCAGACCGTCTTGATGTATTTTGAGTTTGCCGGGTCCTGCTCGATCTTACTGCGAAGTCGATTAATATGTGAGTTAACAGTATGCTCGTAGCCGTCAAATTGGTATCCCCAGACAATGTCCAGCAGCTCCTGCCGGCTGTATGCGCGGCCGGGATTCGAGGCAAAGAGTGCCAGCAAGTCAAATTCTTTTGCGGTCAAATCGATTGGCGTTTTATCCAGGAGTACTTTTCGCTTTTCTAAATAAATTTTCAAATCCCCAAAAATGAGTTCTTTGCTTTTGGAGTCGCCGGTTGCTTTATCTTTATCCGCTTCTATTCTGCGAAAAATCGCCTTAATGCGTGCCATCAACTCACGAATACTGAATGGTTTGGTAATGTAATCATCGGCGCCAAGCTCTAACCCGAGTACTTTATCCAGTTCCTCAGACTTTGAAGTCAGCATTAAAATAGGTGTATATGTATTTTGAGCGCGAATTTGCTTGCAAACCTCAAAACCGTCCAGCTTCGGAAGCATCAGATCTAAAATGACCAAGGCATATTCACCTTCCTCGAACTTTTGAACTCCGGCGACACCGTCCGCGGCTTGATTCAATTGATAACCCAAATCGCCGAGATGAATCTCGAGAAGTTCCGAGATATTCGGATCGTCTTCGATGATCAAGATTTTATTATTTTTCTGCATAAATTTTAGTCACTTAAATTAATTTTTGTGTTCAATATAAGAAAAAAATATCACGAAAATATCACGATAGGCTAAAAAAATAGCCATTAAAAGAGAAAACTTCAACTAATTTTCACCCGGACTTGGCCGGCAAGAGATTAAATAAAATTAATATAATAAGCTGCCGCAGAATTTAAAACAAACATCATCACTTCTGCAGTGGAATTTCCATTTCTGTGGGTAAAATTCATGTCTCCGGTACGTTTCTTTCGACCATTCGGGATTTGCAATCACCGATTCCCCCGTGAGAGGGGAATTTGATTCTCCTAATATTTAGCAATCAAGGATTACAGTTCGATCCCGGTCGAGCAATGAGACCCGTAAAAATCAAAAACATGATTCGGCTCAATATATTATTTTCTTTAAAGTTAGGGCATATAAGAAAATTTTTATTTCACTAATAGCGAAATAAAATTGACTTTAGAAGTTTTTTTTCTATATTTAATACTTAATATAAAAACAGCAACCCGCTGAACTTAATAGACTTAACCTCAAGCCTACAAGGATTTAATGGCAAATTTAACCGAAAAAGAAGTTCTGGCAGCTTTGCAAGGAGTGCAGGATCCGCAAACGGGACAGGATATTGTCGCCAGAAATATGGTCAAGAACATCCGGATTGATAACTCAACCGTTGTGTTTACCTTAGAATTTAAAAGTGACGCCCACCCCGATAAGGAATCTATCCAGGAAAATGCCCGGGCAGCAGTGAAGGCTCTCGCGGGCATCGAGACGGTCAATGTGATCCCGGTAATGAACGATCCTTTGAAGGTCATATCTTCAGCACCTGCACAACCGCCTGCCGGAATGCCTCCGCAGCAACCTGTGCAGCCGCAACCGCAAAAAACTATGCTGAATGCAAAGTACACCATTGCGGTGGCAAGCGGCAAAGGCGGCGTCGGTAAAACGACCGTGTCAGTGAACCTGGCGGTTTCTCTCGCCAAAACAGGTGCGAAAGTAGGCCTGCTCGATGCAGATATTTACGGGCCGAATATCCCGATTATGATGGGCGTAGACGACAAACTCGGCACGCGCAACAACAAAATTGCACCGTTATCCAGATACGGAGTCGAAATGGTTTCCGTGGGATTCATCTCTCAAGGCGACGCGGCTATCATCTGGCGAGGACCGTTGGTCGGGCGAATGATTCAACAATTTCTGCAAGACGTAGATTGGGGCGAATTAGATTATCTGGTTATTGACCTGCCCCCGGGGACCGGTGACGCCGTGCTTACGCTTACGCAATCATTACCCCTCACCGGTGCAATTGTGGTAAGTACGCCGCAAGACGTTGCGATGGCCGATGCCAAGAAAGGCATCAACATGTTTAAGAAAGTAGAAGTTCCCATTCTTGGTATCGTTGAAAATATGAGTTACTTCCTCTGTCCGCATTGTGACAAACGTACTGAAATCTTCGATCATGGCGGTGGCAAAAAGACCAGCCGACAGTTCAAAATCCCATTTCTTGGCGAAATCCCTCTTGATACCAAAGTTAGAGTCGGCGGTGACACCGGAAAACCTATCTCGATATCCGATCCCGATTCTCCAGCCGCAAAAGCATTCAAAACACTTACCGATACGATAATCCAGCAAGTCAGCACAACCAAAGAGGACTCAGGAGTCCTGAAACGCATTTTTAAAATTAGTTAATAGATAACCATAAAGACACGAAGAGCATAAAGTAAAACAAAAAACTTTTTCTGCATTACGGTATTTATTACAACGGTAAACGAAATCATGTAACTATTTATTTCTTCGTGACCTTTGTGCTATTGTGGTTAAATTTTGATTTTGTTTTCAAGCTAGATTTGGTTTAATATATTTTCAACTTCAACGCGCACTGCATCAGCAGGGTTTGGGTCTAAATCAGATAATATTATTAACCTTTCCCTGGGGGTAGTCACGGGGAAAGGAAACGGTAAGATGGAGAAATTCCAGTACCCGGGCACGCAATTATGTGGACAGACCAAGCTGACAAAAGC
>SMVB01199308.1_pt1 | contig 12964 bp, 11 predicted proteins | sample 2456461 | NCBI WGS metagenome assembly SMVB01 (sample SAMN11095934, study PRJNA526329) | marine sediment metagenome | biome: Marine sediment; feature: Surficial sediment; material: Deep marine sediment; isolation source: Hadal surficial sediment | place: Pacific Ocean | collected 2014-05 | depth...
GCGGCCTGAGATCTACCGTTTATGGGGTTGTGCCGGCCGGTTCGCTTTCCCCTGACACCGCCCTAATGCCGCTTCATCTCCTCGGCGAAAGAAATCTGTGTCATGCGCCGGATGACAATCGTTCGTTAGGAGACATTCGAACTACTGGGGCCGTGAGTGTACTCCCATTCGCACAGTACGAGGGTGTGACCGCCACCGAACTCGCGCTGCGTTACCGAGAGTTCGGGTGGCGGAGCCTCGGTGGAGGAGTGGCGTGAGCGATATCGAAACCAATCGTCAATTTTTGCCTGGAGCGTTGCCTCACTCCAGTACCCCGCGCCAATTGTGCCCCCGAGGTGCAGTAAGGCAGCACAGAAAATGTGACGGCGGGTGGAGAGCGTAGCGGCATGGGGCCTGAGCAAGGAGTCCATCCAGTAGACGACGGTGTGCCGGTCGGGTTGTGTCCAGGTCTGCCCAGTTCGTTCAGCATCCAGGCCCATTAGCGCGACGACATCCTTACGATATGCGTCCAGCGCCGAGTCGGCGTCTTGCTGTTCACGTTCGCTTTTGCTTGCGTGGCGGACTTTGAGTTCCACCCAGTACCACGCGTCACCAGCGGCCGAACGCAAGCAAAGATCAACCCATTTGACGGCACCCTCGGTGCGCCAGTCCCGGTTGTCTGAGCGAGGGAGTCGCACAGGGTAACGAGTGATGTATGGAATTTCGTTGGGGAAGGGCATCCACCTCGTATCCGAACATCTACTCTTCAGCTCGGTATAAAGCTCGACCTGCACCCAAGGCTCCGGCATTCCCCATTCGAGTGCGCTTCCGCCACGCTCGCACACAGCCTCGAAAACGTTGAACCAGTTGATCGATGGGAGATGATCAGGCTGTGCCGTCATGTTTCATCCTTGAGCTGGAACAAGCCAGCATTGTCTCAAATGGGCAGCCGAGGCGTTGGCGTCCCTCGTGTCCCGCTGAAAAATCCTAGAATACGCCCCGTTTCTTGGAGGGGGATCCAAGTTTCGGCAGCGTAGGAAAATTTTTAGTTTTTGTCCCTATTCGTCGACGTTGTTGGGGGCGTTTCTGTTTACGCGATACGTCAAGGGTCGAGAGGGCTTTGTCAAGTTAACCGGATTCACTACGAAATCTCGGTAAATCGCTGATGGCTGCTATACGCAATTTCAATGGCTTAGCCTCATAGAGAAATACCGAAAACAGTCTATAATCAGTTAACTTGACAATGCCCACACTGGCGCTCCGCGCGCTTGTTGGACCGACGCCCTCTCCATGTTTGGCTATATTCAATGAGTTTCGGACACCAGCACATCGATGACAGTCTGCCGGGTCAAAGTTCCGACGGGCTGGCCGTTGGTGTTCACTACGGTGACATCTCCACCGCGAGCCATTACGACGGCCGCAATATCGCCGATCTTCGCGTGCTCCGGCACTGAGATGGACGCGCTGACAGCCTCCTCGGGCAATGCTGTAACCATGACCGATTTTACCGAGAGCACCTTGGAGCGTGAAATTCCCTTGGTGAATTCCTTCACGTAGTCCGTCGCGGGATTGAGCACCAGCTCCTCGGGCGTACCGATCTGAACAATCTTGCCATCCTTCATGATGGCGATGCGATCAGCCAGTCTGATTGCCTCGTCAAAATCGTGAGTGATAAAGACGATCGTCTTGCGCAACACGCTTTGCAGGCGCATGAATTCATCCTGCATTTCGCGACGGATGAGTGGGTCAAGGGCGGAGAAAGGTTCGTCAAGAAACCAGATGTCGGGTTCCACGGCCAGCGAACGAGCAATGCCGACCCGTTGTTGCTGACCGCCCGATAGTTCCCGCGGGTAATAGTTCTCACGGCCCTGGAGCCCCACCAGTTCGATCATCTCCAGCGCACGCTGTTCGCGCGCCCGTCTATCAACACCCTGGATCTCCAAGGGAAACGCGACATTTCCAACCACCGTCAGGTGTGGCAACAAAGCAAAGTGCTGAAACACCATGCCCATCTTGTGACGCCTGATTACGTTCAGTTCCCGTTCCGACATGGCCTGCAGGTTCTGCCCATCAAACATCACATAGCCGGCAGTCGATTCAATCAATCTTGAAAGACAGCGTACCAGTGTGGACTTGCCGGAACCGGACAGCCCCATGATAAGGAAAATCTCGCCCTCGCCGATTTCTAACGTCGCATTGCGCACAGCGGCGATCAGTCCCGCTTCGTCCAGCGCTTCCGGCGAAGGGGCGTTACCATGCCGTGCCAGAAACCGGCTGGCGTTGTTGCCGAATAGCTTCCAGACGTTGTGGCATGAGAGTTTTATCTTTCTCTCTGCCGTATTCGTACCATCGGTCTTTGCGCTTGTCATTTCGACTTTAGCCGTCTTCACTTATGGCTGGACTGAAAGTATCTCAACGTTGCTCGTGTCATTCTCTTCCTTTGAAGCCACGATCACCGAAACGCCCAAGTCCCGGATCGCGCCGACCGTATTTTCATCCCGGCAATCCGTTATCAGCACGTCGACCCTCGATGCCGGAATGGCGGTCATACGGTCACGTTGCCCAAGCTTACGCGCCGTCGCCAGCACAACCGTTTTCGCCGCCCTATTGTTCATAATACGTGCGATCGTTGCATCGGCTTCATAGGAATACGTCAATCCTTCACTTGCGGAGAACCCTTCGGCGGCGAGGAATGCTGTATCAGCATTGATTGCAGACAACATCTGTTCGACAAAATCACCGGCGGTCCCGAGTGTTCTATGCCGTACCAAGCCGCCGGCAAGATAGGCGTTAATTCTAGGATTTTCCGACAGCATTGTCGCGATGTTTACACCGGGCGTGGCCACGGTTAGTGACATGTCCGATGCCACCAGTTCACGGGCAAGCGCCAGTACCGTCGATCCATCGTTCATGAACAATGTTTGATCGGGCTCGATCAACTCGAAGGCGGTACGCGCGATAAACCGCTTTGCATCAAGATCGATTTGTTCACGTAATGCAAATGCCTGATCGGCGCCACGGGGTGCCGTGACCGTTGCGCCACCATGTGTTCGTCGGACCGAGCCGTCCTCTTCGAGAATCGTCAAATCACGTCGGATCGTCGCGACAGACACGTCGAGATCGCGAGCCAGGGCTTCAACCGCCACCGTGCCATCCATGAGAAGTTGCCGTTGAATCGCAGCGCGGCGGGCCGATGGGTTTCGATTTCTGCTGGTCATGGGGTCTTGTAGCACGAGAAAAACAATCATTCATCCCCAATAAACGATCAAAAACAACAGGAATTATGATTGTAATCTATCGTTTTTGCCATTAGCGTAGCCTCTGCCGTTGTAAAACAATCGGCTTCGCGAGTCATTTCGCGCAAGCGCACAAACACTAGGGAGGAATGAAATGCTTAGCAGTATTCGAGATTGGGCGGTTGGCGTCGTCATGTTGGGACTGGCGGTTGGCGGCATCGGGATGACTGCCGCCGAAGCAGGTGTTCCAGAATCGAAGGAGCCCATCAAAGTCGTCATGATGGGTTACTCCGGCGATAACATTATCATGTTCATTTACGGAGAACTGATCAAGAAGCTCGGCTACAGCGTTGAATACACACCCGCTGACTACATCGGCCAATTCACGGGCGTTGCTGCCGGCGATCTTCACATTGCGTCCCCGGGTTGGGATACAACAGCCAAGGCTGTGCTTGCTGACGCGTTTGCATCTGGCAACGTTCTCAACATGGGGGACATAGGTATCGCCGTTAATGAAGACTGGTGGTATCCGCTATATGTAAAAGATGACTGTCCCGGCCTGCCTGACTGGAAAGCCTTGCTTGAGCCCGATTGCGTCGAGGCGCTTTCGGTGCCCGAGACGGAACCCAAAGCCCGGTTCCTCAGTGGACCGATTGAGTGGGGCGGCACGGACCCAGAGCGTATCGCCGCAATGGGTCTCAACTTCGAAGTCATCAATGCCGGTAGCGATGGCGCTCTTGCCGCTGATTTGGTCGCGGCGATCAAGCGTAAACAGCCGATCATCGCCTGGTCATGGGAGCCATACTGGATTCCCGCACTTTATCCGGGCGAATTCGTAACATGGCCGGAATATGATGATGCCTGTTATGACGATCCGTCATGGGGCATGAACTCTGCCATGACCCACGATTGTGGCCGGCCCAATGGTTTAATGTGGAAGGCTGCATGGGCTGGTGGCGAAGCGATTTGGCCAAAGGCTTATGACGTTTGGCGTAAATTCAAGCTGGATGCAAAGACGGCCGGCGAATTGGTGTACAAGTCCGACGTTGACGGGATGGACACCAAGGCAGTCGCTGAACAGTGGATTGCCGAGAACGAGAGCATCTGGAAAGCTTGGCTCAAGTAGGCCTCTCCCGTGCCAGGATAACGGCTGTGATCGGGACCACGTCTCGATCACAGCCTAATCCTGTATATTCCCTTGTTTCGCTGTGGAAATTTCGGGAACGATAAAGCAGTAATCGGCCGAATCCAGGGACCCAGCCCATGACAGCGATGAAGTTGGCGTATAACACCTCATCGCTGCGATTAAAACCGAGCGTAGTATTCATTCTTCTCGGCATTTTTTCGATTTTTCTAATTGAATATCAGTCAGCGACACTGGCGTGGGCCAACGAATATCCCCGTTCGTGGGTTATCCCATTCAGTAAACACCTGTCGGCGACCATCAAGTGGCTGCTGAACGACGCCGATCTTGGATTCTTCACCTTCAAGGAATTCACCCGCGCTATTGGCGCCTTGCTTGATGCCCCAACGCTGTTTCTCAAGAAACTGCTGGTAACCGGTTTCAAAATTGACGGTGACAGCGGCACGGTGTTGCAAATCCCGCCCTTGTCATGGCTCGGCGTAACGATCGGCTTTGTGTTACTCGGCGCGTCTCTTGGCGACCGGCGCCTGACCGGTTTTGTGCTTCTTTCATTTCTCTATGTCGCGCTTATCGGTCTTTGGGACAGCACGATGTTGACGCTCGCGTCGATAATCGTCGCCGTCTTGATCGGCATTGTTGCCGGCATGCTGCTGGGTATCGCGGCCTTCAAATGGGTGATCATGGATCGCATCCTGACACCTGTGTTTGACTTCATGCAGACCATGCCGGTGTTCGCCTATCTGGTGCCCGCGTTGATGATGTTTGGCTATGGCCCGGCCGCTGCCATGGTGGTCACGCTGATCTATGCCATGCCGCCCATGGCGCGCGTGACCAAGATTTCCCTGACTCAGGTGAGTAGTGAAACCGTGGAATTCGGCCGCATGGCGGGATGCTCTTCCACGCAACTGACATGGAAAGTTATGATTCCATCCATCCGACCGCGTCTGATGGTCGGCGTTAACCAAGTGATCATGCTGACCCTGAACATGGTGATTATCGCGTCGCTCATTGGCGCGGGCGGTCTGGGGTTCGATGTGTGGCAAGCGCTCAAGGCGCTTCGTATCGGTCAGGGCGCCGAGGCTGGAATCGCGATTACCCTCGTCGCCATCGTGCTGGATAGACTCAGTCAGCGATACGCGGCGCGCAGACCCGTTCACCGCGATTCTGCGCCATCTTTTTTCGAACGATACAGGTTGTTGATCACCATCGCGGTCCTAGCCATCGGAACAACCGCCGTCGGACACTGGGTTCCCGCGGTTTCTCAGATTCCCGATTCCTGGACATTCAGCACCGGAAAGTTCTGGGACAATATCATCGATTGGATCAACATCAATCTGTATGAATACATCGACGGCTTCCGCCGCTTCTTTTTCATTTATCTCCTAAAACCGTCCAAGAGTTTCATGTTGTCGTTGCCATGGCTTGGAGTTGTTCTCGTCATTTCCGCCATTGGCTATCATTTGGGACGGCTGCGCTTGGCGATCCTCTGCGCCGTGCTAGTTTCGTTCATCGCCATGGTCGGGTTGTGGGAAAAGGCCATGATCTCGGTGTACCTCGTTGGTGTTTGCGTATTTCTGGCGAGCATTGTCGGCATCCCCATCGGCATAATTTCAGCGCAGAATGATCGCGTTCATAACGTTGTTCTGGTGGTCATAGATACGCTGCAAACGCTGCCGTCCTTCGTCTACCTCATCCCGGTAATCATGCTGTTTAGTGTTGGCGAGTTCTCCGCAATGATTGCCGTTGTGATGTACTCAATCGTGCCGGCAATTCGCTATACGGATCACGGTATCCGGCAGGTTCCGCCCCATCTAATCGAGGCCTCCCGCGCCATGGGCTGCACGCGAATGCAAATTTTGAAACGAGTCCAACTGCCATTGGCGCTCCCGGACATCATGCTCGGCGTAAACCAGACTCTGATGATGGGCCTCAGCATGCTGGTGATCACGGCTCTGGTGGGGACACGTGACCTTGGTCAGGAAACCCTTATCGCCCTGTCAAAAGTCGATCCGGGACGTGGTGTTACAGCGGGAATGTGTGTCGCGTTTATCGCCATCACGGCCGATCGTCTGATCAACGCGTGGGCGCGTAGGCGCAAATTGGAGTTCGGTCTCGATGCCGCACGTCAGCTCTAACCCTCGGGCCGTCGTCATCGGCGGCGGGGCGACCGGGTGCGGCGTTGCCCGTGACCTGATTTTGCGGGGATTCAGTGTCACCCTTGTCGAGTTTGGCGATCTGGGTTCCGGTACCAGCAGCCGCTTTCACGGCATGCTGCAATGCGGCGCGCGCTATGCCGTCAGCGATACGGATTATGGCGCTGAATGTATGCGCGAACGCCGGATTGTCGCGCGCCTTGCCCCTGAGGCGGTTGAGCGGACCGGGGGTTTGTTTGTTTCGCTGCCAGACGACCCGCCGGGGTTCGGCGACGAATTTCTCGCTGGATGCCAGAACGCCAAAATCCCGATCGATGAGTTGGACCCCGATCTGGTCATGGCGGAGGAACCAAATATAAGTCGTCATATCGTAAGGGCCTTCGCCGTTCCCGATGCAACGGTCCACTCCTGGAAGCTGGTGAACTTGCTGGCCGATGACGTGCGCCGTCGCGGGGGTGAGATTCTGACGCGCCACCAGGTCACGGAAATCGACGTGTCGGGTGGACGGGTGCGAAGCGTTTTGGCCGTGGGGAGTGGAGGAGAGCGGCGGATCGAAGCGGATGTGGTGATCAATGCGGCGGGGGTCTGGTCGGCGCGCGTCGCATCATTGGTTGGTGAACCCGTCGACCTTCAGCTCACCAAGGGATCGATTATCGTTTTTTCGCATCGATTGGTAGCGCGCGCTGTTAATCGCTGTAGACCGCCGACAAGCCACGACATCATAGTTCCGACCGGAACCGTCAGCCTGTTCGGCACCACGTCGGAGGTCGTCGATGACCCCGACACGACTCATGTCCGTCCGGATGAAATACAGGAGCTGCTCGACAAGGCCGAGCCGCTGATTCCTGGAATTCGCGGTTATCGCGCCTTTCGCGCCTGGGCCGGGGTGCGGCCGTTGTACAAGCCGAATAACTGGACGTCGGACAAACCGCTACCGCGGCGGCATTTCGTCACTGATCATGCCGACAATGACATCCTGGGGTTTTTCACCGTATGCGGCGGGTCGCTGACGACACATCGCGCCATGGCCGAGGATCTTGGCGATCATGTTTGCCGGCGGTTCGGCATAAACGCGCCCTGCGAAACGGCGACCACGCCATTGACCGCCGGCGCCGCGAACTCGGACTGGCGGCCGGCGGAAAACTTCCAGCGCATCGAACGAGATCGGGCGTTCACGGCGCCTGTCTGTGAGTGCGAATCGGTGGATGGCGCCGAGGTGATTGAGCTCATCCGGTCCTGTGGCATCCGACATCTTCATGATTTGCGCCGGCGCTTGCGGATCGGCTTCGGCCCATGCCAGGGAACCTATTGCAGCAGCCGGGTTGCGTCGTTGATCGCTGAACAGTATCCGGATTACCGGGCCGAGGATGATCTCGGAAGATTTTGGACCGAACGCCTTAAAGGAACCATGCGGACAGCCTGGGGTCATCAGGCGCGACAGACCCTGCTGAGTGACGCGATCTATCGGGAAACCCTGGGCATTCGGCTCACGCAGGACATCCTTCCAGCCGAGGATCATAGATGAAAACCGATGTCCTCATTGTCGGTGCTGAATTGGACGGTTTGATCGCGGCGACGCGCCTGCTCGATCATGGCCGCTCGGTTCGCATGCTGTCGACGGGCGTTGGGTCGCTGCATTACGCACCTGGCGGGATACATGTTCTCGGCTATGCGCCCGATGGTAACCAGCGGACTCTATCATCGCCGTTCGATGCCATATCGCACCTCGATGAACACCACCCCTTCCAAACGATCGGAACCGAGAAGGTTCGCACCGCCCTTGATTGGTTTTTCGCGGACGCTGGACCCGCGGCCCATTGCTTTCGCTCGAATGGCAATAATGCCTTGACCGTCTCGCCCGCTGGGCTCGGCATTCCCGTCTACGGCGTTGCCCGGCACCAGGCGATCTTCGAGTGCCTGTCGGGTAAGCAGGCCGCCATTGTCCGCGTGCGACATCATCGAGACTTTCCGGCAGAGTTGCTGGCGCTCGAGCTTGGCAAGACGGGCGTGGATGCGCACATCGTTGAAATTGACGCGCCCGGATCAGTCGTGGAGAACGCGGGACTGGCCAGAGCGTTTGACGCGCTGGACGATGGCGACGGCTATTTCAGCGGCCTCGCGAGCCAAATTCCGGACGGAACAGAGGTTGTTATGTTCCCTGCGGTTTTGGGCCTTCGGGAACACAGCCGGGTTATGGCCGCTGTCGAGCGAGCATTGGGCATACCGTGTCTCGAGGTTCCCACGCTTCCCCCCAGCGTCCCCGGAATGCGCCTTCAATTTGCCTTCGAGCGCTCGCTCAACGATCGTGGGGTCATCATCCACACCGGCGTCCATATCGAGCGTCCTCGCATCGAAGGCCGCCACTGCGTCTCACTCGTTGATGACATGGGCCGGACCCATGACGCCTCGGCCATCATCGTGTCAACCGGCGGCATCCTCATGGGAGGTCTCGACGTTGATTCCCGTGGCGCGGTCCGCGAAACGGTGCTGGGTCTGGATGTCCACCAAAGCGAGCCATTGAACGCCCTTTCGGTGGACCAGTCCCTGAGCGCCCTGCATTTGGCGGGTGTTGTAACCGATGGCGATCTGCGCCCGGCAAGCAACGGCTCCACAGCGTACGAGAACGTCTTCGTTACCGGGCGCACGCTCGCTCATTGGAACCCGGCGGAGGAAAGCTCGGCGGAGGGTGTGTCGATTGCGACCGGGTGGGTAGCGGCCGAGGCTGCCCACGCGCACTTGGGAGTTTTGCGAGATGGATAGTGGTGTTTTTGTCGGCATCGATCATGGCGGCACGACGACAACGGCATTGGTCTTTGATCCCGAGCGCGGGAAGCGCTCGGCTCACTCCGTACCGATGCCGAAGACCACGCCACGGATCGGCTGGGTCGAGCACGATCCCGAGGATTTCCTGAACACGAGCATCGCTGCCGCGGCCGGCGCCTTGGCGGATGCCAATCTATCGTGGCATGACGTGAAGGGGATTGGATTTGCCAACCAGGGCGAAACCAGCATGGCCTGGTCGAGGGAAACCGGTATGGGCATCGGCCCCGCGCTGTCGTGGCAGGACAGACGAACCAGCGAGATCTGCGCTGCATTGGAAGACCAGGGCGTTGGCGACTTGGTGCGTGAACGAACCGGCGTCCGGCTCGATCCGTACTTCTCTGCGTCAAAATTCCGCTGGTTGATCGACAATCTTCCCGAGGTATCCGCCGCCCGGAGCAAGGGGACACTGCGCCTTGGCGGAACCGAAACCTATGTTATCGACAGACTGACACACGGCGCGGTGCACGCAGCAGACGCCGGCACGGCCTCGCGGACCGCGCTGTTCAACCTTCGCGATGTCTGTTGGGATCGGGATCTGCTCGACGCATTCGAGTTGGTCGAACATCAACTGCCGGAAATACGCTCGACCTGTGGGGATTTTGGGACCGCGAGACACCCTGAATTCGGTGGCGCCTCCGTGCCGATTACGGCTGATGCGGTCGATGCTCATGCAGCGCTGTTCGCGCAAGGGTGCAAGGACAACACGACCGTGAAAGCGACTTATGGCACCGGTGCATTCATCGAAGTCAATACCGGTACATCGCCGGTCGAAGCCGATGGCAATCTATCGGTGTTCATCGCCTGGGAGATTGATGGCCGCGTCGACTACACGGTCGAGGGTGGCGTTTTCTCCGTTGGATCGGCGATTGACTGGGTCGTTCGTTCAGGCCTGTTGCCGTCTGCCGCGGCATCCTCCGATCTGGCGGAAGGTGTCGCGAATTCCGGCGGTGTGATGATGGTGCCGAGCTTTGCCGGATTGGCGGCGCCGCATTGGGAATCAGGCGCCCGCGCCTGTTTGTTCGGCCTTGGCCTCGACACCGAACCCGGTCACATCGCGCGCGCCCTGCTCGACGGAATTGCCTTCCAGTGCGCCGACATCGTCCATGCCTTGAATGCCAAGATGGGCGGAAGCATCAGCGAAGTCCGCGCCGACGGTGGCCCGACCCGGAATCGCTATCTTATGAAATGCCAGGCCGACCTTCTCGGGATGCCGGTAGCGGTTTCGCTCGAGCCAGACATGACGGCACTAGGGGCGGCCTATCTGGCGGCCATCGGCGCCGGATATTTGACTGCCGACGAAGCCGGCGCGATGACGACGGACGCTGTCACCCATGAGCCGTCTATGGGGTCTGACGAAAGAGAGTTCCTGTGGGCTGAGTGGCACAAGACCGTCGACGACGTATGCCAGCGGGCGAGGCGGTAACCATGTCGCACCAAGCAACCGCGGATCGCTCGATAACCAAGCATCGCGGAAACGCACGGGACCGCAACGCCGTGTTGCGATCTATGGATCTGTGCACCAAGTGCGGAATTTGCCACGCGTATTGTCCTGTCGCGGCCGTGACGGGTGCTTTTCCGGGGCCAAAGTATGTTGGCCCCCAGGCTCAGCGATTTCGCGTTATCGAGCCAGCGTCCGAATCCTCCCCATTCCTTTGCAGCGGGTGTGGCGTATGCTCCAGCGTTTGCCCGAACGAGGTGGCTATCACCGATATCATCGCGGTGGCCAAGGCCGATGCGGTGGCTCTTGGGGCTGGTGTAAGCATGGGGCAGCGCATGTTAAACCGGCCGGAACTGGTTGGTAAACTAGGCGGTATATTCCCATCGATCACGAACGCGGTGTTGAACAGCTCTGTTCTGCGCCACTTGGCGGAAATCGCGTTCGGCATTCACCGTAACGCACCGCTGCCCGAGGTTCGCGGTCCGGTATTCGAACGCTGGTTGTCGAGACTAACGCAGCCAGACGGGCCAGTGATTTCCTATTTCCCCGGGTGCGCGATCGGCAATTACGACTCCGATGTCGGGATCGCTATGGTTCGCCTGCTCAATCACCTGGGGTACCGGGTGGACGTGCCAACCGACCTTTGCTGCTCGCTGCCCATGTTATCGAGCGGTGAATGGGACCCCGCCCGTGGTCGGGCGCGCCGTCTCATCGACGCGCTTCATCCGTCGGCCCAAGCCAACCAACCAATCGTATCCACATCAACCAGCTGTGGCCTGACCCTGCGGTCCAAATACGCCGCCTATTTGGACATGACGGACCCCGATTCGCAAAGCGTCGCCGATGCCATGGTCGATGCTTGCGAGTTTCTCCTCGAGAACCACCGGGACGATATTGGCAATGCCGCGAAGCCGATGCCGCTTCGCGTTCTATACCACGGCCCCTGTCAGTTGCGCGGCCACCGCATGGGGCAGCCGGCGGTCGAACTCCTGCGATTAATTCCAGGCATCGGGCTGACGCTCTCCAAGGCCGATTGCTGCGGCATCGGCGGGACCTACGGCTATGACCGGGACAAGTACGAGATTGCGATGACGATCGGCAAGACGCTGGTCGATCAGATCAACGCGCTCGAGCCCGACGTGGTGGTCTGCGATAGCGAGACGTGCCGCTGGAACATCGAGGCGCAAACGTCGATATCTAGCGTCCACCCGGTTCAACTGCTGATGTGCGCGATAGATGGCGATCCCGCGCCATCGCCTTGATCGCGGAGCTGTTCGTCGATCGAGGTCCACCCGACCACATCCGCTCGGACAACGGCAGCGAGTTCACCGCCAAGGCCGTCCGTGAGTGGCTGGCGCGGGTCGGTGTGAAGACGCTCTACATCGCACCGGGCAGTCCCTGGGAGAACGGCTACAACGAGTCATTCAACGGCAAGCTCGGCGACGAGCTGCTCAACGGGCTCTGTCAAGTTAACCGATTGTAGACAGTTTTCGATATTTCTTCATGAGGCTAAGCCATTGAAATTGCATATAGCAGCATAAGCGATTTACCGATATTTCGTCGTGAATCCGGTTAACTTGACAAGGCCCTGGTGACAGGTACATCCATGCGCCCAGACAACAAACCAACCTCTGCACGCGTTGTTCTCGAGTGTCTGGGGCGAACAATTGATGCAAAAGCGGAATTAAGAAAATGCGGGATGTTCGTACCATGCCGTCACAACATCAATCCAAAGATACTGTCTATTATTGACAATACGTTCGCCGAGGGTGAAACGGCTCTCCATGCCATAGCCCGCTGAGGGAAGGTTTCGGGAGAATTTTTCGCCAGACCCGATGCCGCCAGTGTCCGTTCAGAGTCCAGACGGGTCCGTCAAATTAATACCAACGAGCATTAATCAGAACCCATTAGCCCATTGACGTCTTCCGATGGACATGATCTTCCACGGTTGATCGATGAGCTTGTTCCAGGCCTCGCAGCAAAGCGCGACGATTTGCTCGTAGGAGTCAAAAATCCGGTTGGATAACCAGTTATCGCGCATGAACTGCCATATGTTTATCGCGCATGAACTGCCATATGTTCTCGACCGGGTTCAGCTCCGGCGATCTTGGCGGCAAGGGTAGGAGCGTGATGTCGGGTGGGACTGTGAGCTTGCCGGTGGTGTGCCATCCGGCCTGATCGAGGATGAGCA
>SMVB01430659.1_pt1 | contig 12964 bp, 14 predicted proteins | sample 2456461 | NCBI WGS metagenome assembly SMVB01 (sample SAMN11095934, study PRJNA526329) | marine sediment metagenome | biome: Marine sediment; feature: Surficial sediment; material: Deep marine sediment; isolation source: Hadal surficial sediment | place: Pacific Ocean | collected 2014-05 | depth...
AACGATCGTTGTTCCTTGATCCTAATGGATTATCCAAACCGTCGGCGCCTGAAGATTCTTGGACACATGCGCGTCGAGGACGCACGGTCCATATCACCAGCAGACCTAGCACAGGTCGACCTTGCGGACTACCGGGCGCGGGTCGAGCGCGTTGTATATATCGACGTAGCGGCCTTTGACTGGAACTGTCCACAACACATCACCCGGCGCTACACAGAATCAGAATTCACAGGGTTTCATGATTCCGGAGCAGACAATGGCTAAGCAAATCTGGCGAGCCATGCAGATTATCGTGATCATTTTGATTTCGATCATTCTGGGCGCCTGTGCGGGAACATCGAGTGAAGCCGACGGCGATCCCTGGGAAGCCATTAATCGAGGCATTTTCACCGTCAATCACAGTCTGGACAAAGTAACGCTAAAACCTGTTGCCAAGGGATATAAGAAGGTTGTGCCGGCGTTCATGCGCCAGGGAGTAGGTAACTTCTTCGCCAACCTGCGCACACCGCTAACGATTATCAACCAGTTGTTACAGGGCAAGGGCCGCACAGCATTGAGCGATACTGGCCGACTCCTGCTGAATAGCACAGCGGGTATAGGGGGATTGTTTGATCCCGCCACATCCGTCGGACTGGTGGAACACAAAGAAGACTTCGGTCAGACCCTGGCAAAGTGGGGTGTGCCCGAAGGCCCGTTCGTCATGGTTCCAGTGCTTGGCCCACGAAATTTTCGAGATGCGGTCACGATTCCGCTGAATCTCTTTGCGCATCCTCTTTTCCACTACGACAATTCGCCAGTCAGAGACAGGCTTTGGGCGCTGGAGGCGGTCAATGTCAGGACACGGCTGCTTGCGGCGGATACCTTTCTCGCAGACTCATATGACCCCTATGTTTCTATCCGCGACGCGTACCGTCAGAATCGCCAGTATTTGATTTATGACGGTGAACCGCCGGATGACTATGATGAATATTTCGAGGATGAATCTTCCGATGGTAGTGACCCGCCCGTCGCAAGCCCATGACCACTTGCTCGGCGGCGACATGCTCAATCCTTCCATTTTTCGATGTTGTGCAATGTCGATGAGGCATCTTTGATGTACACCGATATTGAAATTCGAAATGCCAATTCAAGTAACGCCTTTTCTATTGTTGCCCTGCTGGCAGATGATCCACTTGGTGCAAAGAGAGGGTGTGCTATGTCACCATTACCGCAGTGCTATTACGATGCTTTTGCAATGATTAGTGCGGATCGAAATAACGAAATGATTGCTACGCGGATCGACGACAGGATTGCTGGCGTTTTGCAATTGACCTTTATTCCTTCTGTTATCAATGCGGAAAACCTCTCATGAAATATGCAGGCGTTGATCGCGCAGCGACAAATGTCGCCAGCGAATATCGTTACAAACGATTTACGACAAGTCTTCTTTTCCGTGACCTCAAATTTGGCAAGAGCTCGGCCGCGCCAGGCGACTCGTTGCCATCATTTGAGCTCATTACAACCAGCGGTAAGTCCCTGACCGATCGAGACGTGTTCGACGACAAACCCGTGCTCATAGTCTTCGGATCATTGACCTGCCCCATGACGGCAAGTGCTGCGCCAACGGTGCAAGAGCTGCACGATGAATTTGGCGATCGTGTCGATTTCATCATGCTGTACGTCCGCGAAGCTCATCCTGGCGAGCTGATTACACAAGCGCAGACCATGGATGAAAAACTGGAGCATGCGCGTGAACTTAAGCAACTCTATGACATTTCGTGGACGGTCGCAGCCGACACTATCGATGGTGATTTGCATCGAGCGCTGGATCCTAAGCCGAATTCAGCATTCCTGGTGAGCAGTGAAGGAGTAATTCTGTTCCGCTCGCTATGGGCATCAGACGGGGACGCCTTGCATGCGGCACTTGATGCAGTAGCGAATGGCCGGGTACCAGCCAATAGTCAAAGCGAAGCACTAATCGGTCCGGTAGTTCGTGCCATGGGCCAGGTGCAGGAAGTGATGACCCGCGGCGGCCCACAGGCAGTTCGTGATCTGTGGCGAGCCGGCTTGCCCATGGCATTGGCCGGGCGTCTCGCGACATTTTTCAAGCCGCTCTCACCTGATCAACGTGGCATTGCGGCCGTACTGACGCTTGCTTTCGGCATGATGGCCGCATTAGGCACTCTTGTCAGATACATTATCAATTAGTCTTTTCAAATATTGCCGATTCCCATTGAGAGAGAAACGATGTCAGATTCCAGCAACTTGAATACCGCAATCATTTACGGAAGTGCCCGCAGCGGCCGTCAGGGCATCAAGGCAGCACGCTTCGTTGCCAAAAAGCTCAAAGAACGTCAGCACGATGTGACGCTGGTCGATTCCCAGGAGTATGAGCTGCCTTTTCTCGATCTGATGTATAAGGAATTTGCGCCGGGAGAGGCGCCAGAGGCCATGCAAACCGTTGGCGAGATTCTGCAAGCGGCAGATGGTTTCGTGATCGTCAGTGCAGAGTACAATCACAGCATATCTGCAGCGCTGAAGAATCTTCTGGATCACTACCAAAGCGAGTATTTGTACAAACCGAGTGCCATTGTCACGTACTCTGCCGGCCCGTTCGGTGGTGTGCGGGCACTGGTAAATCTGCGTGCCATACTTGCTGAACTTGGGACTCCGAGTATTCCAAGTGCGTTTCCGGTATCCGGGATACGAGCCGCATTCGACGATGACGGCAATGCCCTGGACGACGCCTATGACGAAAGAGCCATCAAGTTTCTGGATGAGTTTGAATGGTATGAAAATGCGCTAAAACATGCTCGCGATAACGAAGAATGTGACCTCGATCTGCCTACCCAGCAACAGATGTGCAGAGGAAAATAAACCGGATGATAAATCCCTCTGCAACGTTAATTTGCTATTTTAGCCTATGTCGTGTATATACACTTCTTATGGATAGAAAAACACTTATCAAGACCTTGAGAAACGATGTGGCTACCGTCTGTGTGTGCCGCAAGACACGTGAGACCGCTCGCAAGATATCCCGGCTCTATGACGACCTGCTGCAGCCGGCCGGAATAAAAGCAACCCAGTTCACACTGCTTGCAGCCATTTCCGTGCAGGGTGATGCGACACTCACTGAACTTGCGGAAAGTCTGGGCATGGACCGAACGACATTGTCCAGGAACCTGAAACCCCTGGAGCGCCGCGGGCTTATTACCGTATCCGCCGAAGGTTATCGACGAGCGCGATCGGCAAGTATTACAGACAAGGGGGTTACCGTAATGGAACAAGCCCTACCTCTTTGGAACCAAGCCCAGAAAACACTAAGAAAACGGATTGGTGGAGAAACCTGGGAACGTATTCAAGGTGATCTGAACGAAATTGCACACTTAATCTAAGCCCTTTTTTTGCGTTGACATGTGTATATACACTACAAGCATAAAAACCTTTGGAGACTGATATGACCAAGCCCACAACAAGTGCCGAAATATTCTTCCAGTTCGTCACCGGCTGGCCAAAAACTTTCTTTCTGTTAAGCATACTGACGATTGCAGGACTCGCGACCTTTGTGCCGCAAATACACAAAGACACAAGCTCCGACGCATTCATTGCAAAAGACGATCCAGTAGTGCTGTACCGCGACCAGGTGCGTGAAATCTTCGGTCTGGAAGATCCAATTGTTGTGGCTGTCATCAACGATGGTGCCACGGGCATTTTTAACCCCGACAGCCTGGCGCTGGTCGACGAGCTTACCCAGGCGATAGTGAAGCTGCCGAATGTTGATCCGGACCGCGTGACCAGTCTCGCCACCGAATCCAACATCGTTGGCACTTACGATGGCATGGAAGTCTCGGATTTCTTCGACCCCTACCCTGCAACGCAAGCCCGCGCCGACGAAATCAGAGCAGCGATTGATGATTTTCCACTTTACCAGGGCGCACTGGTTGCTCGCGATGGCAACGCGACCCTGATTGTTGCGGAACTGCTGGTACAGGAAGAAGCCCAGTCGACCTATGAAGAGATTCTTGCCGTCGTCGCGGCAACGCCGACCCCAGCAGGCAACGAAGTCCACGTCGCCGGCGAAGGCGCAATCTCTGGTTATCTCGCCACGTATATCGATCGCGACGCGACACGACTGAATCCGCTTGCGGCAGTGGTTATTACTATTGTGCTGGTGATTGCTTTTCGCACCTTTATCGGGGCGTTGCTGCCAAACATCATTGTGCTGGGAACGCTTGCGGCGACTTTCGGTTCCATGGCTGCCTTTGGTGTTTCCTTCTATGTCATCACCAACGGACTCGCGACGATCCTGATCGGAATCGCGGTAGCAGACTCTATCCATATCATGAGCCAGGTTTACGAGGAACGGGCACGCGACCCGGACCTTTCCGCATCACGTCAGGGACGCCGTGTCATCGCGCAACGCGCAATGGGAAGAATGTGGAAGCCGATAACGCTTACAACGGTCACTACGATCGCCGGTTTTGCCGGACTATGGCTGGGCGCTGCAATGCCACCCATGAAATTCTTTGGCTTATTCGCAGCAATTGGTGTAGCTGCAGCATGGGTTTATTCAATCTTTTTCCTGCCCGCTGCGCTCACCCTCTTTCCGCTCAAACCGAGCAAGCTTTTCAAATCGGCAAACGTAAATGACCGTTACGGTGCCATCCTGCAACGCCTGGGTGCGGCCGCGCTGCGAAAACCAGGGATTACCCTGGCCATCGCTGCGGTCATCACGATTATAGGCATTACCGGCACCAGCCGCGTTATCGTCCAGGAGTCGCAGATCGAGAATTTCCAAACGGATGAGCCGATTTACATCGCTGACAAAGAGATTAATCGCCGCATGGATGGCACGAATTTTCTGGACATCGTAATCGAGACCGATGAGCCAGAAGCACTATTTCGTCCCGACCACCTACGCCGTATCGAAGCGCTGCAGAATTATGTCGAGCAGTTCCCGGCAGTACGTGGATCGACGTCGGTGGTCGATTACATCAAGCAGATGCACAAAGCGGTCAACGAAAATCAGGATGAATACTACACAATTCCCGACGACGAGTTTCTCATAGCGCAGCTTTTTCTCCTATATTCAGCCTCGGGCGATCCCGACGATTTTGAAGAGGAAATCGATACCGACTATTCCCTGGCAAATGTCCGCTTCAACCTGAACGTCGCTGACTACCAGTTGCTGACCGAAATTATTCCGGCGATTCAACGCTACGTCGACAATGAGTTCAACAACGACGAAATTTGGGCAAATCTTTCAGGTCGTGTGACCATCAATTATGCATGGCTCAAGACGATAGGCGACAACCATGTCAGGAGCCTTTTGCTATCGCTGGTATTCGTCTGGATCGCCGCTGCCCTGATGTTCCGTTCAATCCTTGCAGGCGCGCTGTCACTGATCCCGGTCGGCATGTCATTGCTACTAGTCTACGCCGTTATGGGTTTCGGCGGCATCTGGCTCGGCGTTGGTACTTCGATGTTCGCGGCCATCGCCATTGGACTTGGTATCGATTTCTCGATTCACACACTTGACCGCATGAAGGAGCTGATCAGGAGCAGACAAGGAACTTTTGACGAGCGCCTGGCCGACCTGTTTCCATCGACCGGGCGAGCATTGTTTTTCAATTTCGCAGCACTGGCGTTTGGATTCCTGGTACTGACCACAAGCGAGGTACCACCATTGATCAAATTTGGCATGCTGGTCGCAGTAGCCGTCACCACAAGCTTCATCGCCAGCATGACCATCCTGCCAGCCTTGGGTAAATTGCTTAAGCCTGCGTTTTTGTTTCCCAGGAGTGAGCTTGCCGCCGCCGCTACGCGAGCATCTGCTGTAGCAACTGCCAGTTCAGTCGTAGCGCTGGTGGCGGTCGTATCGGTGTTATTCGCGAGTTTTGCAAAAGCAGACGACGTTTCCGACTTGCCAGCAGCTGATGACATCATCGCTCAGGTCAATTCCCGCGATGACGGCCAGCAGGTTACGCGGAAACTCACCATGGAGCTCATCGATCGCCGAGGAAAGTCACGCGTTCGGGAGACAATTGCTTATCGCCGCTATTACGGCGAGGAAAAACGCACAGTCCTGTTTTACCAGTCACCGACCAACGTGAAGGGCACCGGTTTCCTGACCTACGACTATCCCGATGCAGATACGGACGACGATCAATGGCTCTATTTGCCGGCGCTGAGAAAAGTCCGGCGTATTTCTGCAGCGAATCGTGGCGACTACTTTCTTGGCACCGACCTGACCTATGAGGACATCAAAAAGGAATCCCGGATTGCTGCCGAAGACTACACATTCGTGACCCTCGGCACCGAGGAAGTGGACGGCCACCTCACCTATATCGTCGAGGGCATCCCGGTCGACAGCCAGACCGCAGACGAACTCGGCTACGGCCGGGTGCAATGGCGCATTGATCCAGAAATCTGGATGAGCCGCAAAACGGAGATGTGGGACATCAACGGAAATGCCCTGAAAACAGTCCGCAACGAAAACATCGAGGACGTACAGGGTATCTGGACGTCCATGCGGCTGACGGCGGTCAACCACAAGACCGGACATTCAACGGTCTTCATTTTTGCCGATGTTGATTATCGCACACCTGTCGACGACAGCATGTTTGAGCAGCGTGCGCTGCGGCGCGGTCGCTAGATCTGATCGTCGCGAGCACAGGAATTACGGTCATGTCAAAGCCATTGAAAACCGCTCTTCTAACCAGTGCACTCGTCACGATTGGCGCCTCTGTGGCACAGGCCGAGTGGCTTATCGACGACGTCGAGCTATCTGGCCTGCTGGCTAGTGAAATCGCGAGCGGCACCGTAACGGGTGATGTGCAAAAGGCCGAGCTGATTTTCACGCCGGAAATTGGCATGGAAATTGGTAATTCCATGCGCCTCACTGTGATCGGTCGGTTGCGCGGCGATCTTGTGGATGAACTGGAGCCAGGGCAACCGGAGCAACACAACCGCTCCACATTCTCAAAGCGATTGTTCCTCGGTAACCATGTCGATATCGAACTTCGTGAATTCTATGTTGATGTTGAAATCGGCAACACGTTCCTGCGCATCGGCAAGCAACAAGTCGTCTGGGGACAGGCTGATGGACTCAAGGTTCTCGATGTCCTGAATCCGCAATCTTTTCGCGAGTTCATTCTCGACGATTTCGAAGACAGTCGCATTCCGCTGTGGATGGTAAACGCCGAAATTCCGCTTGGAGACGCAATGCTGCAACTCCTTTGGATTCCGGACAATACCTATGATGACATTCCGCAGCCCGGAGCCACATTCGCCTTTACGTCACCGCTGATCGTGCCGCAGATTCCGCCGGGTATACCCGTCACTGTCACACCTGCGGATCGACCCGATGATCATTTCGCTGATTCAGATGTAGCAGCGATGCTCTCCGTTTTCGTCGGGGGCTGGGACCTGTCGCTAAACTATGCCTACCACTATTTCGATCGACCGGTTGTTCGGCGGGAAATTTCGCCGGTGGCAATTTCTGTCCGCCAAAGTTACGAACGTACCCATCTCCTTGGCGGGACATTTTCCAATGTGTTCGGAGACATAACGTTACGCGGCGAGGTCGGCTATTCGAGTGATCGTTTCTTCCTGACGGCTGACATTAGCGACGTCGATGGTGTCATCGAATCAGGCGAGGTCTCTTACGTGCTCGGACTGGACTACCAGGGTTGGCGCGACTGGTTCGTCAGCGGGCAGGTTTTTCAGTCTTTTGTAACAGACCCCGCGCCAGGGCTCGTTCGCGACACCGTGGACACGACCGCGACGCTATTGGTGCGGCGCGATTTCATGAATGACGCCGTGCAGGCTGAGGCATTGCTCATCCAGAGCCTGAATTACAGCGATGGCGTGCTGCAGGCGTCACTGAATTACGAGTGGCGTACGAACGTACGTCTTAAGGTTGGCGCCGATCTCTTCTATGGCAACTCACAAGGCGTATTCGGTCAGTTTGACCAGAATGACCGGGTCTCGATCGGCGTCGAGATCGGTTTTTAAAAACTATCAACAGACAACGAAAGGAGAAGACAATGACAACGCAAATCAAATCGGTAAATATTGAGCAAGGCCCTTCGCGATGGCAGAAGGTACGTGCGTGGCTGACAGCGATCGACGCGGCTATTGCCTATGACCCACACGAGGAAGCAGACGCAAACATGCGGCAACTGCGAAAATCTGTCACACAGCTCGAAAGTCAAGTCGCTGATCTGGAACGTCGCGATTGACTTAAATAGCGACAAGATGCCTCCTGCGAACGCTCTATGAATCCACGGATTCTTTATGTTCGCAGGACGCCGGCATCCTCGGCCAACGGACTTTGCCTGATGAAGTCCCGTGCCGTTTGTAACGAGCAAACATGCAGCCTGTCGAATTCAACTTCTACGCGATTAATTGTGTGAAGACCGCTCTGCCCGTTCAGTTGCTGCACCAGATCCCTGGTATAGGGCACCATAAAGTAAGGATAGTTTGAAGTGACGCCATACCGAGTTCTAGCTGGTTGAAGATGTTGCCGCGGCCTGACTGACCAGCCTGGCGCGCATAGCACTCAGGTCGTAGCCTCCCTCACTGGTGGTCGCAAGAACGGCGTCGACATCCAGTGTCTTCGCTTCATTCAGCGCCCATAACATGATTGAACGAGTCCCGGTGCGGCAAAACATCAGTACGGGTGCCTGCACGTCGCTGTAAATACGTTCAAACTGCTCGATGTGCTCGTCGGTCACTTCGCCGGCAACCACAGGAAGGTCGATAAACTGCATGCCGAGTTCGGCCGCCGCTGCCGCCAGATCGGCAGTCTTCGGTTGCCCCTGGGCTTCATTGTCAGGGCGATTATTGATGATCGTCTTAATGCCCTGTGCAGAGGCAACCCCGATATCTGTCGTAGTGATTTGCTCCGAGACAAAAACAAGTGGCGTAATTTTCTTCATATTCATGCTGTCGATCTCCCAGGTTCAGGTAGCAAGACCTAAAGCCTCCGGTAATGAGCGGTAGAGGATGTAGAATCCCATGATAATGAGAAACACTCCGAACCATTGTTTAAGTTTTTCCTGAGGCACACGATGCGCAATTTTCGCGCCGGCGAAACTACCTGCGATTCCCAGCCCGGTAACGATAAGCAATGCCTGCCAATCGAGCGCCAGGTCCTGCCCATCGAGCACGTCCAGGTATTTGAAAAAGCCGCTGAAGGATTTCAATGCGATAATGACCAGGCTGGTCGCCACCGCACGATGCATTGACATCCCGCCCAGCAGCGCGAGCGCTGGCACGATCAGGAATCCACCACCGACACCAACCAGCCCGGTGATGACACCAACGAATAATCCATCGACTGCGATTTTCCAGGACTGGCGCGGCGCGTGGCTGGCCTCGTCTAGCTGTATCGGCCTGAGCATCATGTACGACGCAAGTAGCATGACGACCGCGAACAGAGATAGTTGAACAATTCCTGAAACATACGCCGCGCTTAGCGCGCCAAGGTAAGTTCCTGCCATGCCAGGAATGCCGAAAATAGCAACGTTGTGCCAGTCGATCAGCTTCGCCCTGAGGTATTGCATGCTGCCGGCAAGGGCCACGCTACCCACAATGAACAATGATCCGGCGATCGCTACTTTTTCGTCCTGGCCCAACAGGTAGACCAGCACGGGCACGGTAAGAATGGACCCGCCGGATCCCAGCAAACCGAGGCTTACACCTATTGCAACTGCGCCAGGCCAGGCAAGTATCGAGACCGGCACTAGTTGTCCAGGGAATTACTAAGCTGTGCGATGGCGCCAGTAATCAGGATCATCACAAAGTTACAAAGTGTTCAACGGAACTTTCAGGTAACTAGTGCCGTTATCTTCCGGTGCAGGAAAATTGCCAGCGCGAATGTTGATCTGAATCGATGGAATAATAAGTTTTGGTACACCCAGCTCGGCATCTCTGCCGGTGCGGAATTTCACGAACTCCGCCTCGGATACGCCGTCATGAATATGCACATTCTTTTCGCGTTGTTCGGCAACCGATGATTCCCAGGCGTATTCATCACGACCTTTCGCCTTGTAGTCGTGGCACATGAAAAGTCGCGTAGCAGCGGGTAACGCAAATATTTTCTGGATTGACTGGTATAAGATTGCGGCGTCTCCGCCGGGAAAATCGCAACGTGCCGTTCCGAAATCCGGCATGAACAACGTGTCGCCAACAAATGCGGCGTCTCCAATCACGAAGGTTTTGCAGACCGGTGTATGCCCCGGTGTGTGTTTGACAAAGACATGCGTCTTACCTAACGGCAATTCATCGCCGTCGACAATCAGTCGATCAAACTGAGAACCGTCTGCGGCGACTTCGGAAAGATTGAATAGATTGATAAAGACTTCCTGAATCACCTTGATATGTGAGCCAATGCAGATTGTTCCGCCGAGTTTCTCTTTGATAGTTGGGGCAGCCGTCAGATGGTCTGCATGTACATGTGTTTCAAGAATCCACTCAAGCTCAAGACTACTGTCTTCGATGTGTTTGACTATAACGTCGACCGATTCTGTGGCCGTGCGCCCCGATGCGAAATCGTAGTCCAGCACCGGATCTATGACCGCACACTTTTTCGATTCCGGGTCGGTGACGACGTAGGTAACTGTGTTGGTTGCTTCGTCGAAAAATGCGGTTACTTCAGGTTGCATCGATTTTTTCCTCCGCTTTGCCCGCGAGCAATTTGACCAGCCGTTTCTTATTGGTGAGGCAGCAATGCCGAAGCTGTCTTATATTAGCAGTATTTAATATAATAATGTCAAGCACGATAAGGATTGTTGCCAGCAAACAAGCCGCATCACACTATTAATAAGTGCTTTATATTATATTAAATACTGCTAATATACGCCGCACATAAGAAATAACAGGAGGTAGCCATGCACGATCAACCTGTTTTGTCGTGGAAAGTCGCCGGATTGCTGCTCGGGTTGTTGCTGATTGTCGCAACGGCATTGGTAAAACCGCTGGGCGTTTCGACTCAATATGTCGTTACTGACGCGATGGTGTTACACCAGGCCGCACCGAGTGTCGCCGAGTCCAATGAATACCTCAGCAAGTATGGCGTCAAAGAGGATTGGGGCATTGGCTACGGCTGGATGCTGGTATTCGGCATGTTCGTTGGCGGTGGCATTTCCGCATTTATCACGAAGCGTTTTCGACGGCGTGACAAACCGTCATTGCCAACGATGTGGCGTGAAGAATTTGGCAGCTCATCGCCGCGACGCATGCTGCACGCATTCGCTGGCGGTGCGCTACTTCTGTTTGGCGCAAGGCTTGCGGGCGGCTGCACCAGCGGCCACATGATTAGCGGCATTGCCCAGCTTACGATCGGCTCATTTATTTTCGGTATATCAATTTTCGCCTCTGGAATCGTCACGGCACGAATGCTCTACAAAAGGAGGCTCGCATCATGACCCTCACACTTGGACTTGTTATAGGTATGGCATTTGGTGCAATCCTGCAACTGGGCGGCGCTTCCATGTATCACAAGATTATGGGCAGCCTGCTATTGAAGGATATGGACATTATCAAGCTGATCCTGATGGCCATTGCCATTGGTACTGTCGGCATTTACGCCCTCGACCTGGTGGACTTGGCCAAGATGAGCATCAAACCTACCTACGTTGTTGGCATCACCATCGCCGGATTAATTTTCGGTGTGGGTTTCGCCGTGGCTGGTTATTGTCCCGGCACATGCATCGTCGCATCGGCAGAAGGCAAGACAGACGCAATGGTTACCGTATTGGGCGGTTTGGCAGGTACTTTGGTATATGCGATTGCCTACCCGTCTCTCAGCGGACTGATCGAAGTCACTAATTACGGTAATGTCACTGTCGCCAGTGTATTCGATGTGAACGGTTTGTGGGTTGCAGTTCCGTTTAGTGCAATCCTGTTTCTGTTGATGTTCAAAGTCTTAAAAGATCGTTACGAATGAGTGCGCAATCGCGGCATCTTGCCGCGATATTCTACATTATAGCAATGAATCTACATTGGCCTGTCGCCGCGAATAGTGACTCTCCTGCCCATTCGCTCTTCCGGCCAGTAATCCCAGATCGCATAGTGCATACAGCAACGGTTGTCCCAGAAAGCCATGTCGTTTAACGACCATCGAAAGCGAATCTGGAAATCTATTTTTTCAGAGTGATCGAATAACATATCCAGGACCACCCGGCTTTCAGTATCAGACAACTCGTTTATTCTGGTCGTGAACGTCCGGTTGACATACAACGCCTTGCGCCTGGTATCCGGATGCGTTCGTACAACCGGATGTACGGCAGTCGGACAGTCTATGTTGTCGTCATCCTGACCGCGATCACTGTATCGGCCCAGGTATACATGCGCTGATTCATGCGTTGCCGTTAGTCCGTCGAGCATCTGCTGCATCCGTTTCGACAGAGATTCGTAGGCTCCATACATATCGCTAAACAGCGTGTCACCACCGGAGGGTGGCAATAAATGCAGTTGCAACATCGTGCCCAGCGGCGGAATTTCATCGCAGGAAACATCAGAGTGCCAGAACTCGCCATTCGCAATTTTTGAGTCCTTGTGCGCATGAATTACAAAAATTTGCGGGTATCCGGCCATCCCGGGTGCGGCCGGATGCGCATGAAGCTCGCCAAACATCTTACCGAACTCAATGTGCCTGTCCGGCGGAATCTCCAGCTGCTCTTTGAAAAACAAGACCTGGTATTCAAAAAATGCCGCGCGAATTTCAGCGAGCTGCGCAGCGGAAACCCCATCAGCTAGCGTAACGCCGCGAACCTCCGCGCCCAGGTTTGGAGCGAACGGACGAACGTCGATAGTCGAATATTTTGCCATTGCTTCGGGCATGGTGACGTCAGGCCTGCTGCCGGGTTGATTCAGGGCGCACGCCGGAGAGGCGCGACCACAGCAGATAATAGACCACACCTGCTGCCATAAAGCCAAGGCCAATAATCATCAGCTGCAGCTTCTCGCTCGCAAGCAC
>SMVB01056678.1_pt1 | contig 12963 bp, 12 predicted proteins | sample 2456461 | NCBI WGS metagenome assembly SMVB01 (sample SAMN11095934, study PRJNA526329) | marine sediment metagenome | biome: Marine sediment; feature: Surficial sediment; material: Deep marine sediment; isolation source: Hadal surficial sediment | place: Pacific Ocean | collected 2014-05 | depth...
AGGTATTTGAAAGTGGTTTCAGGCCTCATTATATTGTCGGCGTGTGGCGTGGCGGCGCACCGGTGGGCATTGCCGTGCAGGAACTGCTGCAGCTGCTGGGTATAAAGTCAGACCACATTGCCATACGCACCTCCTCATACACCGGGATGGGCCAGCGCGGCCGAACTGTAAAAGTACACGGCTTGCGCTATGTCACCGATAGAATCGAAGAGGGTGAACAGCTGCTGCTGGTAGACGACGTCTATGACACCGGTTTGTCCCTGGCACAGGTTCTCGAGGATATCGAAGCCCACTGCCAGAAGCGAAAGCCGGATATTCGTATTGCAACCCCCTGGTTTAAACCTGGCAACAACAAAACACCGCGCTCACCCGACTACTATGTGCACCAGTCCAGTGAATGGCTGGTGTTTCCCCACGAGCTCGACGGCCTCACTTTGGACGAGATTCGACAGCACAAACCCGAACTTGCCAGCCACCTGAAAAGCCTTGAACTTAATCTGAAATCGGCTGACTAATGCTATGAGAGGAGTGTGGCACGCTTCCGCTTGTGACTTTTTTCACAAGAATCAGGCGTATTTTTAACACCATTTTTAGTCGCCATAGCGTTACACTCCGGGTGAAAGAGTATTTTATCAATCGAGTGCATTATGACTAGACGCGATGAAGGCAAAGTCAGCTTGGTGGAGTTTCTCCGCAGCATCAAATTCGACCACCGCAGTGACCGAGTGGATGTACAGGAGTGCCCGACACACTTCGCCCACTTTGATCAGCACGCCCGCAACAATGGCAAAAAGAGCCAGGAAGACACCCAGCTAATTCGCAGCGGTAACTAGGTTTTTTTGCCGCTCAGCCCGGCGCCCCAATCAGGGCGTACGAACACAAATCTTCATAAATTCGGTCAGCTTCTTTACATAAAGCTTCATATTTCCGGGGTATTTTAAGCGCGCCCAGCGGTGTATTTTGCGCTCGCTGAAAACCGGTTGATTGATAAACCGATTCGTACCAATGGGGCCCCCAGATACCATCACTGTTCCTGGGGCCCTCGGGCCAGCGCAGCATGTCGTGTGAAAACGCTATGCCCACAGCCTCACACAGCGCGCGAAGATTTTTTTCTGGCGCCTTCAATACCTGGGCCGAGTCCAGCACCGGCGGCGCTGAACCCAGTTTATCGGCGACGCGCTGAAACAAACTCCACTGTTGTGGAAACCCCAGTTCCTGTAAAGAGAAGTCCGGCCGCACTCGCAAATATGAGGCGATAATCCGACGCGGCTCGCGTATCAAAAAGCAATTCCTCAGGGAGTCGCTAAATTCCAGCGCTACTTCCGGCAGCAGATGATGCGTCATGTGTTTCTGGTAGTAGACTTCGCAGGGTCCAGGTGTTTTCTGGCACAGACCGGCAACAACCGAGCGCCAGTCACAATCCATTGTACTAATAATTTCGTCGCCACCGGGATGGGCCAGCCCGGTGCTGTGCAGGTAGTAGCCATACAGCGGTTCATCCACCACCTGGCAATCGCGCCGGTTTTCGAAGGCGCGCATAAGCGCTGTGCTGATATTGCGCGGCCCGGACCACATAGCGATACGAACAGCGCCCACCTTATGCCCTGCGGTGTTCCGTGCCCGGGCCGTCAATATAGGCGATGACCATGTCGCGGAAGCTGGCTCGCAAGCGATGAATCATGGGGCGCTGGCCACTCTCGCCTATCAGCCTGCCATCCACTTCCGTTACCGGTACCAGGCCGGCGAAGGTGCCGGTGACAAAAGCCTCCTCGGCATTATAGACCTCGGTGAGAGTAAAATTTTTCTCTTTCACTACCAGACCCATCGCCCTGGCCACTTCAAGAACCTTGCCCCGGGTAATGCCATCGAGACAATAGTCCCCGGTGGACGTCCAGATTTCGCCGTGGCGAACAATGAAAAAGTGAGTGGAGTTACAGGTGGCGACAAAGCCGTGGGGGTCCAGCATCAAAGCCTCGTCATGACCCGATTTGGTAGCCTGAATACAGGCACCTATGCAATTAAGCTTGGAATGCGTATTGAGCCTGGGATCCTGCACATCGGAATAGCCCCTGCGCACATAAACCGTATAAAGCCTTACACCTTGTTCAACAGTCTGCGGCAGAGCCTCCTTGTACTCGGGGATAATCACCACAGTAGGAGGGGTGACGGTCATGCGCGGGTCCTGGTAGGGCGTGGACTTTACCCCGCGCGAAACCATCAAGCGGATATGTACACCGTCGGTCATGTCGTTAGCAGCCAACAATTGATAAATTCGCTGGCTCAGGTCGTCCCGCGTAAAATCTGGCAAAAAATCCAGGGTCTTCATGCCCTCAAACAATCTTTGCAGGTGGCGCCCCAAAAACAGAACCGTGTTGCGCTCTACGCGTAACCCCTCCCACACGCCATCACCCAGAATAAAACCCGAGTCGAACACGGATATCTTCGCCTGGTCGCGGTGAAAGTGCTGACCATTAATGTCGATAAGAATATTCGCATTGCGGTCGGCGCCCTGGTATTCGTGAGTTCCCTGCATGCGCTGCCTCAGAGCGTACAAACAAAAGGTTTAATACGCGAACTACCGCATATAGTCCAACGGCGCTGGGCTGGAACCAGATGGTTGCCAATCACGGCAAATACCAGGGGATTGAAAGGAAAGCCGACATGGCTAGCCATCACGACCATGTTGGTGACATAGCGGGGGTCGGCTTCGCATTTGGCGATACCCGCACCGACAATACCATCCGACTCACTGTATAAAGCCAATATCGGTACACTGAGTTCACCGCCGCTATAAGTGTGCTCCACCCAGCGCCGCAGGGAGGCCTCATCCACTTCGGCCCCATTGTCGTAGATTCTATCCATCAAGCCGTAGATCGCCGTGCCGCGTGGATCGCCGTAGGGTGTGCCCAGGGTAATAACCTGGCGAATCCACTGGGGATAGCGGTGGGCCAAAGTGACAGCATACAAGCCGCCCAGGCTCCAGCCGATCAAGGTCAATTTGCGGCCGCTCAACTCAAACTCCTGCTCAATACGCCGCGCGATCATGTGTTCGGTCTGGGCGCGATGGACAAGAAATTTGTCCAGGCCTTCCCCACCTCGATCTTCGGAGGAATTGCGCCCCAAACCCCAGGGAATGGCCTTATAGCCCAGATTATTAAGGAATTTTCGCAGCTGGGCGGTGGAGCCGTCCGCGCCCATAAAGCCGGGGATGGTCATAATGCTGTGGCCGTCGCCCCGTGGCAGGGTCTTGAACAGAGGGGCCAGTAGCGCACTGCTTCCCATCTCCAGGAAAACCCGGCCCAACTCCATGACGCTGTGGCGCAGTTTGGGTGGGCGTAAATCTGCTGTAAAGGCGCGCGCTGCTGCTGGCATATAGACTCCATTCGCCACTAGTATGCCCCTATAATGGCGATTAACGCGACAGGAATACAGCAAAACCTGACATGGCTGGTATAAATTTTTATGCTAGAATCTGCCGTCTGGCGCCGGTCTTATGCAGAAAATTCATGGGCTGTGCATCCGATTCCCCTCTAATCCACTGTACTGAGCCCCTGCACCCCACTGTGACCTCACCACGCGACAAAATATACGCAAACACCCTGGATGAACCCGGCCGTTTTGCCTTTGACGACTCTGTCGCCCAGGTATTCCCGGACATGATCAAGCGCTCGGTCCCCGGCTATACCACAATCATCGCCATGACCGGACTGTTGGCGGGCCGTTATGCCGCCGCCACCAGCAAGCTCTACGATCTGGGGTGCTCCCTGGGGGCCTCCACGCTGGCCATGCGCCAACACGTACGCCAGACCAATTGCGAAATTATCGCCGTCGATAATTCGCCCTCCATGCTAGACCGCTGCAAAAACATCATTGATACCGACACACACGACGTGCCTGTGACACTGGTCTGCTCCGACATTCAGGATGTGGCCATTGAAAATGCCTCGGTGGTGGTGCTCAACTTCACCCTGCAATTTATCGCCACCGAGCAGCGCGATGCGGTTATCCAGCGTATCTTTGACGGCCTGCGCCCGGGGGGCATTATGATCCTGTCCGAGAAGGTGACCTTTGAAGACCCCCACCTGGATCAGTTGAATATTGACCTGCACCACCAATTTAAAAGCGCCAATGGCTACTCCGACCTGGAAATTGCCCAGAAACGCACCGCACTGGAAAATGTACTGCTACCGGAAACCCTCAAGCAGCACCGGCAGCGGATTTCCCGGGCGGGCTTCAGCAGCTGTGATGTGTGGTTTCAGTGCTTTAACTTCGCCTCCCTGATCGCTCTAAAGTGATGGATTACCCGCTATTAATCGATCGCTGGCAAAGTGGCGACCTGAGTCGCTGGGCCGAACTCCTGCCGGGCCAAATTGACCGCGGCCTGTCTCACAAGCGTTACGGCGACCTGGCCCGCTGGCAGCAAGCAGTCGATGCCCTGCCCAATATTGCGGTCCAGCGAACCACCCTGAATGGTTCACTGGTAGGGGCCAGCGTCGCGGCACCTCTGGATAAGCGCACCGCAGCGCAACTGCATGAAGCGCTGATGGGGCTGCACCCCTGGCGCAAAGGGCCCTACAATTTATTCGGCGTACACATAGACAGCGAGTGGCGCTCGGATTGGAAATGGGACAGATTGTCCCAGAAAATTGATGCCCTGGCCGGTCGACGCGTGCTGGATGTGGGCTGCGGCAGCGGCTATCACTGCTGGCGCATGCTGGGGGATGGTGCGACTGAGGTCATAGGCATAGACCCTAACCCGCTGTTCGTCATGCAATTCAGCGCACTGCAAAAATACTTGCGTCAGGACGATATCTGGGTATTACCGGTGGGTATTGGGGACCTGCCCGAAAAACTACGGGCCTTCGATACGGTTTTCTCCATGGGCATTTTATATCACCGCCGTTCGCCCATGGACCACCTGCAAGACCTGAAGGACTGTCTTCGACCCGGCGGACAACTGGTGCTGGAAACCCTGGTTATTGAAGGCGCACTGGGAGATACCCTGTTGCCGGAAGGACGCTATGCACGCATGGGCAATGTGTGGTTTTTGCCCAGCTGTGACACTTTGATAAGTTGGCTGGCAAAAATGGGCTTTGCAGATGTGGAACTTGTCGACGTTTGTGTCACCACAACGGATGAGCAGCGCAGTACCGACTGGATGCGCTTTCACTCTTTAAGCGATTTTCTGGACCCGGATGACAAGCGCAAATCGATAGAGGGCCACCCGGCACCGCAGCGTGCCATTGTTACTGCGCGGGTGCCGGTTTAAAGCTTCATCTCAGGCACAGTGGCAGGCACCACCAAGTCACCGGCGGTTAGCGCCACAATTTCTTCCACGCTGACCCCGGGGGCGCGCTCGCGCAGTAAAAACTTACCCCCTTCTATATCGATTAAAGCCATGTCTGTCAGTACACGCTTGATGCAGCCCTTGCCGGTGAGTGGCAAGGTGCATTCACTTAACAACTTGGAATCCCCATGCTTGGACGCGTGAGTCATGGTCACAATAATATTATCGGCACCCGCCACCAGGTCCATAGCGCCGCCCATGCCTTTTATCAGCTTTCCCGGAATCATGTAGGAGGCGATATTGCCCTGGCAATCTACTTCAAAGGCACCCAGCACGGTCAGGTCTACATGGCCGCCACGAATCATCGCGAAGGACTCGGCGGAGGAGAATATGGACGCCCCGGGAACCATGGTTACTGTCTGTTTGCCGGCGTTAATCAAATCCGCGTCCACTTCCTCGTCCAGGGGAAAAGGGCCCATACCCAACAGGCCGTTCTCGGACTGCAATATCACATCCATATCGTCGGGGATGAAGTTGGCCGCCAGAGTGGGAATACCAATACCCAGATTCACGTAGTAGCCGTCTTTAAATTCCTGCGCAACACGCTGCGCCAATTGATCACGAGTTAATGCCATGAGCTGTCTCCCTAGGCGCTGCGAACGGTGCGTTGTTCGATGACTTTTTCAAAACTGCCCTGAATCAGGCGGTCGACGTAAATACCCGGCAGATGAATCTCATCGGGATCCAATTCTCCCACTTCTACGATTTCCTCAACCTCAACCACAGCGATTTTTCCCGCAGTAACTGCCATGGGATTAAAATTTCTGGCGGTCATGCGAAACACAAGATTGCCATTTCGATCGGCTTTCCAGGCCTTGGCAATGGAAAAATCACCCTGTAGGGCCTCTTCCAGAATATAGGGCCGGCCATTGAATTCCTTGACCTCCTTGCCTTCGCCAACCGGGGTTCCGTAACCTGTGGCGGTGTAGAAAGCGGGAATACCGGCACCACCGGCGCGCATTTTCTCGGCCAGCGTGCCCTGGGGTGTAAGTTCAACTTCCAGTTCGCCGCTCATCATCTGCGCTTCAAACAGGGCATTCTCACCCACATAGGAGGCAATCATTTTTTTAATTTGTTTATCGACCAACAAAATACCCAGGCCGTGCTCATCGGTACCGCAGTTGTTTGACGCAATGGTCAACTCCCTGGTGCCCTTGCGCTTGATTTCCCTAATGAGGTTTTCCGGGATACCACACAGCCCGAAACCACCGGCGATAACCGTCATGCCATCCTCCAGGCCCGCCAGTGCGTCTTCATAGCTGTTTACTACTTTGTCGAAGCCGGACATGACTTTCTCCTGTGATTAAGATTGTGCACAGTGCAACAAGCCATTATATCTATCAAGCATGAATAGCTTAACTACTTTTTAAGGTTTATTCGGGCCGCAAGGCTCCGGAATTGGCCCCGGCTTATGGCTCATTCCCGGTACACGGGAAAGGTAACCGTAACAGCCAGCCCTCGCGCTGTGTTCACCGCCCGAATCTCGCCCTTGTGGTGTAAAATTGCCCGCCTGGCAATGGCAAGGCCCAGGCCATAACCCCCGGTTTCTCGCAACCTGGCATCGTCAGCCCGGTAAAACTCTTCAAAAATATTATGCAGGGCAGACTCTTCCACACCGGGGCCCTGATCTTCAATACAAATGATATAGGATTCGCCTCGCCGCTCCAGGCTCGCCTCTACAACAGTGTTTTCGGGCGTATACTTGAGCGCATTGCGCAAAATATTTTCAAAACAGCGCTTTAACAACTCGCCATGGCTGGGTATCACCGCCTGCGTCAGCTGGGTGGAAAATTTCACTTGCACGCCTTCGCTTTTACCCTCAAACGTCGCATCGGCACAAAGTTCAACCAACAGCGACACCAGGTCTATATACACCTCGGCAGAAAACTCCTCACTCTGGCTGGAGAGCAATTGCGCAATTAACGCCTCCAGACGACCGGTCTCCAGTTCAATACGTTGCATATACTGCTGGCCATTGCCCGGATCGCGCTCTACCAGGGCCAGGGCAATACGCAGGCGCGCAAGCGGCGAGCGGAGTTCGTGGGACACATCACTGAGCAGGCGCTTCTGCGACCGTATTTTTTCATCGAGCTGCACGGCCATGGAATTGAAGTCGCGGGCCAGTTGGTCGGTTTCATCGCCGCCGCTGTCGCGCACGTCAATGCGCGTATCCAGCTTCCCCCTGGCCAACTGACTTGCCGCGTGCTGCAGCGCTTTTATACGATTGGTCAATGCCCGCGACAGCGCATAGCAAACCAGCCCGCTGAGCAGCACCGCCAGAAAAAGGCGCAGCCCCATACTCTTGTTTAACAGTGCCAGCAGCGGCCGTTTTCCAGCTTGGAAAACCACCACAGCACGCAACCGGCCCTGGGTCTCCCGGTATAAAGTGTGCCCAAACATCAGACCCCTGGGGGTTTCAATGGAGGCGCGTCGCCTACCCCGGCCCAGCTGCTGGGCAACGCGTAACACGCCGGGCAGCAGCGCCCGGTCATACAGATCATTGCCGTCGGCCTTGAGCAAAAATATATCGATACTGTGTTGCTTTTTTGTTCGTTGCAGAAGCCCTGGCAACTCCCCGTCAGATACATTCTGCAGCTCATAAAACAGCCGCAGCATAAATTGTTTCGGGGGTGCTGCTGGCCCAGAGATTGATGGACGGTTGGGCTGGGAGTCAAAATAACGTGCGCTGAGCAGCCAACTGCCCAGGATGATCAGGGTAACCAGCCAGAAGCCAACGAACACTTTTACAAATAAATTACCCCTGAGAGTCACGAGCATTGCCCTGGGGGTCGCTGACGAATTGATAGCCCACGCCGCGCACGCTCAGTATCAGGTGGTCCCCGCCGTAGGCGGACAGTTTTTTACGAAGTTTGCTGATATGCACATCGATACTGCGGTCATAGGCTGACAGGGCTCGGCCCAGTGCCCGCTCATTCAACGAACCCTTGTCCACCACCTCGCCGGCAGAGCTCAACAGTATTCGCAGGATATTAAACTCCGAACTGGTTACCTTCAGGTCATTGCCATGGTAGCTGGCACTGCGGTTGGCTGTGTCAATTCGGGTTGCACCCACGGTGATAACGGCCGGCATGACGCTCGCCTTTTTCACCGGCTCTACCCGACGCAGTATCGCGCGCAAGCGGGCGCTTAGCTCCCGCGGGTTGCAGGGTTTGGGTAGATAGTCATCTGCCCCCAGTTCCAGGCCGAGAATCCGGTCGATGTCTTCACCTCTTGCGGTGAGCATGATAACCGGCGTATTGGTAAACTCCCGCAGCTTGCGCAATACCTCCAGGCCCTGCATTCCCGGCAGCATTATATCGAGAACGATTGCGCTGTATTGACCCCCGCTGTCATCGGCCTCCACTGCCCGACAATGGTCCACGGCCTCTTTGCCATCGTGCAGCGAGCGAACACAAAACCCATCAAGACTCAGAAAGTCCCCCAGCAGCGAACACAGCTCAGTGTCATCGTCGACGATCAGGATGCGTGCATCCATAGTATGTGCCTGCACTGTCATGTGGACTAATAGTGTGGCGAAGACTGACACCAATGTCACCCGGCAATAACCCTCTATAGCCTTTCCTAACAAATCTTTACACAAGTAATAAATACATTTATCGCCCAGTTCCCTACACTGATTCCCCGAAAGCGTGTGAGCTGACGCACACCCTCAAGTTAAGCAACGGAGTAAATGGTATGAATTCTTCAAATTCTAAAGCGGCTGTTGTCGCCACAGCCTGCCTGCTGGCAGCACTGATTTTTCCTACGGCAAGCGTGGCCAAGCCCGGTGGCCCCTCGGGGCATGACCCCGTGCAAATGGTTGAAAGAATGACACAACGCCTGGATCTGACTGAGCAACAGCAGTCCGAGATTACCGCACTACTTGAAGCCGAACAGGAAAATGTTCGAGGCGAACGCGAACAGTTGAAGGGCCTGCGCGAACAACTAATATCCCACGGCGAAGACTTCGACAGCGATAGCGCGAGAAAGACCGCCGACAACATCGGCGTAATCAGCGGCAACCTGGCCTATGCCCGGGCTTACACCCTGTCTGAGGTCAACAAAATACTGACTGAAGATCAGCGGGCGCAACTGGGCAGTTTCATGGATGAACGCGGCGGCCACCGCGGAGAGCGACGCAAGCGCTAGTGCAGTGACTTATCCTGCCTGTGCTCGTGAAACACGTAGTCGAATACCTCGCGATAATTACGGGCAAAGTGCACATTAATACCCTCGCGCAGGTAGTCGGGAAGTTCTTCAAAATCCCGACGATTTGCGTGGGGCAGTATTAATTCCATGATCTTGCTGCGACGCGCCGCAATGACTTTTTCGCGTATGCCCCCCACGGGCAGCACCTGTCCAGTCAGGGTAAGCTCACCGGTCATCGCCAGGTTGCGCTTGATGCGCTCCCTCCTGGCCAGGGACACCAGCGCCGTTGCAATGGTCACTCCGGCACTGGGGCCGTCCTTGGGGGTGGCACCGGCTGGCACGTGTAAATGCACCATGGACATATCGAAGAAGTCCGGGTCACATTCATAGCTCTTGAGATGCGCCACAACATAGCTGTAGGCAATTTCTGCCGACTCTTTCATCACATCACCCAATTGCCCGGTGAGCTTAAAACCGCGATTTAACGTATGCACTTGTGAGCATTCAAAGGTGAGCGTCGCCCCCCCCATGGCTGTCCAGGCCAGCCCCGTTGTCACGCCAATACCCCGCACTGGCTTATCGGGCTGGAATGGCGGCTTGCCCAAGATAGCGTCTATATCTTTTTTACCCACGCGCAATTTATCCACATCGTCGTGTAACAACTTCACGATGGACTTGCGCATTATGCGAGCCAGCTCTTTTTCAAGGGTTCGCACCCCCGCCTCACGGCAATAGGAATCGATGACGTACTTCAGGGCGGCATCGTTTATCTTTAGTTGATCATCCTTCAGGCCATGGCGTTGCATCTGTTTTGGCCACAGATGATTCTTGGCGATGGACAGTTTTTCCTCCGCCACATAACCCGACAAGCGCAAGGTTTCCATGCGGTCTAACAGAGGTGCCGGTATGGTATCCAGTTGATTGGCTGTACAGATAAACAAGACCTTGGACAAATCGACACGAAGGTCCAGGTAGTGGTCCAGAAATTCACTATTCTGCTCGGGATCCAGTACTTCCAGCAGCGCCGATGCGGGATCCCCTCTAAAGGACGCACCCACTTTGTCTATCTCATCCAGCATGATGACAGGATTGGAAACCTGCACCTCCTTCAGTGCCTGTATAAATTTTCCCGGCATGGCACCGATATAGGTTCGCCTGTGGCCTTTTATTTCCGCCTCATCGCGCATGCCGCCCAGGCTGAAGCGGTAGAATTTGCGGCCCAGGGCATCGGCGACGGAGCGGCCTATGCTGGTTTTTCCCACACCGGGAGGGCCTACCAACAACAATATGGAACCGGAAATTTCACCCTTGAAGGATCCCACCGCCAGGAATTCCAAGATGCGGTCTTTTACATCTTTCAGGCCATCGTGGTGCTTATCCAGTACGATCTTGGCATTATCGAGATCGAGGTTATCTTCCGAGGTCACACCCCATGGCACGGAGGTTGCCCAATCGAGATAGTTTCTGGTAACACCGTATTCCGGCGACCCGGTTTCCAGCACAGACAACTTATGCAGCTCATCGTCAATGCGCTTTGCAACCGCCTCGGGCAAATTCAGTTCTGCGATCCTCGCCTCAAACATTTCGCCGTCGGAGGTGCGATCATCCTTGGACAGGCCCAGTTCCTTCTGGATAATCTTCAGCTGTTCCCGCAGGAAAAACTCCCGCTGTTGCTCGGACACTTTCTCGTTGACCTGGCTGCTAATCTGGTTTTGCAACTCGGCGACTTCACGCTCTTTGCGCAACAGGGCCAGTACTTTCTCCATTCGGGAAAGCAGTGGCAAGGTATCGAGTATTTCCTGTAGCTGGTCGCCCTTTGCCGTGGTTAACGCCGCGGAGAAATCTGCCAACTGGCTGGGTTGATTGGGGCTGAAGTTGGACATGTACTGCTTCAGCTCTTCACTGTAAAGCGGGTTCAGTGGCAGCAGTTCTTTTATTTCCTTGATCAGGGCCATGGCATAGGCCTTGATTTCATCACTGTCGCGATTACCCAGGCTGCGTGGGTACTCCACCTGCACCAGATAGGGCGGCTTGTCATTCAACCAGCGCACAATGCGAAAACGTTTTACGCCCTGGGCCAAAAACTGGGTAGCCGAGTCATTGCCCATGGGAGGCTTGTGCAACCGCACCACACAGCCAATTTCAGGAAACTGACGGGGGTCCACGCCCTCGGGATTCGCTTTATCGACATAGCTCAAGCCGATAAGTTTGCGGCCGTCCTTGGAAACGGCCTCGATAGTGCTGCCCCACTCATGAGGATTAATGGCAACGGGCTGAATTTGACCCGGGAAAAAGGGCCGGTTGGGAATTGGCATTAAATACAGGGTATCGGGCAGTACATCATCTGCCACCGCCGGTGCCTGCTGCTCGACCTCCGCAGGCTCGACTTTCCCATCATTCGCTTGATCCTTATCACTCATCAGCTTCCGATACCTTGTATACTGTTGTCTTGGGCGTTCACCAACCTGTTACTGGTATATGGGTGCAAAAACGCTGTTTTCAATGGCGTAAGAGGTCCAAGCCGTGAACGTCGAACACGCTTCACACAGCGAATTACAATCACAACTCGAGGCCTTGCAAACCCAGTATAGCCGACTGGCAAAATTGGGCCTCAAACTGGACCTTACCCGCGGCAAACCCGGCAGCGAGCAACTGGACCTGTCCGACCCACTGGATGGCATCCTGTCGGGGAATTACCAGGCTTCCGATGGCACAGATGTACGCAATTATGGCGGCCTGGATGGCCTGCCAGAGGCCAAGCAACTGTTCGGTGCACTGTTGGAAGCCGACCCCCAACACACCCTGATAGGCGGCAACAGCAGCCTTACATTGATGTACCACACGGTTGAATTCGCCCTCAACCAAGGCCTCGCAGGTGTCCACAGCGCCTGGGGCAATTCCGATAGCGTGAAGTTTTTGTGCCCCTCCCCCGGTTACGACCGCCACTTTGCTATCTGCGAACACCTGGGTATTGACATGATAGCGGTGCCCATGTTGGACAGCGGCCCCGACATGGATGTCGTCGAAAAACTTCTGCAAGGTGATGCTGCCATCAAGGGAATGTGGTGCGTGCCCCGCTTCTCCAACCCCACGGGTTGTGTTTACAGTGTTGAGACCGTTGAGCGAATCGCCGCGCTGGGAAAACTGGCCAGCAAGAATTTTCTGGTGATGTGGGACAACGCCTATACCGTGCATACATTGTATGACAGCGCCCAGACGCTACCCGCCATTGCCAAGTACTGTACAGAACACGGCACTGCAGACAATGTATTTCAATTCGGCTCTACCTCGAAAATAACCTTTGCCGGGGCCGGCGTTGCATTTTTGAGCAGCAGCGGGCAAAATCTATCTGCCCTTAAGAAGCACCTGGCCTTCCAAACCATCGGCCCGAACAAGGTGAACCAATTGCGCCATGTGCGGTTTCTCAAGGACCGGGCAACAGTGCTTGCGCACATGGCGAAACACGC
>SMVB01299300.1_pt1 | contig 12963 bp, 11 predicted proteins | sample 2456461 | NCBI WGS metagenome assembly SMVB01 (sample SAMN11095934, study PRJNA526329) | marine sediment metagenome | biome: Marine sediment; feature: Surficial sediment; material: Deep marine sediment; isolation source: Hadal surficial sediment | place: Pacific Ocean | collected 2014-05 | depth...
ATGATCTTTTGGTATCGGCGCTGCAGCGAACAGTCGCGTTCGAACATATGAACCACATTGCCGTGACGGTCGGCGAATACTTGCATTTCAATATGTCGAGATCGGGCCAGATATTTTTCGATAAGAACCCGTTGATCGCCGAAACTAGATTGCGCCTCCCGTTGGGCTGCGGCCAATGCTTGGGCGAAAGATGCCGCCTCGTCGACCCGCCGCATTCCTTTGCCGCCGCCCCCGGCAACCGCCTTGATCAAAACAGGAAAGCCGATTTGTTGCGCCTCGTGCGCCAGCACCTGGGGACTTTGATCCGTGCCGTGATAACCGGGTACCACCGGGACGCCGGCTTTTTCCATCAGGGCCTTGGCTTGATCCTTTCGGCCCATAAGCCGGATCGCGTCCGGCGATGGGCCGACAAAGGCGATACCGGCTTTTTGGCACGCTTCGGCAAAGCCCGCATTCTCCGACAGAAAACCGTAGCCCGGATGAATGGCATCGGCTTGTGCCGTGACGGCGACATCGATGAGTGTGTCGCCTTTCAAATACGATTCAGCCGCCGGCGCCGGTCCGATGCGGTGGGCCTCGTCGGCCAGAGAGACATGTAAGGCGTGCTCGTCGGCATCGGAATAAACCGCAATGGTTCGCAGTCCGAGCCGCCGCGCGGTTCGGATTATGCGGCAGGCGATTTCGCCGCGATTGGCAATGAGCAGGGAGCCGAACATTCAGCCTAGACAATCCAAGACGGCTTGCGTTTTTCGAGGAAGGCCGCCACGCCTTCTTTTGCCTCCTTGGTCACGCGGATATCAGCCATGCGGTGAGCGGTATTGTCCAAGACGTGCTCATAATCGGTGCGCGCAGCGACGGCTTGAATGAGATCCTTTACGGCATGCAAAGCGTCGGGCCCATTTTGAAAAATTTGCGTTACCAGCCGTTCGCTTTCTTGAGCCAAGGCCTCCTTGCTTTCGACGACCCATTGCACGAGACCCAATCTGTAAGCCTCGTCGGCATCGAATGTTTCGGCCGTGAGGAAATAACGCCGGGCGGCGCGCTCTCCGATGGTGCGAATAACAAAGGGTGAAATGATCGCCGGAATCATGCCGAGTTTGGCTTCGGTGAAAGCGAAACTGGCGTCGCGTGTCGCGATGGCCATGTCACAGGCTGCGATCAGACCTACGCCGCCGCCGCGGGCCGCGCCGGTCACGAGAGCGACGGTCGGTTGCGGCAGCGTGTGCAATCGATTGAGCATGCCCGCTAGAGCGCGCGCATCCTCAAGATTATCCGCATGGGTATAATCAGCGGCGGCCCGTATCCACTCCAGGTCTGCACCGGCAGAAAAATTCTTGCCGGCCCCTTCAAGCAGAACAACGCGCACGCCATCTGCCCCGCGCAACTCATCCAATATGTCGTTGAGGCGTTCAACCACCAGCGCATTGAACGCGTTATGAGCCTCAGGTCGATTGAGCGTGATCACGGCAACACCGGCCCGCGTTACGTCAAGCAAGACACCATCTTCTTTCATGGAATGCTCCTTACATCCGGAAAACACCGAATTTTGTCTCATCTATCGGCGCATTTAAAGAGGCGGAGATGGCCAAGCCCAATACGGTGCGTGTTTGAGCCGGCGGGATGATGCCGTCGTCCCACAATCGGGCGGTCGCGTAATAGGGATTGCCCTCTTCTTCATATTTTTCCCGTATCGGCGCCTTGAAGGCTTGTTCCTCCTCGGCGCTCCATGAATCGCCCTGTTTCTCCATATTGTCGCGTTTGACCGTGGCCAATACGGTGGCCGCTTGCTCGCCGCCCATGACGGAAATGCGCGCATTGGGCCATGTAAACAAAAAGCGCGGTCCAAAGGCGCGGCCGCACATGCCGTAATTTCCCGCGCCATGGGATCCGCCGATGATGATTGTGAATTTCGGCACGTTGACGGTCGCTACGGCGGTGACCATTTTGGCGCCGTCCTTGGCGATACCGCCGGCTTCGTATTTGCCGCCGACCATAAAGCCGGTGATGTTCTGCAAGAACACTAAAGGGATCCGCCGTTGACCGCACAGCTCGATGAAGTGAGCGGCTTTGAGTGCCGATTCGGAGAATAGGATTCCGTTATTGGCAACGATACCGACCGGATAACCGAAAATATGGGCGAAACCGCACACCAAGGTGGTGCCGTAAAGTTTTTTGAACTCGTCGAATTCGCTGCCGTCGACCATGCGTGCGATGACCTCGCGCACGTCATAAGGCGTTCGAGCGTCGTGGGGGATAATGCCGTTCAACTGTTCCGGGTCATAGGCCGGATCGACCGGGTCGCGCAGGTTGAGATCGATCTCCTTGCGCCGGTTCAAGGTTGCGACAATGCGGCGGGTGACGGCCAGAGCGTGTTCATCATTAAGCGCGTAATGATCGACCACGCCGCTTTGACGGGCATGCACGTCCGCACCACCCAAATCCTCGGCGCTGATCACTTCGCCCGTCGCCGCTTTGACAAGCGGCGGTCCGCCAAGAAAGATCGTGCCCTGATTTTTGACAATCACCGATTCATCGGACATAGCCGGCACATAAGCGCCGCCCGCGGTGCACGAGCCCATCACCACGGCAATTTGCGCGATGCCCGACGCGGACATGTTGGCTTGATTGAAAAAAATTCGTCCGAAATGATCGCGATCGGGAAAAATGTCCGCTTGATTGGGTAAATTGGCGCCGCCGGAATCAACCAAGTAAACGCAAGGCAAGCGATTTTCCAGGGCGATCTCTTGAGCCCGCAGATGTTTTTTTACGGTGATCGGATAATAGGTGCCGCCCTTTATTGTGGCGTCATTGCAAATGACCATGCATTCCAGGCCGCTGACCCGGCCAATGCCGGTAATGATCGAGGCGCTGTGAATATCGCCGCCATACATGCCGTTGGCGGCCAGCGGGCTGAGTTCGAGGAAAGGGGATCCGGGATCCAATAATTGCGCGACGCGGTCCCTCGGCAACAGCTTGCCGCGGGATAGATGGCGTTGGCGTGCTCTGTCACTGCCGCCGAGGGCGGCCTGTTCGGTGTTATCGGCCAATGCCGCGAGCAGCGCCTCCATGGCCGCCAGATTACGCCGGAAGCCGTCGCCGTCGGTATCGATCTCACTGGCCAGCATGTCCCGTACCGTCTATCGAAAACGCCCTCGCCCAGGCCGTCTGTGGCGTGCGCAAGCAGCCTGTCGCGAGGAAAGAAGTCCTGGTGCCAGGCCTCCAACTATGCTATCCATATCATGTATTGTCGGACAATTGAACAATTAATTGTCGGATGTTAATATAATCAGCTTCATGGAGGGGAGGCGGCGCGCCATGATTAACGGCTTTACCGGCCTCAACTTCGGCTTGGGTGAGACTGTGGAACAGATGCGCGGGCAAATTCAGCGTTTTGCCGGCGATGTCATTGCGCCCCGGGCGGGCGAGATCGACCAGACCAACGAGTTTCCACGGGATCTGTGGCCCCAATTGGGCGACATGGGTCTGCTTGGCATGACGGTGTCGGAAGCGGATGGCGGCACGGGGCTGGGTTATCTGGAGCATGTGGTGTCGATGGAGGAGATTTCGCGCGCCTCCGGATCGGTGGGTCTGAGCTATGGGGCCCATTCCAATCTGTGCGTCAACCAAATTTCGTTACACGGCACGCCCGAACAGAAAGCGCGATATCTGCCCAAGCTCCTGTCGGGCCAACATGTCGGAGCCCTGGCCATGTCCGAGGCGGGTTCGGGTTCGGATGTGATGTCGATGAGGCTGCAGGCAAAGAAGGACGGCAAGCGATATATTCTCAATGGCACCAAGATGTGGATCACAAATGGTCCGGATGCGGATGTTTTGGTTGTCTATGCCAAGACCGATCCCGATGCCGGTTCCAGAGGTATTTCCGTTTTCCTTATCGAGAAAACCTTCCAGGGTTTTTCGACCGGACAAAAGCTCGACAAGTTGGGCATGCGCGGGTCTAACACGAGTGAATTGATCTTCGAGGATTGCGAGGTACCCGAAGAAAATCTGCTTGGCGTCGAAAATGACGGTGCCGCTATTTTAATGCGGGGCTTGGATTACGAGCGTGTGGTTCTATCGGGCGGGCCATTGGGTCTCATGCAGGCGGCAATGGATGCGGTCTTACCCTACGTTCACGAACGAAAGCAGTTTGGCCGGCCGATTGGAGAGTTTCAACTTATGCAGGGCAAGCTTGCCGATATGTATACCACAATGAATGCGTGCCGAGCTTATGTCTATGCGGTGGCGCAGGCGTGCGATCGGAATGAAACAACCCGCATGGATGCAGCCGGATGCGTTCTCTACGCGTCGGAGAAAGCAACGCAATTGGCCCTCGAAGCGATTCAAGCGCTGGGCGGTAATGGGTACATCAACGATTATCCCACCGGCCGCTTGTTGCGCGACGCGAAATTGTATGAAATCGGCGCCGGCACGTCGGAGATACGTCGTATGTTAATCGGCCGCGAATTGTTCGCTCGAACCCAATGACAGTACGATTTGAAAAAATAGAAAGAGAACCGGCCTACCGGCAAGTTTCGAAGGCTATTGAAAAGAAGATTTTATCCCGAATCTTGCGACCGGGCGACAGCTTGCCCTCCGAAGCGGAATTGGCGCAGCAATTCGGACTCAATCGCTCGACCATACGTGAAGGCCTGCGCCAATTGGAAACGGGTGGTCTGATCAATCGGCGTCAGGGCAGCAAAAAGTTTTTTGTGCATTGCCCGAGTCCCAATGATGTGGCAGCCGGTGTCAGCCGTGCCATGCATCTCAATGAAGTAACTTTTGCCGAAGTGTGGCAAGCGATGATGATTTTGGAACCTGAATGTGCGCGACTGGTTGCGGAGAAGGCAGACAAGAACGGCTTGGCCAAGCTGGGTGAGGTGATCGATCGTTTGGCGACGCAAGGCGATGATTTTGCTCAAGCGGTCGATCAAGCGGTCGAGTTTTTTCGTCTTTTGGCCGAGCTCACAGGCAATCGTGTGTTGGTCCTCACCCAAGCGCCTCTATGTCACCTGCTCCGACCAAGCTTGGTCCTCATGGTTGAAAAGGTTCCGCAAGCCCGGCAACGCATTAAACATGCCCAGGGAAAAATCCTGGAGGCGTGCTCCGGCCGACGCATGGAGGAAGCGCAGGACTGGATGCGTAAACATATTGTCGACTTCAAGCGCGGTTACATGCTTGCCGGTATCGAACTCGACCAGATCATTGATGCGGGCTGACGATCGACGCCCCAAACATCCGACCCGTCGTCACTTTTCCTGGAAACACTCTAGGAGCGCCGATCCACAACAAACTGGGCCACCTGACGCAGGGGTTCTGCTTTATCGCCGAACAGGTCAAGGCGTGCGCAAGCGGAATCGGCCAATTCTCGAGCCTTGTTTCGGGCGCCGTCACGGCCAAGCAATTTTACGAATGTGGCTTTGTCCCTATCGGCATCCTGTCCGATCGGCTTGCCGATTTCTTCAGCGGTCCCTTCCGCGTCAAGCAAGTCGTCGACCACTTGAAAAGCCAGACCCAGGTCATCCGCATAATTGTTGAGAGCGGCAAAAGCGGTGTCGTCGGCGCTGGCCAAAATGGCGCCGGCAATACAAGAAAATTTAATCAACGCCCCGGTTTTCAATCGTTGTAATTCGGATATGCCGGCAAGATCGAGATTGCTTCGGTCGCCGGAAATATCGATCATTTGGCCGCCGACCATGCCGCCGATGCCGGCGGCGTTGGCAAGCGTCAAAACCAGTCGGGCGCGTATTGTTGCATCGTCATGAGTGGCACCATCCGCCAACACGGCAAAGGCTTCGGTCAAAAGCCCGTCACCCGCCAGAATTGCCGTCGCTTCATCAAACTCGTTATGGGTCGAAGGCCGACCGCGCCGCATATCGCTGTCATCCATGGCGGGCAAATCGTCATGAATGAGGCTGTAGCAATGGATCATCTCGATTGTTGCGGCAACCCGAAGCGCATTCTTCTGCTTCACGTCAAACAGATTGGCGCTCGACATGACGAGATAAGGTCGCAACCGCTTGCCGCCCGCCAGACAGGCATAGCGCATGGCATCGATCACGCGGCCTCTCGGTCCCTCGACCGGCCGCAGCAGCTCGTCAAGCTGTCGATAGACACGATCGGCGACATCGCGCATGGATTGGGTCAGATCGCTCATACTCACGGTTCCGTTGGGTTTTTCCCTGTCCGTTTGGCGTCGCCTCCCGAAGACGTGAACGGCCATTGTGATAGGGCGAGCTTAATGCCTGCGCAAGGGTCAAGCAGTCTATGCGCCCGGGGACACCACAAGGCGAATGACCCCGCCACGCCCTTGGGGCGGCCCGGCGCAGAGGATTCCCGTGCACCGAACCGGGTTTTCGAAAAATTGAGTTATTCCCGTTAGATTAAGGGTCCTGGGCGCCTTGGTCGGCTAGAGCACGTTGACAAAAGATGGCATCCCTAACGTGCTCTAAATCTTTGTTTTGTCGCGCATTCGGACGGAAAACCGGTGGCCACTTTTCCTGAATGCGCTCTAATGAGCCCGGTTTTGCCGTCTTGAGTCGGTTAACGAGGGCCGATATGGCTACCGAAACGCGCAGGTGTTGGTCATTTGGTGCGGCTTCATTGTGACTGATTGGCAATTGCGTCACGACGTGAGACAATGTGGTGTCGTATTGAATGCGGGCCATTGAACCAAAGGAAGGGTGGGGGCGTCTGCCTATGAAAAACGGCAAAAAGCCGCTGAAGATTGTGTTAGCGAAGCCGCGTGGATTCTGCGCCGGTGTTGAGCGTGCCATTGATATCGTTGAACGCGCTTTAGCCAAATTCGGTTCGCCGGTTTATGTCCGCCATGAAATTGTCCACAACAAACGGGTGGTCGAAACCCTTAAAGATCGTGGGGCCATTTTCGTCGAAGAGGTAGACGAAATCCCGGCCGGTGCGGTCACGGTGTTCAGCGCGCACGGTGTATCCAAAAAAGTCGAAGAAGACTCGGGGCTATTAATGCTCGAAGTCATCGATGCCACCTGTCCTCTGGTCACAAAAGTTCATAAGGAAGGCCAACGTTACGCAGCCAATGGGTATGATGTGGTGCTGATTGGTCATTTGGGTCATCCTGAAGTGGAAGGCACGTTGGGTCAAATTCCCGGCGTGGTGCATGTCATATCGACGGCCGAGGAGGTTGCGCAATTACATGTCCGCGATCCGGAACGCATTGCGTTTGTCACGCAAACGACCCTGAGCGTGAATGATACAAAAGATGTCATAGAGGCATTGAAGGCACGATTCCCAAAGATTCTTGGTCCGGATGTGCGGGATATTTGCTATGCTACGCAAAATCGACAAACCGCGGTGCTGCAACTTGCCAATGAGGTTGACCTGTTCCTTGTTGTCGGTGCGCAGAACAGTTCCAATTCCAATCGATTAAGAGAAATCAGCGAGAATCAAGGTATTCCGAGCTACCTGATCGAGGATGCAAACGCGCTGGATCCAACATGGTTAGACGACGTTGAAACTGTGGGTATCACCGCGGGGGCATCGGCGCCGGAAACGCTTGTCGAAGAATTGATCGAAAGGCTAAGTGGCATTAGAGACGTGAGTGTCGACACGATGAGCGGTGTCGAGGAGAACGTTCGGTTTAAACTGCCGCCCACATTGTCAGATGTACCGATAGAGGAAGTACGCGCTGTCAGCTGGCCGAAGCGATCATAGTCATTGAAAATTTTGGTCATCACTAAAGTTAGCCAATGCAAGAAATGAACAACGCCAAAAGGAGGGATACTTGGGAATCCCATTGAAACAACAATTTGACGTCGGCGCCTATGTCTTGAAGCAAACATTGCTTAGGCGGAAGCGCTATCCATTGGTTCTCATGCTCGAACCGCTTTTCCGTTGCAACTTGGCTTGTGCCGGTTGCGGCAAGATCGATTATCCCGATTCTATTCTGAACAAGCGTCTTACCGTTGAGGAATGCATGGAAGCGGTCGACGAATGCGGCGCGCCGGTTGTTTCGATCCCGGGTGGCGAACCGCTTATTCACAAAGAGATCGCACAGATCGTAAGCGGTATCATTGCGCGCAAGAAATATGTCTATCTATGTACCAATGCACTGCTGTTGGAAAAGAAACTTTCTGCGTTTGAACCCAGCCCCTATTTGACTTTCTCGGTACATTTAGACGGACTCAAGGAAGAACATGATCACGCGGTCTGCCAAGACGGTGTTTTCGAACGAGCGGTTTCGGCCATTAAGGCTGCAAAGGCACGGGGTTTCCAGGTGAGTGTCAACGCGACAATCTTTGACGGTGCAGACCCGGAACGCTTTGCCGAATATCTGAACTTCGTACACCAGCTTGGTGTCGATGGTGTGACCATGTCGCCCGGTTACGCTTACGAGCGCGCGCCGGATCAACAGCATTTCTTGAGCCGCCGGCGGACCAAAGAATTTTTCCGCACCGTGTTCCGATTACAAAAAGGCAAAAAGTGGTCGCTTAATCATTCGTCTCTCTACCTCGATTTCTTGGCCGGCAATCAAGAATATGAATGCACGCCCTGGGGCAATCCCACGCGCAATATCTTCGGTTGGCAGCGTCCCTGCTATTTGCTGAACGAGGGCTATGCCAATAGCTTTAAGGAGCTCATGGAAGAAACCGAGTGGGAACGTTACGGCACGGGACGATACGAAAAGTGCGCCAATTGCATGGCTCATTGCGGTTATGAGGCAACGGCGGCGGCCGACACAATAGCCAATCCCCTCAAAGCTCTATGGACCAAGATTCGCGGCCCCAAGACCGATGGTCCGATGGCTCCGGAAATTCCTCTCCATGCTCAACGTCCCGCTGACTATGTTCACGATACGATTGTCAAAGAGCAGCTAAAAAGTGCCGAGGACGTCCAAAGAGATGGGCAGGAGCTGGTTCGCGGCGTGGCGTAAGGCGGCGCGTGCCCGCGCCGCATCCCAAGATAGTCGGATCAGATCACCCAACAGAAGTGGGTCTTTGACGATCCCCTGAAAAATCGGGGCGAGACGCGTCTTGCCGTTCGCGTCTATGGCGTTTAGCGCGGCTTCGGGAAGCCGCCGATGGGCGGGGTCTGCGATGGCCCGAATGACGAGGAACGGCACATTATGCGCTTGAGCCGCCTCAGCCACCGCCTGGCTTTCCATATCTACGGCAACAGCTCCATGCGTGGTGTATAGCTCGGCCTTTCGCCCGACCGATGAAATCACATCCGACATACCCAACAACTTGTCCGTATTCACACAAAGGCCGCGCGCTCGGGCGGCGTCGGTCACCGCCTCATGCCATTTAGGGGTGACACGATGGCGGTGTTCCTTTTGCGTTACAATTTCACTTGGGATAAGCAGCGTTCCGGGCTTGAGAGAGGGATCCAATCCACCGGCAATGCCGAAACTCATCAAACCTCGTGGCATGGATTTGGCGGCGTCGAGCGACACTTCACGAGCGCGGTCGCTATTGGCCCCGCTTAAGAAAACGCGAAACGTGCCAGGGGCTAAAGCGCGCGCGAGACACGCGGCCTCAAAGGGCAGACCGCAAATAACATGCAGAGGCGTTTGATTTGGCAAATGCGTCGACCCTCGTGCCGTCTCTCTATAATTATAATTGGCCAATTCGCTGCTGAACAATGTCAGCCGCAGTGTGACCGGAACGGATCGCCCCTTCAATGGTCGAGGGCAAGCCGGTATCGGTCCAATCGCCCGCAAGCACCAGATTGGCGATCGCCGTTGACGCTGATGGCCGACGCCTTAGGCCCGCCGGACTTTGATCAAAGGTCGCCCGCTTCTCCTTGATGATGCGGGCGGCGTCGAATTCCATATTACCGAGACGTAGCGCCTGTCGCGTCTCGTTCCAAAGAAGCGACATCAGTTTATCGCTATCCTCATCTACCAGATTTCCCGCCGCACTGATCGTCAAACTAATCATGTTGTCTCGGATGAACGCCCAATGGGCGGTAGCGTTGATCAAACCCAAAATTGGAATGCCGAATGCCGGGGTGATCGGATCTTTAAGTTTGAAATGGACATTGACAATGGTCTCGCCATCGCCGGGTGCCGTGAGGCTTGGCCAAATCTGTGGCATCCGAAAAGACGGCACGGCAAGAATGACCATATCATCGCAATCTACGGATATCTTTGCGTCGCCGAAATCGAGTTGTTTAAGTCTGCCGTCGGAAAATTCGAGAAGGCGCAAGCGATGATTGAATTTCACTTGGGTGCCTGCGGCTTCGAGAAACTTGAGCGCGGGTGACACAAAACTCGGTCCCAATCCCTCTCTTGCAATGAGAGGGCGGCAGGCCCGTTCGCCTTTCAAAAAGGTTTCCTCGAGAACCGCTCTTAAAAGCCGCGCGGCGCCGCGTTCCGCCGTCGTGTTTAAAGCGGCTAGGGTAAGCGGCTGCCAAAATCTTTTATAGAGTGATCCCGATGTTTGAATGACATCGGCCACAGTCTGATCGGCGCTGGGCCACAGGATCGGAAGGCTGCGCATATAATCGCCAAGCACGGTGCCGGGAACGCGGCTGTTTGCATTTAAAATCCAAAAGGGAATAATGCCTTTACTGGGACGCACGACCCATCGCTCGTCGGACATCAAATCAACAAATGGATAAGCGGCCCGTTTAGGTCCCATAAGGCTGTCGCGTGTGCCGATTTCGTCAAGATAGGTGAGCGCGGAATGATTGCCGCTCATCAATAAATGATTGCCGTTGTCGATCGTTTGTCCCAGGTTCTTGTCGAAAAAGGATCGGCAACGACCGCCGGCTTGACCGGCACTTTCATATAGTCCAACGGCAATATTACTGCCGGCGAGACGCACCGCGGCTGCGAGTCCGGCCAGGCCGGCTCCGATGATGTGAACCGTTTTCACGCTAGAGCCTTTCCAGGATTAATTGACTCATGAAAATGCTCTCGATTCCTAGTTTGGTCGCGTTTTCGGACGGAAAACCGGGTCCACTTTTCCTGAAAACGCTCTAAATCATTCCTGCGATTATGATTTGAGCGGCGGGGCAATGGCGTAACGCAGTCCCGTGACGAGCTTTTGTGTTTTGGAAAGCGTAATCGGTTGTTTGACGTTGTCCCATCCGCGGGCCTTAATGCGATTTAGATATTGCTCGTAAACGCCCATCATCGGCAGCGCAGGCCTTACCGTGCGCCAATCAATATGGTCAAGTGCCGCGCGAACTTCCTGAAAGAACGCGGCCGCCATGGCACCAAATTCTTCACACACTCTACTGAAACCCGGTTCATCCAGAACCGTCAGGGGGTTGTTGCCGGTAATATTGTTCTTGGTCAGAAGTTCGCGCGGCAAATACAAGCGGCCGATCTTTGCGTCTTCCTGCAAATCACGAAGAATGTTGGTGAATTGAAGCGCATTGGCGAGCGAAAGAGCGAAGCCGTCGGACGCCTCGCCCGGGGGGGCGCCGAAAATGGGCATGGACAACATGCCCACAGCGCCGGCGACACGTCGGCAATAAGCGTGAAGCTCATCCAAACTCGGCGCGACGATCGGCCCGTTGGCATCCATTTCCATGCCGTCGATCAACAGCAGAAACTCTTTCTTCGGCAGGGAAAAACGTCGAATAGGTTTTGCAAGGGCGACCGCCGTTATTTTTGTCGGCTGCCCTTGGTACAGCCGATCGATTTCCTGTCGCCAATCGTCGAGGGCGGCAAGCTTTGCTTGGGCATCGCCCTCTCCGTCGGCAATATCGTCGATTTCTCTGCAATAAGCGTAAACCGCATATATGGCGTCGCGCTTTTCTTTGCTGAGCACACGCATGCCCCACGCGAAGGACGTGCCCGAACGCGAGACAACCCGTCGGGCATGCGCCGTGGCTGCCGTCCGACCGATCGATGACTTTGGCGTCTCGGGCGGATCACGGAGCGTCTGTTGGGCGGTGTCCATTGTCATAGGCAGGCGATCTCTTGTTACTGGGGTCGCGACCCGAAAAGCCCCTCGGCAATGCCGGTCAAACCCGATAGAGCAAAATCCACTTTGGATAGCTCGATACGCTCGGCCAAAGGGTCTTGCCGTTTAAGACGTGCGGTGAGGCGCACGGCCAACCGAATGATGGTAGACGATTCCATGGCCAGGCGGCGGTTTTTGAGAGCCGCGGGTAATTTGAGCGCGGTCGGCAACATGTGGTCGACACCGGCCAAAACTTGGTCGAGTACGGCGCGCAGACCCTGGTTGGACGCCGGACCGGCGAGATCGACCACACTGACGCCGTGCGCCGTCATCCAATCTTCCGGAATATAGACACGGTCCAGCTGTTTATAATCATCGGCGCAATCCTGAAGATGATTGATGATTTGTAAGACCGTGCATAACCCATCGGAATAAACATAACCGCTGTTGTCTTCGCCATGGAGATCGAGCAAGAAGCGGCCGACCGGATTGGCCGACAATTCACAATAGCCGAGCAATTCCTGCCAATTGGCATAGCGTAATTTTACGGCGTCTTGTCGAAACGCGCTCAAGAGATCGCAGGCGTGCTGATCGGTGACACCGGTGATGTCCAAACTGGCGCGCAGGCCATGCGCTTTTTGGTAACCGGCACCGTAGCCGGGCTCACCCTTAAGCGCGGCTTGAAGGGCGTCAAGCCGGTCAACCTTGTCCTGGGCTGCTAACTCCGGATTGTCGGCAATATCGTCGCCGGCGCGGACCAAGGCATAAAAAGCCGCCACGTGAGGCCGCAAATGCGCCGGCAGCAGGAATGACCCGACCGGAAAGTTTTCATCGCTGGAGCCCTTGCCCGACGGCGTTTCCGGCTTCGCGTTCCAGTGGCTGTTTGTTGTCTCCTGAGCGGCTCTGATCATGGCGTTTTGGGGCGATCTATCCTAGAGCATTTTCGAGCGAAGTGGACACCGGTTCGCGTTAAGAAAATGCGACCAAACAAGGGCTTAGAGCGTTTTCGCGATTCCATTAAGTTCGGAAACGCTCTAGAGAATTGCTTATGGAGGGTAACTGAGGCCACGCC
>SMVB01169895.1_pt1 | contig 12960 bp, 9 predicted proteins | sample 2456461 | NCBI WGS metagenome assembly SMVB01 (sample SAMN11095934, study PRJNA526329) | marine sediment metagenome | biome: Marine sediment; feature: Surficial sediment; material: Deep marine sediment; isolation source: Hadal surficial sediment | place: Pacific Ocean | collected 2014-05 | depth 0-1...
GTCCATATCGGGAACCGTAATGGTTACCGATCTGCCGGAGACGGTGACCGCACCCGCGCTGACCAACTGGTTGACGTTGGAACTGGGGGAGATCGCGTCAGATTTCAACTTAACGGCGGACGCCGCAATGGACGAGGGGACCACCGTACTTGAGTTGAATTTGACCGTAATTGATGCGCCCACTTCGATATCGCTTGGGTTAGCTATTACGATAGTGTACTGGGCTATTGATCTTGCCTTGGTGGGCGAGACTGTTACGCCTACCGAAGTAACTTCGGTCGCGCCGACCGGCTTGGCTGCGAACATGCCCAAAGCCAACATGGTGGCGATAACGCCGATGGCCACGAGCAGTGCTAGCCCAAATGATGTTCCGATTTTAGTGTTCATCTACTCCTATCTCCTTGATCTACTTGCCTGAAACGAAGAGAACTATGGTGATTCTTTCCTTTCGGACTTCGCTTGCCTTTCAGTGTATGCCATTTAAAGTTACGAGTGCGTTACTGAATCCTACGAGTCCTCCGGATGATATCGAGACTCTAGTCACATATAAAACCCCCGCGGAGGCCTGGGAATATTAGAGGGGTCGACATCCGGGGAAACGAAAATAAGGCCACAAAAAGACATGGATACCCCTTGCCTCCTAATTTTATAGATAGGCTGAGCTAGAATTCCTTCCCATTTAGCACCATGAAAGTTGCCTTGTCAAGGTGTCTAAATGGGCTCTAAACGACAAAAACAGCCCCGGATATTTACGCCTAAAGTGGGCCAATAACGGCGATTCTGATGAGTTATGTTGAACCCAGATTCGACTGCTCTATCCTTATGTAAATGGTTTCCGGCAACCCGTTGGAATTACCGAATCTCATGAGCCTTTGAAGAGGGAGGTAAAAATTGGATAGCTGGCCGCCCCGCCCACAAGAAACCGATGCTTTGCCGAAGTTTCTATGATTCACCTTGACGCCAGCGCAGACTGTATTGTGGGTTGGAAATAACTAAAACGCAAGCCATCGTACGAAGGGACGTCGAACCGGTTCCTGCCGTAATCAAATGGTTGGGAACATTGCCCGGATTTGATGCCGATCAAACGTCTTTGTTCAGGTTGGCTAGGAATTCTTCGTTGTTGTTCGACTTGGCCAGCCGTTCAAGCACCCGCTCGGTGGCGTTGACCGAACCGTCGTTGGAGATAAGACTGATCATGCGGCGCAACAGGACGATCTGCTTCAAGGTCTCTTCGCTGAAGAGCAATTCCTCGCGCCGGGTGCCACTGCGGATCATATCAATGGCGGGGAAATAACGGCGCTCGGCCAGACGGCGGTCCAGATGCAGCTCCATGTTCCCGGTGCCCTTGAACTCTTCATAGATGACTTCGTCCATCCGGCTGCCGGTGTCGATCAAGCAGGTGGCGATGATGGTGAGACTGCCGCCTTCCTCTATATTCCGGGCGCCGCCAAAGAACTTCTTTGGTGGGTAGAGGGCCGCCGGGTCGATGCCGCCGGAGAGAGTCCGTCCGCTGGTTGGCACGGCCAGGTTATAGGCCCGGGTGAGGCGGGTGATGCTATCTAGCAGGATGATGACGTCTTGTCCCATCTCCACGAGCCGCTTGGCATGCTCTAGGCAAAGCTCCGCGACACGGCATTGCTCTTCGACGGACTCGTCAAAGGTGGAGGCAAAGACGTCTCCGCTCACCGTCCGGCGCATATCGGTCACTTCCTCAGGGCGCTCACCGATCAGAGCCACCATCAATTTGGCCTCAGGACAATTCTCCTGAACACCGTGGGCGATCATTTTCAACATGGTGGTCTTGCCAGCTTTGGGAGGCGATACAATAAGGCCGCGCTGACCCAAGCCGATCGGTGCGAACAGGTCCACCATCCTGGTGGAAAGTTCGGAGCCGGACGTCTCCAAAATCACCTGTTTTTCCGGGAAGATGGGAGTCATATGTTCGAAGGTTGAACGGTAGCGGCTCTGGACTTGGTCGGTCTCCAAACCGTTGACCAGTTCCACCCGCACCAGACCGAAGTAACGCTCTCCTTCTTTGGGGGGCCGGACCTGTCCGGTGACGGTATCCCCGGTCCTCAGATTGAACCGCCGGATCTGAGACTGGGAGATATATACGTCTCCCGATCCCCGGTAGGAGGTAATCTGGCGGAGGAAGCCATAACCCTCGTCCATTATTTCGAGGATGCCGGTGGAGACTAGGGCCTGCCGGGCGGAGACAACTTGAAACAACCGGTTAAGCAGGTCTTCTTTATGGAGGGTTGCGAGAGAGGTGGTGTCGTTTAACCCGACGTCGCTGGCCAGGCCCAAAAGTTCTTCCTTGGACTTGGCCCCCATCTCCGACACATCAAGCATTTGTTGTGTGGTCGCCATATTCACCTCTAAAGGGGGTCCTGGATCAGGCGCCGGCGGGTATGCCCAGTTCCTGAAGGGGAGGGATAGAAATTTTGCGGATGGGCGGTTTTTGTGCGGTGGATAATCAAATAATGCTCCGGCTGGTCCTTATTGTTGCAGAGCCTCAGCCCAACGGCTAAGAATTGCTTTGCTTCTCCCAGTCTGCTTTGAATCGTGCGACACCCGAGTCAGTTAGAGGGTGCTGGGCCATCTGGACCAGAATCTTATAAGGTAAGGTGGCGATGTGGGCCCCCGCCTGCGCCGCCAGTGTGCAGTGCAGCGTGTGGCGTATGCTGGCCGCCAACACCTGGGTTTCAATCTTATATTTCGCGTATACGGAAACGATGTCGGCGATCAGGTCGATTCCCTTTAGGCCGATATCATCCAACCGTCCGATGAATGGGCTAACCACTGTGGACCCCGCTTGGGCGCCAAGGAGGGCCTGATTCACAGAGAAGCACAGCGTTTGATTTATCTTGATACCTTCGCTGGACAGGATGTTTATGGCTTCAAATCCGGCGACGGTGCTGGGAATCTTCACCCAAGGATTGGGTATCCAGTCGGCGATGTCGCGCCCTTCGGCCACCATTCCCGGCGCATCCAACGAGATTACCTCCACGGAGATGGGCCCATCGACAATGTCCGAAATCTCCCGGACCGCCGATTTATAATCCTCGGTGGTTCCTATTCCTTCGGCTGACGCCAGCGACGGGTTGGTGGTCACGCCGCTAATCACTCCCAGCCGGGCTCCATCCCGGATCTCCTGAATATTGGCTGTATCTAAAAAGAGCTTCACGTCATCAACACCTTGCGGAGATTTTGGTCTGGGTTCCCGCTTTCATTGAAACCGGAAACCAAGAGAGCTAGTCCCTTCTCCTTCAAGGGGGAAGGTTAGGATGGCGGCAAGGATTCCGGGTTCCTGGATATTAGTTGTCAATTCGGCTGGAGAAAATCGCATCGGTATGGACCAGCTAATCGGTGGCTATGTCCAAAGGCAATGGCCTCTGGGCACCCTCGCGAACGGTTTCCTTGGCGACCCCGATGAACTGGCTGAACAGAGGGTGGGGTCGGTTGGGCCGCGACTTGAACTCAGGGTGGTATTGGGTGCCGACCATGAATGGATGGTCTCTCACTTCACCAGTCTCGACCAAGTTGCCGTCGGGCGACAGCCCACCGACAATCAGTCCCGAACTCTCGAGGGATTCACGGTAAGCATTATTAAGCTCGAACCGGTGACGGTGCCGCTCCATTATTGTGGCGCCGCCGTAGGCCGCGCTGGTGTGGGTATCGGATTGGGGTTGGCAGGGATAATCCCCCAAACGCATGGTGCCGCCTTTACCGGAGATATCCTGTTGGTCGGGCATGATGTGGATCACCGGGTCGCTGGTATCCGGGTCCAGCTCGGAGGAGTTGGCGTTTTCTATTCCCAGGATGTTTCTGGACCACTCGATGACCATCACCTGGAGACCCAGGCAAAGGCCCAAGTAGGGCACCTGATGTTCCCTGGCATAGCGCGCGGACTCAATCATGCCTTCGACGCCCCGAGGCCCGAAGCCGCCCGGCACCACGATGCCGCAGGCGCTGGACAAGAGGCTGTCTGGCCCGAAGCGCTCGATATCCTCGGAATGGACCCACTGGATATCGATATCCCTGTTATGGCCGAGTCCAGCATGCTTCAGCGCCTCGCGGACAGAGATATAAGAATCAGGATATTCGACGTATTTTCCAACTATGGCGATGGCCAGGCATTCTTTTGGCTCGTTCATCCGGTCGACCATTTCCGACCATTCGGCCATGTCCCGGGGGTGGCCGGTAAGACCGAGGGCATTCAAGACGATGTCGCCCAAGCCGGCTTCCTCAAGTATCAACGGCACTTCATAGATGTTGTTGGCGGTAACCAAGGGAATCACGGCGTTGATGGGCACGTCGCAGAAGGCCGAGATCTTTTGGCAGATGGACTCGGATACCGGATAGTCGCTTCTACAGAGAATGGCGTCGGGTTGGATTCCAATAGAGCGGAGTTCCTTCACACTGTGTTGGGTTGGTTTGGTCTTAAGTTCCTGTGCTGCCATTAAATAAGGAAGCAAGGTGAGGTGGATGTAGAAAACGCTGTCACGCCCCACATCGTTGCGCATCTGCCTGATGGCTTCCAAAAAGGGCAGGCCTTCAATGTCTCCGACAGTCCCGCCCACCTCGGCGATAATCACATCGGCGCCGGATTCTTCGGCTAAGGCGAGCAACCGCTCTTTGATGGCATTGGTAACGTGGGGCACGGTTTGTATCGTGCCGCCAAGAAAGTCGCCGCGGCGCTCTTTGGCTATAAGGTTGAGATATACTTCTCCGGCGGTAAGGTTGGAGGTGCGGGTTAGTTCTACGTCGATGAATCTTTCATAGTGGCCCAGATCCAAGTCGGTCTCGCCACCGTCTTGGGTCACGAAGACCTCACCGTGCTGATAAGGGGACATGGTTCCGGGATCGACGTTTAGGTAAGGGTCCAATTTGATAACGGAGACGGTGAGTCCTCGGCTTTTCAGGATGCGTCCAATCGATGCGACGCTGATCCCTTTGCCTAGCGAGCTAACAACTCCCCCGGTGACGAAGATAAACTTTGTCGGCATTTGCCTACGCTAAGATGGGGTTGAGGAGGATACCTGTGTGTTGGTCGAATGACCAAACCACTGCCCTTATGGGCACACCACTGGATACAGCGGTAATAGGGTTGAAGCGGGTCGCCAAAAGAAAAACGCGGACGTTCGCTGAGGAATCCGACTCAATTATATGAGCCAGTTTTCCAAAGTGTCAAGCTCTAACGTCAGAAAGTCCCCGGTATCATAAGTCAATTAGCCGAACCGTAATGCGGCGCAAGCTGCGTCAGACCGGCGGCAGTTGGTCTAAGTAGCCCGCATCGTACTCGGCGATCCACCCCAGTTCCACCTGTTCATCCAGCGGGACCGCGCCTGGTGCGCCACCGCCCTCCGGTCTGCTGCCGATGATCCATTCTTCTTCGAATGTCTTCAGCCGGACCGGGTCCATGCCCAGCAATTCCGCGAGGACGTAATCGTTGGCCTCGCCAAGCTTAGGCGCGGGCCCCTTTATTGATGCTTCGCTCTCGGAGAATTTCCAGCCCCGCCCCACGTAGCCCTTGGGTCTCAGATCCACCTCGGGAGGGTTGTGGACGGTCTCGAAGAATCCCCGGGCCAGGTATTGGGGATCGGTCAGCGCCTGTTTCGACGTTAGCACTGGTCCCGCCGGGACTCCCGCCCCTTGCAGCGATTCCATCACCTGGTAGGAAGTGCGGGCCGATGTCCAGGACGCGATGATTTTATCCAGTTCCTCCTGGTTCCGGCGGCGTTCGATGGGGTCTGAGAACGACGGGTCGGAGGCAGTATCCGGATTGCCCATGGCCCGGCAGAGCGCCAGCCATTCGCCGTGGTCCCGCACCGCGATCGCCACCCACTGGTCGTGGCCCTGGCACGGGTAGACGCCATGGGGCGACCAGAAGGGATGGCGGTTGCCGATCCGCTGAGTGCGCCGCCCGTTGAAGGTGTAATCCAACACGCCGGTTCCGATGACCGTGGTCCCTGTTTGGTACATCGCCAGGTCGATCCATTGGCCCTCGCCGGTGCGGGCCCGCCGCAGCAGCGCCGCCATCACCGCGCCCAAGGCCGTCCAAGTGGCGAGAAAATCCGAATAAGAGTTGCCCATCTTGTTCGGAATCTGTCCCTCGGCCAAGCGGCCTTCCGGTCCTTCCTCCATATACCCCATGAAGGCTCCGGTGCCGTGGGTTGGTTCCAGGGCCGACGCCATGGCCCCAAAATTGCTCCAAGGCCCGCTATGCCCGTAGCCGGTGTTGGACACCATGATCAGGTCCGGTTTCATTGCCCGGAGACTCTGGAAGTCCAGTCCGAACCTGGCCATCACCCGAGGAGTAAAGTTCTCCAAGACCACATCGCAAACCCGGACCAAATCTTTGATGACCGCTTGTGACTCCTCCGAGCGGAGGTCCAGGGTCAAACTCCGCTTGCCCCGGTTAAGCATCTGGAAAGTGCCGCCTTGCTCCCACCAAAGTTCACCGGGTTGGTTGTCGGGAAACGGACCCGTTAATGTCCGGGTGGTGTCCATGAACTGGGCCTGGCAGGTATCAATCTTGATGACCTCCGCGCCCAAGTCCGCCAGGTTGGCCCCGGCGAACGGCATGGCGAAGACCCGGCTGAGGTCCAGCACCCGGATGTTATTTAATGGAGCTTTCAACTTGTTCTAGGCCCACATGATTCGGATGCATCTAGATGACCATTTGTGTCCGGAGAGAGACCAGGTCTTCCGGAGAGTAACCCAGTTCTTGGCCGAAGATCTCGGAGTTGTGCTGGCCCAGCAGCGGGGCTGGTTGGGTGCCGGTGATGGGTTCTCCAGGCAACCGTACTGCCATGCCAGGGTATTGGGCCCGGCCAACCACCGGATGGTCAACATCGACGAAGAAATCTCTGGCCTGTAGGTGAAGACAGCTGGCCAGGTCTCCCGCGTCCTGAGCCATGCCAAACACCAGGCGCCGCTCGCCGGACGCCAGGAATAGAGGCATGCGGTCCCATTGGGCCAACCCTTTGATCAGCAACTCTTTCAACTCTTCCCCGTGGGCGATGCGGCCGGCGCTGGTGGCGAACTTCTCATCCTGCAATTCTTCCAGTCCGATCAGACTGGCGATTGTCGACCAGGGTTGGGAGCCCTGCACCGACGGTGCCACGTAACCGTCGCGGGCGGGCATCAGTTCTTCGAAGCCGGCCCCTCGGACCGGTCGCCGCCCTTTAACCGCTCCCATGTAATTGTAATAAGGGATTGGTTGCACTAGGTGAGCGCCCAGACATTCGGCGACTGAAACGTCTACCTGCTGGCCTTCGCCCGAGGTAAGCCGGGCAAACAGCGCCACCTGGGTTGCGGCGGCGGCGTTGGACCCGGCCACGTAGAACGACTGGTCGAGAACGTTGCGCAACGGCTCTTTGTCTGAATCACCCGAGTGATACATGAGGCCGCTCAGGGCATAGGTCACGATGTCGGTGGCTTGAAAGGCCCGGTAGGGCCCGGTTTGCCCGAAGGGAGTTATGGATGTGACGACCAACTTGGGATTGACCGCGGCCAGCGATTGGTAGTCCAACCCCATGGTTTTGGCCTGGGCGGGCGGGCTGTTTTCGACCAAGACGTCGGCGTCCGCCACCAACCGGTCCAGGAGTTTGCGTCCGGTGGCGGTGGACGGGTCCAGTGTGACGCCCTTCTTGTTGGTGTTCAGGTAAAGGAAGGTCAGGCTCTTTTCAGGGTCGGGGTCGTCGCCGGCGAATGGTCCCATGCGGCGGGTGGCGTCGCCGGTCCCAGGAAGTTCGACCTTGATTACCTCTGCCCCGTAGTCCGCCAGAATCTTGGCGCACCATGGCGCCGAGATACCTGAGCCAAGGTCCAAGACACGGAAGCCAGACAGGAGCCCGGCTGGCATCAGTCTTCCTGCTCCCAGACCAACGGCAGGCTCTGGCCGTTCTTGGGCAGCACCACCGTGCCCCGGCCGGTGGCGGTCTGCTCTCCGCGGCTGTTAGTGAGCTTGACCTCGCAGTCTACATGGCCGTAGCCACCAGCCTCGCGGACGGCGGTGACGGTCCCGGAGGCGGTAATCACGTCTCCGGGGTAGTCCATCCCCCGGTGTTCCACATAGAAGCGCTTGAACCAACCTTCAGGGCCGGCGAACTTAATCATCAACTGGCCCAGGTACTGGTTCTTCAACGATCCGTTGACCACCACGTTGGCCAGGCCCTGATGGACTTGGGCGAAGGGCAGGTCCCAATGGATGCGGGCGTAGTTCCCGTTGGCGGCCGCCCACCGCACCAGATGAGTGGTGGTCAGCGGTCCCTTGACCACCGGCTCCAGTTCCAGGCCCACGGATACATCTTCAAAGCGCCTTTGGGACCCGGCCGCATGTACAGCCCGGGGAACGTTGTGACCGGCAGACGGTGGGGAGATAACCACGGTTTCCAGACCTTTTCCAGCGTCGATGGCCGCTTCGATCTGGTCACCAGCCGGCCGGCCCCGGTGGATGCTCACCCGGTCCGCGACGCTGATGGCGTCCCCATGCTGGTTGGTCTGGGTCTCGCGGCGGACGATGAAGACCAACGGGCCGGACCGGCCCTGCTTCTCGAAGATGTCCATGATGCGGAATCGGCGTGTGACCCAATCACCAACGTAGGCCGGCCGCAGAAATTGCCAGTCGCTGCCGCCGTTCAATCCGTAGCTGTTGAAGGGCAGTGGCACATCGAAGTGGGATTCCTGTCCGGCGCCGAAATACCCGATGGACGGAGCGATGTCTTTCCAGGTGGCCAGCGGTGGACAGAGCAGTCCTTTGAACCGGCTGGCTTCGGCCTGGGCTTTATCGATGTAGAGCGGGTTGGGGTCTTCCGTGGCGTCGGCTAGGTCGTAGGCCATCTCGCCGCTGATGGGGAACCTGTTCTTCTCGGGCGGGGTCTCTTCGCCGATCAGGGCGCGGACCTCCGCGGTGATTAATTCGTCGGCCATGCAACGGGCTCCCAGCGATATCAACAGGATGAATTTGCCAGATAGTGACAGGCGTGCGCCGTGTGCAGTTTAGCATACCGCGCATGCGGCGGAAGGGTGTATCATGAGGCCTGCCAGTCCTTACGCGGAGGGACCGGCTAGGGCGGAAGTCCCAGGGCTGCTGATAGGAGAACAAGGGATGACTCTTAACGAGTTTATCGAAGACGCCTTTAACACGGAACACGAATATCTGATGGATGCCCTAGGAGACCTGACCCCCGACGAATTGATGTGGCGCGCCGGCCCGGAAGCAAACCCCATCGGCTGGATCCTCTGGCACATGACCAGGGTGGAAGACATGTGGTTCCAGTTCTTCATCCAGCGGCAGACCGAGATCTGGGAACGGGATGGCTGGAACGAGAAATTTGGGCTGCCGACACGGGACAACGGCTTTGACCATACATTGGAGCAGGTAGCCAATTTCCCGGCCTATGACCTGAGCCAGATGTTGCAGTACGGGGAGGCGGTGCGCGCCGCCACGTTGAGCTATCTGAAGACGGTCACGGCGGAGCAGATGAACGAGGTGCCGCGGGAGGCCAGGCCGGAGATGTCGGTGGGCAGGATATTCAGGCAGGTCGTCGGCGAAGTCTACCAACATCAGGGCCACATCGCCTATCTGAAGGGACTGGCCCGGGCCGGAAAATCATAGTGCTATATCGATTCTAAACACTGCGGGAATTTCTTGACATAGCAGACCCCTACGCGTAGCTTGATATTAAAGGCACAGGCTTCTTAAAACGGATTTATTGGCACGTAATTGATCCTTCAACGACCCAACTGGCCTGCAAATACCGGCTTGCGAACGGCGGCCAGCATAATTCGACGCTCCTTGCTCCAGCCAAAGTTCAGGCTCGTCCTGGGCTTGGCGGTCGGCACGGCCATCGGTCTCGCCATGGTTCGGGACATCGAGTGGGGCTCTCTCTCCGCGGCCTTCGATGATTTCCCCGTCGTTTACGCCCTTCTTTCTCTGGCGATCTTCTTGGCGGCGACCGCACTGCGCGCCTACCGTTGGCAGGTGTTGTTCATCGGCGACAAGGTCCCGTTCCACCGCCTTGTTCTAGTGCAGAACATCGGCATCGGACTGAACAGCATCTCTCCGATCCGCATCATCAGCGAGGCCACTCAATTCCTGCTGCTCACCCTCCGCTACCGGGTGCGGGGTGAAGAGGCGGCGGCTACTCTCGGCGTTCAGCGGGTCATGGATTTCGTGATTGCCGCGATCTTGTTGGGCGTGGGCCTGATGGTGCTGCCTAGCCTAAAGGGATTCGCTCCCTACGTCATCGGCGCCGGTGTGCTGGCGGTGGTCAGCGTCTTGGCCGTACCGGTGGTTATCTGGTTCGGGTCCAGGCCGGGCCTCACCCACCTGCGCTTGCTGGCTTCGACCTCTTCGTCCCTTAAGGGGCTGGTCCGGGCGCGGCTGCGGCTCACATGGTCCTTCCTTCTGACCCTGGGGTATTGGATATTGCTGGGGCTTTCCGCTTGGATCTTGGCCTACGGGATGAACATCGAAATATCATTGCTGGTGGCCACATTGCTGGTGATTGGCACTCTAACCTTTGTGGCCTTGGTCCCGTCCCTGCCGGCCTCCGTGGGCACGTTCGAGTTCGCGGTGTTCTATTTGCTCACCACCATCGGGGTGGGAGATGGAGAGGCATTGGGATTCGCGCTGGTGATCCACGTGATTCTCTTCATGCCCCCAATCTTGGTCGCCGTCCTGGCATTCGCCACCTGGGCCGTCACCGGCCGGCGGAACCCACCGCTTGTCACCGCCGACCTACAGCCGCCGGCAGCATGACAGCCCGGCCTCCACTGGCCTGAATCCCGGACTGTATCCTGTTGGCCCCTTGATTTTCGCCGTACCGTGCATCCTCTCCCTAGTGGACCGGACATAAACCGGAGGTATAATCACGCCAGAGTCCCGTTTAATCATGGCGGGAAATCAATCGAACTTCCGGGTCCTCCATGGGCCAAGGTGGATGTGTAGACCGGGACGGTGGGACCATGGAACTATTCTCAGCAAAACGCCTATTAATCACGGTAGCCGCCCTGTTCCTCATCGGCTGCTCGGCTGCAACCGCCACCCCGTATCCCGGTGTCACCGGGTCTGATGGATTGCCAGTGCCGACCCCAACAGCGGTTCTCGCCACCGCTCCCTCAGGGACTTCCGGCGGGGCCCTCACCCTCGTAGCCACGGCGGAGATTCCCCACCGCGACGTCCATCAAGAGGTCCAAGAGACCCTGACGGCCCTTGGACCTGGACTGGCCTACAGTAGGCTGCTGCGCCTGCGCTCCGGTCAGGGAATGGACCAGCCGAACCTGCTTCTGGAGTGCGACCTCTGCCAAAGCTGGGAACTGACCGGCGACCTAGCCTATGTGTTCAAGTTGCGTCCCGGCGTTCTCTGGCAGGATGTAGCGCCGGTCAACGGCAGGGCGCTAACGGCCCAGGACATCGTGTTCAGCTTCGAACGCCTCAGGACTCCCGGTTGGCCCAACGCACCATTATTGGCCTCGATCGGGAACGTCACCGCCCTGGACGATCTGACGCTGCAAGTGGAACTGGCCCTGCAGGACGCCGACGCTCTCCTGGCCCTGGCTGATGGACACGCCAAGATAGTGGCCCCGGAGGTGGTGGCCGAGTACGGTGACTTGAAGGACGCGCCGGTCATCGGCACGGGCCCGTGGGTCTGGCAGGAGACCGGACAAGGTGAAGGGATGGAGTTCCTGCGGAACCCTGATTACTTCGAAGACGGCCTGCCCTTTCTTGACCAGTTGAACATCGCGGTCATGAGCTCTGATCTCCTGTTTGGACCGGTTGGAATGGACAAAGTGGCCGCCTTTCAGGCTGGGCAGATTGACGTCCTTTCCGTAGGCCCCAGGGAATGGGAAATCGTCAGAAGAGGGGGCGCAGAGTTTCAGTCGGTCGTCTCCCGCCGGTCTGGCGCTGGGGTGATGCTGGCCATGAACTCGCAGACTCCGGGGTTGAGCGAGACCGCCGTGCGGCAGGCGGTATTCCAGGCCATCGACCCATGGGACTACTTGGACACAGTTTGGTCCGGCCAGGGGTTCACCAGTGTTGGCATCCCGGTGCGCGAATCCGGGTGGCTGCTGGAACGGACGGAGATGCGGCAGAACTACTTCGCCGACCCCGGTAAAGCGCGGCAACTGCTGGAGAACTCCGGCCAGAAACTGCCCATAGACATTGAAGTTACGGTGCGCATCGATCGGACCGGCGGAGAAAACCTGGCATTGGAAGAAAGGCTCTTGGCCGACCTGACAGCGGTGGGCTTCAACCCGGAACTGCGGCGCATGAACCCGGTGCAGTTCAACGACTTGGTTATGGGGCCGGCCCGGGAATTTCAACTGGCGGTAGGGGCGGCGCCTCCTACTTCAACCACCAACAGTTTCCTGTTTGGGCTGCTGCACAGCCAGGGCCAGTGGAACATGGCCGGGCATGACGACGCGCAGTTGGACCGGATGATTGAGGCGCAGGCCGCCGAATTCGACCACCGCAAGCGGCAGGAACAGTTGGTTGAGATTCAACGCCGGGTGTTGGACCAAGCCTATCTGTTCAGTCCGGTGACCGCTGCTTCCCGATGGGTGTTCAGCAACGACCTGAGGGGCTTCGAACCCAACACCGCCATCTCAGAGTACATCTTCTGGTCGAGGACATGGCTGGACCGGTAGGGCCCCATCTCCGACTACGTCGAAAGTCGCGACTTCGCCGGACCTAACCTCTCTCGGCTACGGCTTTGCCTCGAAAACATGGTGCGCACCTAATTTCCGGTATTAGTGGCAGTACGGTTGTATCACCTTGAGCAAAACGAAAGGTTTGCCTAAGTGATGCTTGGAAGATTCCTCGTCGGGGCGCTCCTCAGAATGACAGTTTTGAGGCAAGGCTCGCGGCTACGGGGATAGCCTTAAAAGTAATTGTGGCCGTCCGTACCCCTACCCCATGGGGGCTCCATCTACACTCAATTCTGTCAC
>SMVB01261449.1_pt1 | contig 12955 bp, 13 predicted proteins | sample 2456461 | NCBI WGS metagenome assembly SMVB01 (sample SAMN11095934, study PRJNA526329) | marine sediment metagenome | biome: Marine sediment; feature: Surficial sediment; material: Deep marine sediment; isolation source: Hadal surficial sediment | place: Pacific Ocean | collected 2014-05 | depth...
CGCTCAGTACCGGCTGGAATGATAGTTATGATGAGGCCGAAGTGGCGATGCCGGGTGGTCAGAAATGCTATGAGATTGTGAAAATTCTGTATATCTGAATCAGCAGCTGCATTATTTTGCTAACCGCCGTGTCGTTACTTCCTGGTGTAATCAACCAGCGTTCTTGTTAGCAGTCTCAGCAGATCACTTTGATTACTTGCTCCCAGCTTAACGTAGATAGCACGCATATGGCTGCGCATTGTGTTGATGCTGATGTGTAGTTTCGTGGCGGATGTCATGAGATCATTGCCCTCAAGCAATGCCAGCACAACCCGGGCTTGTGCGCTGCTAAGGTCATAAAAATCACGCAGCTGTTCCACAGTGGGTGATTGTGCTGAATCAGGGCGTCCTATAGTTAATACAGCGAAGCGATCATATGCACTGGTTTCTATATGCCAGGGGTCCAGGATGAAGCCACGCAGCATTAGCTGGTAATTTTCACCGTCACTTTTGCTGCGAAAGCTACGGTTCCATATAAACTGATTAACGGAATCTGCCTGCAAAATACGCATTTCACCGAGCTTGTCGTTGAGTTGCTGCATTACCTTCGGATCATTTATGGTTAGCATTCCGTTTTTGGTGCCAAATGTTGTGCCATCCTGGAGGTCAAGTGCCGCATCATTTGCCTGGAAAATTTTACCTGTTGGAGACAAGCCGATCATCGCGCGTGGGCTGCCATTCATTGCGCTGTTAGCCATCTGGAGTCTGTCTTCGGCAATAGTGAGTTTCTTATGCACCAAGTGCGCCTTTAGCAAGCCGGGCAATAGCCTGCGCAGGTGTTCGCGTCCCTCATCACTCCAGCCATCAGATTTGTTATTGGATTGAAATATGAGTAAGGAAATAGCTGGGTATGAATCCAGGTAGGCAATCATTAGTTCAGGATTTGTGAGCGGGTTATCAGCTGGGCCATCATTTGCTTCGGCTGATTGGGCAATATTTTCAAGTAAATCAGGTTCTTTCGGATTCCTGGTTTCGATGAGCCTGTCTACCCAGGTAAGCCATGCCGCATCAAATTTGATGGGTTCATCAGAACTATAGGTAATTGCTGTTTCGGGTCTGCCAGCGGTCCAGTTGATAACGTGAACAGCTTCGCATTGGGCGAATTGCGCCATGTTCTGGAGCCATTCGGTTGTATCAGTATTGCCGAGATGATAGTCGGTAATGCATTCCAGTAGTTTAGTGGCGTAGTACATTTAATTAATAATATGTGGTGATCTATTTTTCTTTTTGAAATGCTTAGGGGCAGGTTCCGGTTTTTTATGGGGCCTGGCAGAAATCTATTTAAATTTCCTGAACAAGTTCATCGATCATAGTGATTTATTACGAAAGCTTAAATGTGCAGAATTGATTCAGTATGGAAATCTGAAATGCTTCGGAATAAAATTATTCTGTTAGACGATATATGCCAGATGATAAAAACTTGCTTGCAACATTTCCTGGATGCAATGGACAAATGATTTGCTTGGCAGAGCACAATTATCCGGCTTTCGGTAAAATAATGCCTGGTTTCTTTTCTCTTGGCCGGTATAAGGCTGCAATATGTCCTACCCGGCTTACCAGTATTGCACCGGTTGCATTTATTAGATTGTCTATTGCCGTATTACGTGCATCACGATCGCTCATCCGCACGCTTACTTTAATAAGCTCATGATGCTCCAGTGCAGTTTCAATTTCGGCAAGAACAGCAGGGGTTATACCTTTGTCACCTGCCGAGACTATGGCTTTAAGGCTGTGCGCGTGGTGGCGGAGAAATTTTTTCTGGCGTTCTGTTAGTTGCATGGGACAGGATTATAATCATCACGGGCTGGTCGGGTGCCGGTTTTGGTTTTTTTCGGGTATCTGCAATTTCAGTCGTTAATTTCTGGCACTTTAATTATGGTCCTGTGCGGCCGAAGAATTTGACATAATGGCTAATAAATCTTCAAGCGCCCGCTGGAAAAAACGTCAGGCGGCGGACCCATGGGTCAAAAAAGCGGTTGAGGGTGGCTGGCGTTCGCGCGCGGTATTCAAGCTTGAGGAAATTGATAAGAAATATCGGTTGCTACGGCAGGGTGGCATTGTGGTTGATCTTGGAGCAGCACCTGGAGGGTGGGCTCAGTATGCTGCAAAAAAAGTCTTGCCGAAGGGGCGTGTAATAGCTCTGGATATCCTCGATATGGAGCCGCTGGATGGGGTAGAGTTCATCTGCGGTGATTTTACTGAAGATGATGTTCTGCGCCATTTGCTGCAATCCCTGGGAGATTTGCGCGCAGACCTTGTTATGTCAGATATGTCCCCCAATATTACCGGTATGAGATCTGTTGATCAGCCGCGCAGTATGTACCTCGTAGAACTGGCATTTGAGTTGGCTTGTCAGGCCTTAAGATCCGGTGGAGCCTTTGTAACGAAAGTATTTCAGGGGGAAGGCTTTGATGATTTGGTGCGTGAATGCCGCAAGCGCTTCAATTCGGTAAAAATACATAAACCTGCGGCCTCGCGGCGGGAAAGCCGCGAGACTTACATCATAGCTACTGGTTTTCGACTATAGTAATGTCAAGTAGCAGTGTGCTTTGATTAAGCCGCTACAGCACTTTCACTTAATGGAGTTCCCGTGAACGACCTCGCCAAAAATGTAATTCTCTGGATTGTTATTGCGGTAGTCCTGTTGTCGGTCTTTCAAAACTTTGCGACCAGTCCGCGTATGGATAAAACACTCCCATACTCGCAGTTCCTGAGCTACGTTGAGACCGGAATGATCAATAATGTCGTTTTTGACGGTCGGGATATTTCTGGTGAGTTGACAGCGGGTGGGATGTTCAAGACCTTCAGCCCCGAAACGGATAATACTGCGGTGATTGGTTCGTTGCAGTCCAATGGAGTCACGTTCAGTGGCACCGAGGTTAAGGGGCAAAGCATACTGCTTAGTCTGCTCATGAATGCGTTTCCGGTGCTTTTGCTTATTGGTGTATGGATATACTTCATGCGGCAGATGCAGGGTGGTGGTGGCGGTCGTGGTGCCATGTCATTTGGTAAAAGTCGTGCCCGCTTGCTCGGTGAAGATCAGGTCAACGTGACTTTTGCTGATGTTGCAGGTATCGAAGAGGCTAAGCAAGAGCTGGTTGAGGTCGTGGATTTCCTCATGGATCCAGGCAAGTTCCAGCGTCTTGGCGGTAAGATCCCCAAGGGTGTATTGCTGGTAGGCGCGCCAGGTACAGGTAAGACGTTGCTTGCACGGTCGGTGGCGGGTGAGGCCAAAGTGCCTTTCTACACCATCTCCGGCTCGGATTTTGTGGAAATGTTCGTCGGTGTGGGCGCGTCGCGTGTACGTGACATGTTTGAACAGGCCAAGAAGAATGCGCCCTGCATTATATTTATCGATGAGATCGATGCCGTAGGGCGTCATCGTGGTGCAGGTCTGGGTGGTGGTCATGATGAGCGTGAGCAAACACTCAACCAATTACTTGTTGAGATGGATGGTTTCGAAGGTAACGAAGGCGTCATTGTCGTTGCGGCCACCAACAGACCTGACGTGCTGGATCCCGCTTTATTACGACCGGGTCGTTTTGATCGCCAGGTCGTGGTGCCCTTGCCTGATATCCGTGGGCGAGAGCAGATTTTAAAAGTACATATGCGCAAGGTGCCGTTGGACGAAAATGTTAAGCCCGGCATCATTGCTCGCGGTACTCCGGGATTTTCGGGTGCGGATCTGGCCAACCTTGTTAATGAGGCCGCTTTGTTTGCCGCACGCTCAAATAAGCGCACCGTCAGCATGGAGCAGTTTGAGAAGGCGAAGGATAAGATCATGATGGGCACCGAAAGGCGCTCCATGGTTATGAGTGATGATGAGAAAAAACTCACTGCCTACCATGAGGCTGGTCACGCTATCGTTGGTTTGACGGTGCCGGACCATGACCCCGTGTATAAGGTCTCAATTATTCCTCGCGGTCGTGCACTGGGTGTGACGATGTTTCTGCCCGAAGAAGACCGCTACAGCCACAGCAAGCGACGGCTCACCAGTCAGATCACCGCCCTGTTCGGTGGCCGCGTGGCAGAAGAGCTTATTTTTGGTGCTGATGCGGTAACCACTGGTGCAGCGAATGATATAGAACGCAGCACTGAGCTCGCACGTAATATGGTTACCAAGTGGGGCTTTTCTGATCGTCTGGGTCCGCTAACCTACAGCGAAGAAGAGGGTGAAATATTCCTCGGTCATTCAGTGACACAGCATAAGCAGGTGTCAGACGTTACCGTTCATGTGATCGATGAAGAAGTGCGTAAAATTATCGATACTTCATACAAGGATGCGACCCGGATATTGACTGACAATATTGACAAGCTGCATGCGATGGCAGAAACCCTGATCAAGTACGAAACGATTGATCAAGTGCAGCTTTCTGCCGTCATGGAAGGGCGTGAGCCGCCGCCGCCAGAGGAATGGACCAGTGGAGGTCCTTCGGCCCCGGCCACAGGTGGCGAACCCAAGCGGGATGACAAACCCGATATCGGCAAGCCGGCCGAGCAGCACTGACCCGAGTCTAAATACCGGCTCGGGCACAGGCTAGCTCGGGTCAGTCGTTTTCTAAAGCGGCTAGCTTAATTCCCGTTGATGACGCAATTTGAATCTCTGACTAGTGATCCGACTCAGGTTGGTGTCTCGGTCATGGGTATACTCAATGTCACGCCGGATTCGTTTTCTGATGGGGGTCGTTACCTTGCGGTTAATGATGCGGTGGCGCACGCCCTGCATCTGATTGGTGATGGTGCTGACATCATCGACGTGGGTGGTGAATCGACCCGCCCGGGTGCACGCTCTGTTTCCGCCAGCGAGGAAATAGACAGGGTTGTGCCCGTGATCGAAGCGATTGCCAAAGAATCTTCGGTTCCTGTCTCAATTGATACAAGTAAGCCTGCGGTAATGCGTGCCGCAGCGGCTGCAGGTGCGGCCATGATTAATGATGTGCGTGCCCTGACGCTTGACGGTGCCCTGGCGGCTGCAGCTGATCTTGGGCTGCCGGTTTGTCTGATGCACATGCAGGGCGAGCCAGGGTCGATGCAGGTTAATCCCGTGTACCACGATGTGGTAGAGGAGGTTCGGACGTTTTTACTGGATCGTGCGGATGCCTGTATTAAAAGTGGTATCCCGCGTGAACAGATTATTCTGGACCCGGGCTTTGGTTTCGGTAAAACCCTGGAACATAATCTGGCTTTGCTAAGAGGTCTGGATCGTATGGTGGATACGGGCTTTGCAGTTTTGACCGGATTATCGCGTAAATCAATAATAGGGTCGCTGCTTGGTGATCAGGAGCGTGACCGCGTGGCTGGAAGTGTGACGCTGGCGCTGTATGCTGTGCGTCAGGGCGCGCATATTGTCCGGGTTCATGATGTAGCTCAGACTGCAGATGCACTCAGGGTAGAAGCAGCGGTTGCTGGACCTGACGGGATTCGTGTAAATTAATTTTTTAAGGTGCTAAGAAGAACAAACCGGAACAAACACCGGGGAATATTAATGAGAAGAAAATATTTTGGTACTGATGGTATTCGTGGAACAGTTGGCAATGAGCCGCTTACCGCCGAGTTTGCGTTACGGCTGGCGAGTGCAGCAGCTCGTGTTCTTGCCCCGAACGGCGGAACAGTAGTTATCGGTAAGGATACCCGTGTGTCGGGTTACATGTTTGAATCTGCCCTGGAGGCTGGGTTTGTTGCAGCCGGGATGGACGTCACATTGCTTGGCCCGTTGCCAACGCCGGGTATTGCTTACATCACACGATCGACTGGGGCAGATTTAGGTGTGGTTATCAGCGCTTCACACAACGCCTATCAGGATAATGGTATTAAGTTTTTTGACGGTCAGGGGCGCAAGCTATCTGATGAAACCGAGCTGGCTATCGAATCCAAGCTTTCGGAGCCTGCCATTACACGTCCATCAGAGTCCCTTGGCCGGGCCAGTCGCATGGACACAGCACGAATCAATTATCAGTGGTTTTGCCTGTCCAGTGTTCCGCAGGATCTAAGTCTTAAAGAGATGAAGATTGTTATTGATTGCTCCAACGGCGCGGCTTACAAAGTGGCACCCAGGGTATTGTCTGAGCTGGGGGCTGATGTGATCCCGATCGGTTGTTCCCCTAATGGCCGGAATATCAATGCCAATTGTGGTTCCACGCATCCGGAATTATTGCAGGCAACCGTCAAGGGTGTCGGGGCTGATTTGGGCATAGCGCTTGATGGTGATGGTGACCGACTGCTGATGGTCGATCATGAAGGTAATCTGATCGACGGGGACCAGCTGTTATTCGTAGTTGCCAATGCCCGCCATAAGGACGGTAAGCTGCAGGGCCCGGTTGTAGGTACGCTGATGAGCAACCTTGGTCTGGAAATAGCGCTGCAGGAGCATGGAATTGAATTTCTGCGCGCCAATGTAGGTGATCGTTATGTACTCGAGATGCTGCGAGAGCATAACGGCATTCTGGGTGGTGAGACCTCCGGGCATTTGATCTGTCTCGATAAAACGACGACGGGTGATGGCCTGATCAGCGCATTGCAGATATTAACTGAGATTCGGGAGTCGGGTGCCACACTGGCCGATCTGGTAGCGGGAATGCCTGTTTATCCACAGACCATGGTTAATGTGCGGGTGGTGGGACAGCCGAATCTGGATTCGGCACCTTTAAAAGCAGCAGTAGCGGCCGCCGAGCGCCAGTTGGGTGAGCGTGGCCGGGTAGTTTTGCGGGCTTCCGGTACTGAGCCAGTGATCCGGGTTATGGTCGAGGGTGACGATGCGGCAGAGGTCGAATCACTCGCGAATCTGCTGGCTGATGCCGTCAGCTCAGCCGCAGCCTGATTTAACGTCAAATCAGGTCATTTTTCGTTGATTTTCAATGGGCGGAAGGCTACCCTTTCGCCACCTTTTAGCGCCGGTCCACGTGGGTCGGCCTTTTTGTGCTTTTTTGCGACATTTATTGACGTTTTTTGACCTTACTTTTACAGGGCAGTGCGATGCGTACACCGCTGGTAGCAGGTAACTGGAAGATGAATGGCACTCGTGCAAGTGTCGCAGAGCTTGCACGCGGGTTGGTTGGAGGTGCGGGGAGCATCAGTGGCGCCGAGATACTGCTCTGTCCTTCATATATATTTATTCAGGAAGTTCAGTCGCTTATAAGTGAAAGCTCGATTGGACTTGGTGCTCAGGATTTATATGTGGCGGCAGGCGGTGCTTATACGGGTGCTATTTCCGGCGCCATGCTGGTTGATGCAGGTTGCCAGTATGTGATCGTAGGGCACTCGGAGCGCCGTGCCTTGATGGGGGATTCCGATGGTGTCGTGGCACGCAAATTTGCAGCGGCCCAGGAACACGGGTTAATACCCATATTGTGTGTCGGCGAGACACTGGACGAGCGCCAGTCTGACAGCACCCTGGCGGTCATCGGCCGGCAGTTTTCAACAGTCGTTGATGCGGTGGGTATTGAGAGCTTCGAAAATGCGGTTGTGGCCTATGAGCCGGTATGGGCGATTGGTACGGGTGAAACTGCAACACCGCAACAAGCTCAGGAAGTTCATGCGGCATTGCGCGCTATGGCCGCTACGCGTAGTGCTAAAATAGCCGCCGATCTGCGTTTGCTATATGGCGGTAGTGTAAAAGCGGCAAATGCCGCAGATCTTTTTTCCATGGCAGATATAGACGGCGGGTTGATCGGCGGGGCATCTCTTGAGGCGAGAGAATTTCTGGCCATTTGTGCTGCCGCAGCTGCGTAGACAGAGCAGAAAAACAGGCTTACAGACGAAATGAATACATTAAATACAGTAGCACTTATTACTCATGTGCTAATTGCTGCATCCATCATAGGTTTGGTGATGTTGCAAAAAGGTAAAGGCGCTGATGCCGGCGCCGGATTCGGTGCGGGTGCATCCGGAACAGTTTTTGGCGCACGCGGGTCGGCAAATTTTCTGTCCCGTTCGACGGCTATAATGGCAGCATTATTTTTTATGACCAGTCTCGGGTTAGCCTACCTTAATAGAAATATCGATATTGCACCGAGCTTGATCGACAAAGCAGTAGTTGATGAAAATGTTGTAACTGAGATTCGGCTTAACGCTCCGGCTCAAGAAGATTCCGCTGCATCTTTTGATTTGCCGCCACTGCCCGAAACTGAAGAAGCTATCGAACCCTCTACATTCGAAAGTGAGTTGCCGGCGGTGCCGGAGACGGTCGACTGATAGCAGTATCTGAATAGCCGATGTGGTGGAATTGGTAGACACGCTGTCTTGAGGGGGCAGTGGCGCAAGCTGTGCCGGTTCGAGTCCGGCCATCGGCACCATTAAGTAAGTATATGTCCGGAGGCTCTAGGTGGATGTCCCGGTGTTGTGTAAAGGGAAGGGCGTATAGAATACGCCGTCCCAAACGGTAAAGAATCATGTTGGTTCAAAATTATCTGCCGGCTCTTATTTTTCTCTGCGTATCGACAGGCATAGGCCTGTTGCTGCTGATCATTGGTTTTACGGTCGGGCGTGGTACGAAAAATGCGGCGAAGCTATCGCCCTACGAGTGTGGCTTCGAGCCCTTCGAAGATGCGCGCATGAAATTTGATGTGCGTTACTACCTTGTTGCTATCCTCTTCATTATCTTCGACCTGGAGATCGCGTTCCTGTTCCCCTGGGCTATATCACTGGACAGCATTGGTCTGTTCGGATTGCTTGCCATGGGAATATTTCTAGCAGTACTGGTAGTCGGTTTCATTTATGAATGGAAAAAGGGTGCGCTGGAATGGGATTAACAGAACAGTTGCCCGGTGACCTGCCGACGACGCATCAGCAGGAAGGCTTTGTTGTAACGAAGCTGGGGGTTTTGATTGACTGGGCGCAGGACAGCAGTGTCTCCAAATGGGCGCGGTCAGGATCTCTGTGGCCTATGACCTTTGGTTTGGCTTGCTGTGCTGTGGAAATGATGCAGGCGGGCGCTGCTCGCTATGACATGGACCGTTTTGGCGTTATGTTCAGGCCGAGTCCGCGGCAGTCAGATGTAATGATTGTCGCCGGTACACTTTGCAATAAGATGGCGCCCGCGCTGCGTAAGGTCTATGACCAGATGAGTGAGCCTCGCTGGGTAATATCCATGGGGTCTTGCGCCAATGGCGGGGGCTACTATCACTATTCATATTCTGTGGTTCGTGGTTGTGACCGGATTGTGCCAGTAGATGTGTATGTGCCGGGTTGTCCGCCAACCGCTGAGGCATTGCTCTACGGCATTATTCAACTGCAGAATAAAATTCGCCGAAGCAGCGTTATAGACCGGTAAAGTCAGATGAATAGTCGTCATCAGGCTCTGGCAGCCAATATTTCAGCGCGCTTTGGTGATGCTATAGAGCAGATTGATACTGGCTGTGGCCAGCTAGCGTACGTGGTGCCCAAAGAAAAACTGCTGGAGATAACTGAGGTGCTGCGGGACGATCCTGATTTTGCCTTCGAGATGCTGATCGATGTCTGTGGGGTTGATTACCTTACTTATGGCGAGAGCGAATGGGAAACCCGTAGTACAACAGACAGTGGCTTCAGTAGGGGCGTTGAACGCGACGTCATTATTCCTGACGCAGATACTGTATTTGATCCGCAGCGTTTTGCTGTGGTCTATCAATTGCTTTCAGTTAGCAAGAATCATCGCCTGCAGCTAAAAGTCTATACCGGTTCGGGTAATCCCCCGGTAATTGCTTCGGTGGTTGATATATGGAGTTCAGCCAACTGGTTCGAACGTGAAGCTTTTGATCTTTTTGGTATCTTGTTTGAAGGTCATCCTGACCTGCGCAGGATACTGACTGACTATGGCTTTATCGGCCATCCGTTCCGCAAGGATTTCCCTATCAGCGGCAACGTCGAAATGCATTATGACGAGGAACAACAGCGAGTTGTATACCGGCCGGTAGATATTCAGCCGCGTACGTTAGTCCCGCGGACCATTCCTGACGATAATCGCTACGCACCTGAAATAAAGGGGGGCGATGACAATGGCTGAGCTCCAGAATTTCACCATGAACTTTGGCCCACAGCATCCTGCTGCTCATGGCGTGTTACGCCTGGTGCTGGAAATGGATGGCGAGGTTATCCAAACCGCTGATCCCCATATCGGCTTGCTGCACAGGGCGACCGAAAAATTGGCAGAAACCAAGCCATATAACCAGAATATTGGTTATATGGACCGGCTCGATTACGTATCGATGATGTGCAACGAGCATGGTTACGTATTGGCGATTGAAAAATTACTGGGCATAGAAATTCCTCTCCGTGCTCAGTACATCCGGGTCATGTTTGATGAAATAACCCGTATTCTTAATCACCTGATGTGGCTGGGTACGCATGGTCTCGATGTGGGTGCCATGACCATGTTTTTGTATTGCTTCCGTGAGCGTGAAGATCTCATGGATGTTTATGAAGCCGTATCTGGTACGCGCATGCATGCGACCTATTACAGGCCGGGCGGTGTCTACCGGGACCTGCCGGATAGCATGCCACGCTATCAGCCTTCAAAAATCCATGGTGAAAAAGATGTAGCGCGCATGAATCAGGCGCGTGAAGGTTCTGTGCTTGATTTTATTCTGGACTTTACCGAGCGCTTCCCATCACGGGTTGATGAATATGAAACTTTGCTGACCGACAACCGCATCTGGAAACAGCGCACAGTCAATATCGGCATTGTATCGCCAGAACGAGCGATGCAACTTGGGTTCACGGGCCCAATGTTGCGTGGCTCAGGTGTCGAATGGGATATTCGCAAGAAGCAGCCCTATGAAGTTTATGCTGATATGGATTTCGACATTCCTGTAGGCGTAACGGGTGATTGCTACGATCGTTATCTGGTGCGTGTAGAGGAAATGCGGCAGTCAAATCGAATTGTTCGCCAGTGTGTGAAATGGTTGAAGTCTAATCCAGGTCCGGTAATGGTCGACGATCCTAAATATGCACCGCCGCGACGTGTGGATATGAAAGGTGATATGGAGTCGATGATTCATCACTTCAAATTATTCACTGAGGGCTACAGCGTACCAGAAGGCGAGGTTTATGCTGCAATTGAACATCCCAAGGGAGAGTTTGGCGTCTATCTCATTTCTGATGGTTCGAATAAACCTTTCCGCCTGAAAATACGTGCGCCCGGTTTTGCGCATCTGTCTGCGCTGCATGAAATGGTTGAAGGACATATGCTGGCCGATGTTGTGTCGGTGATTGGTACGCAGGACATCGTCTTTGGGGAAATAGACCGGTAATCGATGATGAGTACTGAAGCAAAAGTACAGTTGTCCACGCATACGCGCGAGGAAATCGATCACTGGATCGCCAAGTTCCCGGAAGGGCGGCAGCGTTCGGCTGTTATCGCGGCTCTGCACATTGTGCAGCATGAAAATCAGGGTTACCTCACGCCTGAGCTGATGAATGCCGTCGCCGAATATCTGGATTTACCCCCGGTGCAGGTCTACGAAGTAGCAAGCTTTTACTCGATGTTTGAGACCGAGAAGGTGGGGCGTAACTGCATTTCGGTCTGCACCAATATCTGTTGCATGGTCCGTGGCAGTGAGAAAATCATTCAGCACATCGAGCAAAAGTACGGCATTAAAGAGGGTGGCAGCACAGACGACGGGCGTATCTTTCTGAAGAAAGAGGAAGAATGCCTGGCGGCCTGTACGGGTGCGCCGATGATGATGGTTAACCATCGTTACTACGAGAATCTCACTCCTGAGAAGGTTGACAGCATACTGGACGGGTTGGAGTAGTACCGTGGCTTACGAAATGAATCAGGTTTGCTTGTTTACGCTGGGTTCAGAGCAGCCGTGGGCATTGGAAACTTACAAGTCCAAAGGCGGTTACGAGACCTGGGAGCAGATACTTGCCGGTAAATTAACTCCGGAACAGGTCATTGATAAGGTCAAGGCTTCCGGGTTGCGTGGTCGCGGTGGGGCCGGTTTCCCGACCGGACTTAAATGGAGTTTTATGCCGAAGGACCCGAGCATACAAAAATATGCTGTATGTAACTCGGATGAGAGTGAGCCGGGCACTTGTCATGATCGCGATATTCTCAGATTCAATCCGCACGCATTAATTGAAGGGATGGCAATTGGTGGTTTCGCTATGGGCGCAACCATTGGTTACAACTACATTCGTGGTGAGTTCATGGATGAGCCTGTTCCGCGCTTTGAAGCCGCGCTTAAAGAGGCATACGACGCAGGCTTGCTGGGAAAAAATATTCGTGGCTCTGGCATAGCTTTTGATTTGCATGTCTTTATCGGGGCGGGTGCTTACATATGTGGTGAAGAAACCGGCTTGATCGAGTCCCTGGAGGGCAAGCCTGGCAAGCCACGTTTTAAACCACCGTTTCCGGCCAATTTTGGTCTTTACGGTAAACCGACTACGGTTAACAACACTCAGAGTTACGCATCTGTTCCGGCAATTATGCGTAATGGTGCTGAATGGTTCGCCAATATGGGCGTAGCTAATTCCGGCGGCACCATGATTTTTTCTGTGTCGGGGCACGTCAATAAACCAGGCAATTATGAATTGCCCCTGGGTATACCTTTTAAAGATTTGCTGGAGATTGCCGGTGGGATGCTCGACGGCCGGCCGATAAAGGCAGTTATTCCGGGCGGATCTTCAGTGCCGGTAATGCCCGCGGCTAATATCATGGACATCACCATGGATTACGACTCGTTACAGGCGGCCGGATCGTCACTGGGTACCGGGTCATTGCTGATATTGGATGAATCGGTCTGCATGGTGCATTTGCTGCGGCGGATTTCACGTTTTTATCACTCTGAATCATGTGGACAGTGCACACCTTGCCGTGAAGGCACAGGCTGGCTGCACCGGATGCTGAACCGCATTGTTGATGGTCAGGGAAGGCTGGAAGATATTGAACGCCTTGAGGGTGTGGCAAACAAAATTGAGGGTCACACTATTTGTGCGC
>SMVB01022453.1_pt1 | contig 12953 bp, 11 predicted proteins | sample 2456461 | NCBI WGS metagenome assembly SMVB01 (sample SAMN11095934, study PRJNA526329) | marine sediment metagenome | biome: Marine sediment; feature: Surficial sediment; material: Deep marine sediment; isolation source: Hadal surficial sediment | place: Pacific Ocean | collected 2014-05 | depth...
GGTTTCGCGGAAGGTCTTTGAACTTCTTTGAAACTTCATCTGCGAAGGAGTCATCTGGTTTTAAGAGGATGTTATCCTGCCAATCCCAGTCGGGCACACCATCTGTATTATACTTCGTGGAAGTTCTGAATTTTAGAATGGAGTTTTCCCAGCGATTGGCCAGCACAGCAATCCAAACCAGGAAAAGCTTGTTTTGACTATTTAAAAAGAGCACCGGATTACAATCAGGAATGCCTTTGGTATCTGCCATCAAAAATGGTATTGTCCAGGTTTTTGATCCTTTTTGCCATCTGGAACCCATGATTCGGACGTCATCGGCTTTACGCTCTCCACTACCCTGAAACCAGGCAGCCAACTTGTCCCCATTGGGTAGCAATACAATGCTGCTACCATGCACATGCTCACTTTGATAGGGAAAAATTAATTCCTCATGAACGATGAATTTTTTATCGGCCCGATTTTGAGCTACAACAAAAACGTTAACAAATAATAATAGAGATAATATCAATTGAATTCTTTTCATTTTTGTTTCTATATCATTTTCCTTTACTTCCTTATTCTGTATTCCTTATTTTATTATTATTTGTTAAAACTAAATCCTTTATAGAAAGACATGCTTACTATGAAAACTTCACCTGTTTTACTTGCTCATAGAATAGGGTGCAGCTTCAGGAGAGCTGGCCCATTGTTTATTGGGTGCTGATCCCATGACAAATTCCAGAGTTCCGCCCGCCATGATCTCCGAATGGTCAATCCACAACCGGTTAAATTCTTCACCATTTAGCGTTGCAGATTGGATGTAAATGTTTCGGGTTGAATTATTTTTGGCAATCACAGTAAAGCTCTTCCCTTCACCCAGATCAACTTTTATTTCTTTAAACAATGGTGAGCCAATCGCATATTGAGTATGGCCTGGTGTAACCGGGTAAATACCCATCGCACTTAGCACATACCATGAAGAGAGTGAGCCCATGTCTTCATTACCGCAAATTCCTCCCGGGCCTGACCTGTAAAGTTGCTCCATGACCTGCCTGGCTTTTTCCTGGGTAAGCCATGGTTTTTGAGCATAATTATAAATATAAGCCACATGATGGGAAGGCTGGTTTCCATGCACATATTGGCCAATGGTACCCACAACACCTACATATTTTGGCAAAGAGATTGTTGGAGACATTGTAAAAAATTCATCTAATCTGGCGCTAAAACTTTCATTGCCTCCCAGCAATTCAATTAGTCCGGCCTGGTCGTGCTGCACAGACCATAAATATTGCCAGGCGTTGGATTCCGTAAAGTGCCTGTTTGGTCTTCTTCCCACTAACAAAGGATCGAAATATTTATAATATGTATGTCCTTCATTTGCTTTTATGATGGTTTGCCGGTTACTGCCAAGCTCAGGTAGCCATGAGCCATCAGCCTTTTTTGGGCGGAAAAACTGTGTTTCTTTGTCATACACATTTTTGTAGTTAGCGGCTCGTTTCATGAACATGTCGTAATCATCATCTTTACCCATGGCCTGGGCCATTTGCGCGATACACCAATCATCATACGCCAGTTCCAGCGTATTTGGCACCGCCTCCGTGACTTTATCACACGGCGCGTATCCAAGTTTGATATAATCATTGAGCCCTGATCTGCCTGCAAAAGCAGGGATTGGGGCATGAGGAAGTGTGAGCGCTTTAGTTTTCATGGCTTCATAAATAAATTCCGCGTCATAATCCCGGTGCCCTTTCAAATAGGCGTCCACGATAACCGGAATCAGGTGGTCTCCCACCATACTTTCCGCAGGTTCATTTCTGAAATGCTGCGCCACCAGCCAGCCATATTCCTTTGTTTTGACGACAATTGACCGCACAATGTCATTGACATGATCCGGCGCGATAATGGTCATCAATGGATGCTCGGTACGGTAGGTATCCCACACGGAAAAATTTGGATAGAAATCACCTTTTTCCATGGTATGCACTTTATTGTCCATTCCCAAATAGGCGCCATCGACATCCTGTCCTGTTTGTTGCGCTAATAGGGCATGATACATCGCGGAATAGAAAATCTCCTTTTTCTCATCCGATGCTCCACCAATTGTCACTTTTGAAATCGCCTTGTCCCATGTTTGTCGCGCATCGGCTACAACCTTATCAAAATCCCAGTGGTCAATATCTGCATTTAAATTTTTATGGGCGGCGGCAATACTTGTGAATGACAGGCCAACCCGGATAATTACCTGATCTCCTTTTTTAGTAGTGTAATTTACAAACGCGCCGATCTTTTCACCTTTTTCTTCATTTTTGTATGGAAACAAACTAGCTCCGGATTCCGGAGTATAATAGCCCGCATCGAAGGTTCCATAATACTGAAACGGCTTGTTGAATTCTGCCACGAAATAGACTTTTACACCTTTCGAATCTTTCACGCCTGTAATAAGCGAATCATTAACGATCGTAATCGTAGAAAAGTCGCTCTCTAATGTACCTCCAATGGTATGCCCCAAATCAAATATTACAGTTGATTTTTTGTTTTCAGGAAAAGTGTAGCGATGCATGCCCGCTCGTTTTGTTGTGGTTAGCTCCACCTGAATATCATAATCTTTCAGATATACTGAATAATACCCGGGAGATGTTGTTTCATCATCGTGAGAAAATCTTGACCGATATCCTTCATCCGGATTTTTTTGCGAACCGGGAACTACCTGGAGTTTATCACCGGTTTTTGGCATCATAAGCACATCTCCGCAAATTGTATTTCCCGGGCCACTCAAATGTGTATGGCTAAATCCAATAATGCTATTGTCCTGATACGCATAGCCTGAACTGTATGTCCAGCCATCAGTACCCGTATCAGGGCTCAGCTGAACCATACCAAAAGGAACGGTGGCTCCGGGATATGTATGTCCAAAAAAATCTGTCCCCAGCATAGGGTTTACATAGTCAACCGGTGAATTTGTATTTTTATGTGTACCATTATTGTTGGTACTGCAGCCATGCATTATCAGCGTAACGCAGGAAATTAAAAAGAAAACTCTTATTGAAAAATTCATATTTATGATTTGCTAACCTTCGTTAAAAAGTAATTTGATTAATTTTTTATGCTGAGAAAAATCAGAAATTAAAATGTGAGCGCCGGCTTTTACCAGGCGAGATCTCTTATCCATATCCATGCCATACCGCCTGATTTCATTACTGGTTATTCCGGTAGCAATACCATCAAATTTTCTACATTCCCGAATTTCCACAGGTCCATCTCCAAATACTGCCAATTCATGACCTTTCAGATTGTTATCATTAATGATTTTTTCCATAACCATTTGCTTAGAGAATTTTGACGCATCTCTCAATGCGCCATAAATTCCACCGTCAAATAGATTCGCATAACCAAGTATTTTGGCTTCATTAATAACATCTTCAACATCGGTACCACTTGCAAGATACATTTTGATGCCTCTCTTTTTTAGCTCCTTTAAAAATGGGATCACACCTTTTAAAGTGAAGTCAGAGACATCCAGTTCTCCGGCATTCAATTTATCAATACGTTGGTTTACCATTTCCATCAAGGCGTCGTTATAAATTTCCTTGTATTCAAATTTGTCAAGGATTTTATCTTTGGGCACATATCCGAATTCTTCGATGAGTTGCACCAAACCTTCCATTTGGTAAATGGTCTGAATTCCGGTGGTCTTATTTATAAATTCTTTTGATTGGCGAACAATCTCATTATACCCAGCCTGATCCACGTTGTCATATTGGTCGCCAAGAATAGCTTTGATCATCACCGGTTCCATAATTTCTTCCCAACCCTGACGCATGGTGCTAATCGTACCGTCATGATCAAAAACAGCATGTTTTATTTCACCAAATTGAGAGAGCACGCTTTCATCACAAAGCTCAAATTCGGTATTCGGTAAATACCGCGCCCACCTGTAATTTTCAGCGAGGTCTGCATTATACACAAAGTTCGGATCCTTACTAATCCCCAGTATTTCGTCTGCATTTGCAGTGCCGGTCGTGTATAATTTCTGTACTGTAATTGCAGATGCGAAATTGGCAAATGTGGCCGCTTCATTCGGTTTGATGCCTGCAGCAAGGCATAAAGTCAGTGCGCTGATGCCCGTATCTCCTGCACCGACAATATCCAGTTTAGAGGTTAATTGCAGCCCTGGAATTTCGTGGGAGCCGGATTGATCAATTGAAATCATACCCCGGGATCCACATGTAATTATTACTGGTTTCTTTGATTCATTAAAAAGTTGCGTACCGTATTCGATAAGTTTTTTTGATGAGACAATCTCAGTTGGATTTATAGAGATTCCGCAAAGTTCGGCTGTTTCGATATCATTTATTTTACGATGTACATGCTGAAACTTACTATTGTAATGCCTGGAATCTACAATAATAATTTTGTTGTCATACGCTTTAAAAATCTCATTAACTTCTTGGATAAATGCTTCATTGTTCAAACTTCCGGCCACTTGTTGATTGAAAATAAGCGCGTCATATTCTTCTAATGCTTCACGAATATTTCTGAGAATATTATCATCCGTCTCCTTTGACCGTTCATTGTAAACTCCAAAATCATTTCTTGGATCTTCTACATCGTTATTATATTTTTTTAGATACGTATATGTATTGAATTTTTCTTTTTGAATAACGAGTTTGGAAGTGTCCGCATTTAATCCATTCAACAGAGAAGTTAATTCACGACCATAAATATCATCACCGATGGCTCCAATTGCCTGAATTTTTTTTGGATTTAATGCGGAAAGATTGGCAACAATATTCCCGGCGCCTCCGGGAGAATAATAATGTTTTTCTACTGCTTCGGCTTTTTTACCGGTTTCTATGGAGACTTCCGAACCTCGCATATCCATAATCCAATAGGCGTCCAGACAAAAATCACCATATACGGCTACTTTGGAATTCTTTATTTTTTCTAATATTTCTTTTACTCGATGTTGATCCATAAATATAAATGCTTCTAGAATTTCTCGTCAATTAATTCACAAATGATGTGGTAAGCCAGTTCGTGAACTTCCTGGCTATGGTTTGTTTTATTAGAATTAGCACACAGACAAACGTCTGAAAGTTGCTCTAAAGGAGTGTTCGTCTTGCCGGTGAATCCAATAACTTTAAGACCCTTTTCTCTCGCCATTTTCACAGCTGAAATTACATTTGGCGAAGCGCCACTTGTTGAAAATGCCCATAACACATCGTCTTTTTTGCCCAGCGCTTCGATTTGCCTGGCAAAAATATCTTCGAATGAAAAATCATTTGCGATGCAGGTGGTCAACGAAGGATCTGTGGATAGCGCGATGGCAGGTAATGGTTGCCTGACTTTGCGAAATTTACCTACAAATTCTCCGGCAATGTGCTGACAATCAGCCATAGATCCCCCATTTCCACAAAGAAATACCTGATTTCCATTTTCAAAAGTCTTATGAATCAGGTCAATGATATTTTCCACAACTTCAATGCTGTTTTGCTCGAAGTGGTCAATGGCTGTTTTATGATCTTTAATGTTTGCTGATATTATGTCTTTCATTTATTTAGTTTTACCCTTTTTGGTTAAATTAGTTGAAATGAATAAATGTATGAATGAATAGATCTTTGGTGATCTCATCATTCTATCATCAATCTTCTTGCTATAACAATTCAGAAACATATTTGTAGAATAGGGGAAAGGTCTGTTTTTGATTTCCTTCAACATAATATCCCTTTCCTCCATAAGCTTCCGGTACTCTTACTACAATACTTTTTTGATCCCTGTAGTAGTATCCAGTCTTGGATTCATTGGTGATGGCTGATCTGTCAAACTGTCTGATATCAAAATCTGCAGTAATTATTCCCTTTGGAACTTTACCAATGTTACCAGTCATCGAAGCTGCCTTCAGGAATACTTCAGGACCGGTTACCGCACTACCTATATTAAATACCATACCTCCTTCAGAAAGCTTTGCAATCTCATGGGTATAAATCAAAAAATCTCTGGCAGAGCAAGCCCCTTTTGCGGCTCCGTCAAATGACACATGCTGGTCAGTAACATCTGTTCCAATTCCCGCATGAATCGTAAAGGGAATATTTTTTCTATAGCATGTTGCTAAAATGCTTTTGTCTGGATGAAGAAATTTTTCTGGTGCCCCTTTTCTCCATACATTATCCAGTACTTCTTTCCAGAACGGTTCATCAAGAATTGCTTTGCCCAATGCTTCGCCCAGTCCGAGTTTATATTTGTTGCCCAGGTTCATCGCGATATTGATGTATGCAAATTCATAGGCCATGCCAAATTGGCCCTTTTCCAGAGCTTGAGGTACATATTCACTGGTTTGCCCAATCATTGCCAATTCAAAATCATGAATAGAGGTAGCCATATTTCCTGCAACACAGGTAAATATGTCCTTTTCGATCAAATCAAGAAGAAGTAATCCCAGGCCATTTTTTATTAAATGCGCTCCTGTGAAAAGAATGATTGGTAAGTTATTGTTGCGATGGCTAATTACTTCCTTTGCCAGCATCTGAAGATTTTCATGAACTTCCGGCAAAACCTCGTACTTGCTCGATAGCACACTTTTAGGATCGAGAAGATCATCCAATTTTACTTTATTATTCCGTTCGCTAATCGGGTATGTTTGAATTTTAGTTGTATCAAAAATTTGGTGAATTCCTCTATACTCCATGAATTGTGGAAATTATATTATAATGTTTTAATTAAAATAAATACTGGTTATATAAAAATCAGATATGCCAAAAGTGTTTAAAGTATTACCTCAGAAGAGCTCAATCAGGCCATAAATATATAAAAAATATAAGGAGTAATTTTCGGGAGATAATGGAGGCTGGATTGCAGCTGGAGACCAGGCTTAAAATCGAAGAAATTTGGTTGCTTTTTTAAAGAGAATTCAAAAAATTATTCAGAAATCGAATCTCAATTTATTCAACGGGAAAATTAAAATATATATCAGGGAAAGGTTCGTCATTTAAAGTGAAATGCCACCATTCAGTTTTATATGGTCGAAAACCATGTTTTACCATTGCTGCTTGCAAAACCATGCGATTTGATTTCTGGTGCGCGGTGACATCATCACTTGAAGGCCATGACATTGGACTGAAAAAATCCCATGGTGTGCCCATGTCCACTTCTTTTCCTTTATTTTCTCCGGATAAATATATTAGCGTCAGATCCACTGCGCTGCCCCTGGTATGACCGGATTTTGAACTAATATAACCTTGTTGAAATAGTTGCTTTTTTTCGATATCCGGATAGAAAAGGGCTTTCATTTTATTGTCCTCACTGTCTTTAGCCCAACGTACAAAATGATCCACAGCTTGTTGTGGTCGATAGGCATCATACACTTTTAATCCATAACCCATAGGCGTCAGATCATGTTGAATCTTAGATAATGCTTCGGCAGCTTTGGCAGTAATAATACATTTTTCTTTATTGTATCCATTAATGGTATCGCCCACAAAATTATTTGTGGAAAAGTACTTCAAATCAATAGCGATACTTGGATCTACATCCTGGAGATACACAAATCCTTGAGGAAATTTTTGATCAGAAAATGTCAGGAGAATAAAAATGAAACTAAAACAAATACTAAGCATAATGTAAGCTATATCAAGACTTGTGTCAAGTATTGTCTATCCAGTCCAGGGCTCGTTCTTTTTATCCCTATTCTACGTTAAAAAATATTCACGTAGCTATGACTATCTCATATTTTTATGCCTTGCCAGGAATAAACCTGCCTAGCCGGCAGGCGGGAATTGCTTCGACTTAACCGAAACACCACAATTGACTTGACACTGGTGATTTAGTACTTCCTATCCTTAGTTTCCCGCCATTCATTATTGTTGATATAGAGGTGCCCAAAACTTAAATTATAACTACTGAGACAATTTTACAATTTGGGTAACAGGTATAAAATTAACCATTGTAATTGCCTCATTTTCATTAAATCCCTGACAATTAAAAGAGATTAGTGTAGTATTTCCAGGTATCTGTACGTTGTAGGAAACAACTCCTTCAGGACTTGTTTCTTTTTGCAAGATGGACTTATATCCATCCACTTTTATTCTTTTTTGATCATTATTGCCTTTGGTCATTATTGCCGGAAGAGCAAGCATAGCGTTTAGCGCTGCCATAAGAGGTGAATCACCAATAATCTGGACGCTGGCTGATTTTTCTCCTTCGCCATAAATTCGATCTACAAATAATCCAGCGAATCCCATGTTTATCCCTACCACATTATCCTGTTCTTTATTATAATTCATGCCGGAAAGATTTGCCGGAAGAATCGCTAAAATCTCTTTGCCAATTGCCTGGTCGATTTGCTGTAATGCCTGTTCTAAAGCGAACCGCGCATCATCCAGACTTCCAGAGCTATATGCTAATTTTGCTTCATTAAAAGATGGAGTGGCGTCCTGAGCTTTAATATTTATGGAAATGATAAAGAGACAACAAATAATCGAAATGTATATACAGTTTTTCATGAGTTTATATTTTTGCAGAAATTTTACCATAAAGTAAATTATAGTATGCTCCTGTGAGTTTTAATAATTATCCAGTGCATGGCCTGTTTCATTTTTCTCCAAGTTCTTTTTTGATGGGTTCAATGTCAAAATACTGCGCAGCAGACATAATTTTTTCTTCAGATTCGTAGTTGATCCCGTTCAGAACAAATATTGATGATTGGCCAAATGGCACACTCAACGTATATCCGGAATGGCTGTCATATTGCAAAACAGATCTGTATCCTTTAAAGGTGGTTTGCTTGTAGTTTTGATCATTGCTGGTTGTGGAATATGCCCCGCCGGCGAGCATCATATTTGCAGCGTTGAGCCAGACGGAGTTATTGCCAATATTTACCCTTAATTCCTTGTCACCTCCCTTGTAAACCCGCTGCATCATAAGACCCACAAATCCATAACTCATGCTCGTCACCTGGTCTTTTTCAGCAACAACATTTAATCCATCAACTGATTTCGGCAAAGTTTCTAGAATATTGTGTCCGATTTCCATTTCAATTCCAAGCATTGCCTGCCGAGTTGCATATTTTGCTGATCCATAATTTTTGACGCCAAATGCCTGTTCAGCCTCATCAATATTTTTAAGTACATCGGGTGGCTCTATAATTAAACCGCCACCTTTGGTATTGGCGGTATTTGTTCCGGAATTATTTCCAGGCTGAGAGGTGTTACCGGAATTATACGGATCGTTTTTATCCTTTCCAAAAATCGCCTCGTCAATGGCATCGTCGATGGCTTCATCAGCTTTCTTGAAGATTTTTTGTCCTGTCTTTTTCTTAAGTCTATTGAGTAATCCTTGCGGGTAGGCAGTATTAAAAACAAGCGTTAATAATAAAACCGCACAACAAAGTGAAATAAAATTTTTCATGGTGGTTGTTAATTTTACCCGCACATGGCAGGAGATAATTGTTGATAATTATGATGAGTTATAAATCACGGTATTGACAGACGCTTCAATAAATGACAGTGAAAATTTATTTTTTCACTGTTATGGCTAATTGTTGCTGATTGTCAATTCCTTATCTTCATTCCAGATGAATTCATGAATAATTAGAGTTAATAATAATTGAAAATAAATTAATCCATTTTATATATTAAAATTAACATTTGTTTTTATGGGACACAATATAAGTTATCAACAATTTTAACATTCGCATAAACTGGATAGGTATAAAAAATTAATTTTTTGGGATCCATCGAATCGCAAAATATTCGCATGGGCCATTTCCAATATTGCGTATTCCATGAGGAACATTTGAATTTAGAAAAATCAATGACCCTGCTTCGGCCTTATGAGGTTGGTCATCAATTAGTTCTTCGACTTGTCCTTTTAAAACCAGGATAATCTCCTCATCCACATGCGTATGCTGATCATGGCTTTTCATTCCCTCATTTAAGGTCGTAACGTGCATTTCCAACTCCTGAAGCATACCAGTGGGTTGTCGAAGCACATGTCTTCTTGCGCCCTTGGTGGTTTTTTTAAATTCGAAATCATTCCAGTCAAGCATTAAAGAAGACGAGTGATCAATGTTTGAAGAATTTTTAAAATCATGAGTTCTCCACTTAAAAATATAGTATGATGCGTTTGTATCACCGGCATTGGATATTCCATGTTCGTCTCCAATCATAGCAAGCGCAATACTTCCCGGGCCGAGAATCTTTTCTTCGGTTCCAATTGTTAGTTTTATTTTGCCCTCTTTCACAATTATCAATTCTTCAAAATCCCGATGCGTCTGGCTTCCATGAGGAGCTTTTCCTGGCGTAAGGGTAGTCACGTGTATTTCAAGATGCTCAAAAGCCATGGTTTCTCCATCAACTATTTGCCGTCTTTCGCCAGTCTTTGTTGGTTCTATCTTCAATGAATTCCAATTATGAACTGTGGATTCAAGATTGTCACCTTTATTTATAATGGTAAAAAAAGAGAGAATAACCATGAGTAATGGAATTATTGCTGTTTCTATATGATTCATACTATTTTGAATTTATTTGAATATTGTTTGGTTAAATCTACAAAAGGATGTGTGCCATTCAAAAAGTAGAAGGTACAAATTATCAAAATGAACACCCTCTGTTCAGTATTGTACAAATTGTATAATTCAATTCGCTCAATATATACCATATGCCAACTTTTCAGCGTTGGCACATTAGTTGATTTGGATAATTATCCGGACAACAGGTGATGTGTAAATTAATCCTTCCTAAATCATGAAAAAAATCAAGCATTTCTTTTGGCTATGCTCAGGGGCCAACCGACCTCTATTAGATAAGTGCCCCACTGAGGGCGCTAAATATGCCGGCATTGGCGCCACTATATTTTTTACAGGAATATTTGCAGCGCTTGCCGGTGCGTATGCCCTATTTACAGTTTTTGAAAATTATTACGTATCAACTTTATTTGGTATTGTATGGGGACTGATGATCTTTAATCTTGATCGATATATAGTTTCCAGCATGAGAAAGGAAGGGCAATCAAAAAAGGAGTTTTATACTGCCATTCCAAGAATTGTATTGGCGGTATTGATATCATTTGTTATTGCTAAGCCATTGGAAATGAAGATTTTTGAAAGGAAATCAATTCAGAATTAGCATTGATGGAGCAAAAATCTTTTGCTGAAAAAGTAGATTTAGTTAAAAATAGATACAAAATTGAGCAGCAATCGCTTAATCAGGAAATTTCAAATTTAAAAGCTGAAATTGTTGATAAAGCATCAAAAAGAGACGAGTTGAGAAGTTTGGCTCAGCAGGAAGCTGATGGAACAGGAGGGAGCATGAGAAGAAATGCCGGCCCGATATATAAAATAAAAAAGGCTGACGCGGATCGATTGGATAAGGAATTAAATGAACTCCAAATAAATAATCAGGCATTGATAAGTCCCAATTATAAAAGACTAAAAGAAATCGATGAAGAAATGACGATTGAGATTAATTCAATTCAAAGGGGAAAAATGAATGGACCGGCAGCAAGAATGGATGCGTTAAGTAAAATTACCTCCAAAAGTCAGGCGATATGGTTAGCCAATTGGTTTATCATTTTTTTGTTTGTAGCTATAGAAACAGCCCCTGTTTTTGTGAAATTGATTTCACCCAGAGGTCCATATGATCATTTGTTGTTGGTTGAAGAAAGAGCAAAAGAAAGCATGATGTATGAGCATGTGGCTACACAAAATGTAAACGTAAAAAAAAGAACCAGAAATTATCCGATGACAGAAAAAGAATATATAGTGTCTGAATGGAAACTCGCCAAAATCCCGAATGCTTTTGGGATAATTTTGAAGAGTTTCCGTTCGGACACATATAGATACGAAATTAGAAGCAAGTCCAAACCCAAGTTGAGACTTTTGTTTCCATTTTAATTTGTAAATCTTATTCTGTAATCGTCCAATGCCTTGTTTACGATCTGCAAGGCTTCATCTTTGCCTCCAAATTCTTCCACAACAGAAGTTTTGTTTTCCAGCTTTTTATAGTCTTCAAAAAAGTTTTTGATCTCCCTGAAAAAGTGGTCAGGTAATTCGCTGATATCCTCATAGTGTATGACACTCATGTCATTATCAGCGACTGCAATAATTTTATCATCCGCTTCTCCCTGGTCCAGCATGTGCATTACACCAATAACTTTTGCCGGAACTATGCATAAAGGAACAATATTTATTTGAGATAACACGAGTATGTCCAATGGATCCTTGTCATCGCAGTAGGTTCGTGGAATAAAGCCGTAATTGGCAGGATAATACATGGAAGAATACAGTACACGATCTAACTTTAAGAGTCCACTTTTTTTATCGAGTTCATATTTTGCTCTTATATTTTTTGGGATTTCAATTATGCCATTTACATATTCCGGGATCTTTTCTCCCGGATCTATATCATGCCATGGATGTTTCATCGAAGTATAATTTGGTTAAGTGATGATCAAACATAGCATATTAAATTGAATCTCTTTGGCATTACGTATTATTTGTTCTATGCGAAAATGTTCACATTTATGGTTGAACGGAAATAATGATGACATTCGTTATTTTGTGTCAGATATAGTCGAATAAAAAATAATCTTGCCGAATATAATATGGATTTTTTTTGTTCATAAATGTATTGCGAAATCTTTTTTTGGATGTTTAATATTATTCTAAAAAATCCAACACTTATTTCTAACAGGATACTTGGCGTGTGGCTTTTATGCAATGGCTTGTTGATGACCGCATCGCCTTCGGCAAGCCTATGGCGACCGAAGGGAGACCTAAGCAAAAAAAAGTAAAAAAAACGCTATAGGATTTAGAAACTTTAGGGGACCACTATTAATTCATTTCTTTCAAAAAACAAAGAAAATGAATGAGGTGCAAGAGGGCGGAGCGTTAAAAAAATGTTTAGTAAACCTTTTTTAGCGAACGAGCCAGCTTGCAGGGTTGATTTGTAATAGCCATAGCTATTCCATAAAAAATATAA
>SMVB01205598.1_pt1 | contig 12953 bp, 10 predicted proteins | sample 2456461 | NCBI WGS metagenome assembly SMVB01 (sample SAMN11095934, study PRJNA526329) | marine sediment metagenome | biome: Marine sediment; feature: Surficial sediment; material: Deep marine sediment; isolation source: Hadal surficial sediment | place: Pacific Ocean | collected 2014-05 | depth...
CTCAGCCGCAGAACGCGTCCCACCAGCCGTCGATGAGGATCACGGCGATGCCCGGCGCGGTCGGCCGACGTTCACGGTGACGTCGGACGGTTCAGGCATCCCTGGCCAGCGCCCGCTGCTTGCGACCGAGCAGCAGCGCCACGACGAACCATCCCGCCGCCACGGGCACGATCATGAAGCAGATCGCCGCCGCGCCGAGCTTCAGGGCGAACATCCCTTCGTAGACCCACGCGCCGATCTGGTCGCCGCCCCGGTAGACGAAGGTATCGATGACGTTCTTGGACTTGTACTTGTCCTCGCGTTTGACGACGGTGTAGAGCACCTCCCGCGCGGGACGCGAGATAGCGAAGTTGCTCGCCCGGCGCACCGCCTCGACGGCGATCAAGACCCACACGATGTTCATCCATTCCGGCCGCAGGAACGCGACGCCGAGCAGCGCGAAACCCGCGAGCGTGACGAGCGGAAGGACGCCCAGCGTCAGCCCGACGCCGAACCGCGCGATCAGCCGGCTTGTCAGGAAGACCTGGGCCAGCACCGTCACGATGCCCGTCCAGAAGTCGATGTTGGCGAAGAACGCCACGCGGTCGTCGTGACCCGTCGCGTAGTGCTTGCCGATCTCGATCTTCGTGAAGTAGAGAAACGTCGAGGTCATGGTGTAGCACAGCATGAAGCCGCAGATACCCAGCAAGTACGGCGACCGGACGACGCGTTTGAGCCCGTCGAAGGCGCCGCCGGTGATGGGCAGTTGCGACGCCGCTGCGCGATCCGCGGCCGGTGCCCGTTCGGCCGTGCCGGCAACGGCGTTCAGTCGGCGGACGCACCAGCAGGCGGCTTCCAGCAGGAGCACCGACCCCAGCAGGACATGGGCCGCATCGACGCGCTCCGCGAGCCGGCCCGCCAGGAATGATCCGGCGATCTGGCCGAGGGTGCCGCCGACGGCGATGAATGCGAACAGCCGCTTTCCCTGCGGGTTCGTAAACACGTCCGCCATGAAGCTCCAGAACACCGACACGACGAACAGCGAGAAGACGCTGACCCATATGAAGAAGACACGTCCCATGACAAGCCCGCCCGCCTCGCCGACGACCCAGTGCAGGCCGTAGAAGATCAACAGGTTCGCCATGAAGAACCGGTACGCGAACGGGATGAACCGGCCGCGCGAGAATCTCGATGCCAGCCACGCGAACACGAGACTCGCCGCCAGCATCGTCACGAGCGTGCCGAGGTAGAGCCACTTGATCACGCTGACGCTGTTGTCCGCGGCCGTCGCCTCGCGCTGCGGCCGGAGAAGGTAGTAGGCCGCGAGCAGGCAGAAAAAGTACCCGCACGACAAGACCAGCGCCGCGACCTCACCTCGCTCGACCTTCAGCAGCCTGGACAGACGTCTCTTGATCATGAGGGAACAAGACCGGCGATTTCGGGTCTCTCGGGAGGACCGTTACCATCCGGTCGCCGGTCATGGTACCGGGTCCCGCGCCAGGAGAGACCGCATGCCGCAATCCCGCCGAGCGTTCCTGCAGGCTGTTTCCGCTGCTGCCACCGCGATGGCTGCCGCGCCGATGGCGGCCGGGCAGGCGACGGCGGCCACGAAGCCCGCTTCGCGAAAGCTCGACCTGCTGATCCTCGGCGGCACGGGGTTCCTCGGCCCGGCGATCGTGGAGTCGGCGATCGCCCGCGGCCACACGATGACGATCTTCAATCGCGGCAGGACGCGCCCGGACATCTTCCGCGACGTCGAACGGCTTATCGGCAACCGCGACCCGAAGATAGACGACGGCCTCACGGCGCTGAAGGGCCGGCGCTGGGACGCGGCCATCGACACGTCCGGCTACTACCCGCGCATGGTCCGGTCGTCGGCCGAACTGCTCGCCGATGCCGTGGGGCAGTACGTGTTCATCTCGTCGAACTTGGTGTATTCCGACAACAGCATCGTGGGCATGGACGAGTCCGGGCCGATCGCGACGATGAATGACCCGACCCTCGAATCGATGGGCGACCGGTCCCAATACTACGGCGCGCTCAAGGCGCTCTGCGAGCGGGCGGCCGAGAAGGCCATGGGCGGCCGCGCGACGAACATCCGCCCCGGTCTCATCGTCGGCCCGCGTGACAACGTACCGCGTTTCACGTACTGGCCCGTGCGGGTCGAGCGTGGCGGCGAGGTGCTGTCGCCCGGCAACCCGTCCGACCGCGTCCAGTACATCGACGTCCGCGACCTCGCCGACTTCGTGGTCACCTGTATCGAGAACCGCACGACCGGGTACTTCAACGCCACCGGGCCGAACGCGCCGACGACCATCGCCGAATTGCTGTACGGCTGCAAGGCGGTGACCGGCGGCGACGCCACGTTCACGTGGGTCCCCGCGAAGTTCCTGGCCGATCGCGACGTCAACGGGTGGTCCCAGATGCCGGTGTGGGTCCCGCCGCAGGACGGCATGGAGGGGTTCCACACCGTCGACATCGGCAAGGCGATCGCCGCGGGCTTGCGATCGCGGCCGCTCGCCGACACGGTGAGCGCGACGCTGGAGTGGTACCACGCATGGCCCTCGGACAGGCCGTTCAGGTGGCGCGGCGGTCTCACGGCCGAGCGCGAAGCCGAAGTCCTCGCCGAGTGGCATGCTCGCGGCGAAGACTAACAACATGTACTGTCCTACACCCGCGGAAATGCCTGCAGGTGCACGACGGCCTGCGCGTCGCCCTCGCCCCAGACAAGCGCCGACGCCGTGAGACGATCGCTCTCCCAGCGCATGTCGTCGCCCTCGCCGGGCGCGTCGAACCGTTCCCACTCCGCCTGCTGAAGTGTCTCGAAGAGTTCTTCGAGCGGCGTCGTGGGCCCGGATACCTCGGCATCGGCATCGGCTTCGGTTTCACTCTGGTCGAACGCGAGCCAGTCGAGGACGTAGCTGTCGAGCAGTGACTGCCAGTGGTGCCCAAGCGTCTCGGCGCGGTCGAACAGGTCGAGGCCGAGCAGCCGGTCGCCGCAGTACACGGCGATGCCGATCGTGTCCGGCGGCAGTGTGAACGCCTCGCGAGCCTCGGCGAGGTCCTCTTCCTTGTGGCGGTAGGCGTCGGCCATCGCCTCCGTGGGCGATGTTGCGTCCAGGCAGGCAATGACGTGCGTTACGTCGCGCCAGACCGCACCCTGGTCGGACCTGTGCGTCGATTCCCGCCGCAGCGAGTCGTGTACCTGGGCGCACTTGGCCGCCCGGGCCGAGCGGTGCGCCATCTTGCCGGAGCCGAAACCGCGCCGGGTATACGCCCAACGGCCCCGCTCCACGCACGTGACCGGGATAGTGATCTCCTTGGAGGCCGGCACCAGCACGTCCGTGTTGAGGATCCGGTTCTGCTTGGCACCGATCAGCTCCTGTCCGTCGATGAGCAGGACCCGTTCCGTGAGGCGGTTGGTCACGCGGAGGTTCGGGACGTCCCCGGCGTCGTCCACCTCGTCAACCTTGACGTCGTCGGCGAGATCCGGTCCGAACAGCCGGTACGACGGGTCTTCGTGCGAGGCCCCGACGAGCGGCACCACGCGGAGCGACTTGTAGTCCAGCGGTTCGCCGAACTCGATACCGGGCAGGAATCCTTTCGCTGCGACTGAAACCATGTCTTCACCTCCATGAGAAAACGGGACATAAGGGTTTCGGCGACGCGACCGCGCGGCGGCGGGAGAACCCGCGCCGGGGACACGACAACTGTGATGAGCATGCGGAACGAAACAAGCTCGCGAGATGCCGGTTCGGGCATTCGCGGGTGCGGACTGGCTTCACGCCATTTTTCAGTTGCGTTGCGGCGGCATCGTTGGCCGAGCGCCGAACAGCGGAGGGATTTTATGCACGCCGCGCGTCAAGTCCAGTGTTTCGTCATCCGCCGATGGCCGACATCGTGCGCACCGGCGCCGTGAACTGGGCCGAGCCGATGCCGTGACCGGCCTGCTTGGTCCACATCGAGTCGGCGAGGAAGCCGCGGATGTCGTCGTCGGCGGCGCCGTCGCGCAGCAGGGCGCGCAAGTCCCATTCCTCGTGGCTGAACAGGCACGGGCGGACCTTGCCGTCGGCCGTCACGCGCAGGCGGCTGCACGCGCCGCAGAACGGCCTCGACACGGAGGCGATGATGCCGATCCGGCCCGGCGCGCCGTCGGCGAACCGAAAGTTGAGCGAAGTGCTCGCGGGGTCGCGGGACTCGACGGGCACCAGCTCGTGACGCCGCCCGATGGCTTCGAGCATTTCGTCGGCGGTCACGACGCTCTCGCGAGTCCACGCCTTGCTCGAATCCAACGGCATGAACTCGATGAGTCGCAGGTCGATCGCGTACTGCCGGGCGAAGTCGGCGAAATCGGCCAGTTCGTCGTCGTTGAAGTCCCGCATGACCACGGCGTTGACCTTGATCGGGTCGAAACCCGCGGCCTTGCCCAGCCGGATGGCGGCGATCACGGTCTGGGGCGTCGCGGAAGTACGGGTGATCTCGGCGACGCGCTGGGGCCGGAGGCTGTCGAGGCTGAGCGTGAGGCGGTCCAGGCCGTCGCGGCGCCACTGCTCCAGCGGCATGCCGTCCAGCAGCGACCCGTTGGTGGTCATGGCGATGTCGTCGAAGCCCATCGACCCCACGCCCGCGATCAACTCGTCCAGAAAAGCGTACAGGGTCGGCTCGCCCCCGGTGATGCGGAGCTTGCGGATGCCGAGCGACGCGCCGACGCGCGCGATGGTGAGGTATTCGTCCAGCGAGAGCAGTTCCCGCTTCGGCATGTACCGGAAGTCCGGGTCCATGCAGTAGACGCACCGGTAGTTGCAGCGGTCGGTGACGCTCAGCCGCATGTCGCGGATCGTGCGGCCGTGTGAATCAACCAGGCGGCCGGGCCGGCGGGCCTTGTCGGGGGCCGGCGGCGGCGTTCCGGCTACGGCGGCGACGTCAGGTCGTAGGATGGGCAGGCCGATGGACATGTCCTGTGTTTCTTCGCTGAGCGGGTAACGGAGTCTCATTCTAAGGGGAGTCGCCCGGTGCGTGGCTTTGGTGATTTCGCGGGCCTGAGCAACTGGTCGTGGGCGATCTTCACGGTCCGCTGGGTGCTTGGGCTGATCTTCTTCATGGCCGGCTGGTGGAAGTGCTTCACGCTCGGCCCGGTCGGGCACGCGCGGCGGATGTTCCTCACGGAGGAATTCAGGGAGGGGTGGTGGATTCCGGACTGGATGCTATGGGCGTCCGGGACGACGATCCCGATAGTCGAGCTGATCGCCGGAGCGCTGGTCTGCCTCGGACTCTTCCGGCACGCCGCCTGCATCGCCCTGGGCGCGATCCTGGTCACGGTGACGTACGGCCACCTGCTCGTGCAGCCGCTGTACGACACCACTGGCCACATTTTTCCCAGACTGGCACTGCTCGTATTCGTGTGGGTCGCCGCCTGGGACAAGGACATTCTGAGCCTCGACGTCCAGATCGCCAGGTGGCGGGCATCACGGATTTCGAATCCGTGAAACATTGAACCCAGGTTCAATGTTGTTCTACCCTCTAGCAATGGAAACACCGCTCACCATCGGCCGGCTGGCACGGACCGCGGGGCTCTCGACCTCGGCGGTGCGGTACTACGAGCGGACCGGCCTGATCGCCCCGGCCGGTCGGACCGCGGGCAACTATCGGTACTACGGACCGGACGCCCTCGAGCGGCTCCGGTTCATCCGAGCCGCACAGCGGGCGGGCTTCGCGCTGGACGACGTCGCGACCCTGCTGGCCCTGCGCGACGGCAGCCTCGCCCCGTGCGACGAGGTCGAGGCGCTCATCGACAACCGGCTGGAGGGGATCGCCCGCCGCATGGCGGACTATCGCCGCATCCGCAAGGAACTGAAGGCATCGTTGGAAGTGTGCCGCGCCGCCGCCAGGAACGGGCACTGCGGCGTGCTCGACAAGTTGACCGTGACATCGAGAACCGACGAATCCGAAGGAGCAACGACATGATCGAGACAACGTCACTGGCGTGCGTGTTGGCTTTCGTGACCGCTGCCGGACCGGTCGAGACCACGCCCGACCCGCAGCGTCCGGATTGCCCCGGCAGGATCGTGTGCCCGCTGACCGGCAAGCCCGTATGCAAGGACCGCTGCCCGCTCGACGCGCCGACCGTCGCCCCGGGCATGATGGGCGGGCAGAACAAGCCCGACGGCGCGCCCATCTCGCTCGCCCTGTCACTGCGGCCACTGATCGACCACTTCAACGCCGGCCGCGGCAAGACACGTTTCATAGCCATCGTGTCGGCCACGTGCCCGGCGTGCGTCTTCGGCGCCGAGGCGGTCAAGGCGTCGGTCCTGGACGCCTACCCCGATGCGGACATCCAGGTGTCGGTCGTGTGGATCGACATGCTCCCGTCCGACAACCAGGGCGCGGCCCTGATGTCATCGGCGCTCTTTGGTGAGCGCCCCGATCCGCGTCTGAAACAGTTCCACGACCCCAACAAGCGGACCGGCCGGGCCTTCGCGCGGGACCTGCTGTACGCGGGCGGCGGCGTGGCGTGGGACGTCTACCTTTATTACGACAAGCTCGCGGTGTGGAACGACACGCCACCGGAGCCCGTCGAGTGGTACCACCAGCTCGGCGGCGGCAGACGCGCCGACCCGGCGAAGTTCCGGCCCGGCAAGAAACTCCCGACTGCGCTGCGTGAAGCCACCGGTCGCGTCGTCCAAGGCGAACCGGCAGTACCGGACCTCAACGGCGTCGGGCCCACGCTCGCGTCCGTTCGCTTCAACGGTGCCGTCCTGGAGATCGGCGGGATGGACTGCCGGCTCTGCGCCAGCCGGGTCAACACCGCGCTCACAGGCGTCGCCGGTGTCGAGAAGGTGGACGTCTCGTTGGAAACGGGCCTGGCATGGATCCGATTCGGAAAGGGCACGAGCGTGGATCCGTCAACGCTGATCGGGGCCGTCGAGGCCAGCGGTTTCACCGCGTCCGCCCCGGACGCCGCCAGGGTCCTGTCCATACCCATCGCACTGGTCGATCGGGGACCGCGTCTTGAACTGTTGTCGTTCCCGGGCTGCCCCACGGCGACGGTCCTGCACGCGAACCTCGCCGAGGCGGCCGCGCAACTCGGCCTGGTGACGTGCCGGATCGAGGCGGTGAACCTCGCCGATCTCGTCGCCGGTGACCCGCGCCGCGGCTGGGGCTCGCCGACGGTCCTGGTCGACGGCGTCGACCTGTTCGGCAAGACCCGCCCGGCCGACGAGGGCATGAGCTGCCGGATCTATCCGGACGGCAAGGCGCCGACGACCCGGCAGATCATCAAGCGGCTTGAATCCCGACCGGCAACCGCCGGCTGACAGGCGCAGGCTACCGAGCGCCGCGCCGCCGCCTGGTTCCGATGAGGCCCGCCACGCCGAGAAGCGCCAGCACGCCCGGACCTGGAACGTGGTAGAAGCTGACAGGTACCGACACCAACTTGCCGTTGCTGATCGCACCGATCAGGAACTGGCCGGCGATGGCATACCCGTCGGCGGTGGAGTATTGGGCGATGAGTATCTGGCCATTGCCGGGGTAAGAGTAGGCAGGATTGAACGGGTCACCCTGTTGGTCGAGCGGTGTCACGGCCCAGCCGCCGGAGTCCGTGTATTTCTGATTGCCTTCAATCGGCGGGTAGCCCGGCGTGAGAATCGTATTGTTCTCGGGCTGGCCACCGGGCTCGCCGACGAGCTTGACACCGATCGTGACGAAGCTGTCGTAGGCCAGAGAGGGGAACGCCTCGACCAGGACGGCCGCGGGCGCCGTGTTGCCGCCAAACGGGCTGTTGTAGAACACGCCGCCGAGGACGTCGATCTGCAGTGGCGTATTGGCCGTGCCCGCTACGGACTGCATGAAGTCCTCACCCGGCCGGTCGAAGATGGCGTAGACGTTACAGACAAGCAGGCCGTAGGGATTGTCCTTGCCGACAACCTTGATGCCGAGGAACTCGCCGTGTGAAGTTCCCGTGAGGATCAGCGGCGCACCTACACCGGCCAGAAGCAGCAACGTTTTCTTCTTCATCGTGAGACCTCCCAGTAAAGGACTGGTGGACACCAAGGGCCGCCCCGGTCCCTCTCTCACGTACGACGAATTGTACCGCGGCCTTACCCGGGCGCTGTCAAGCAAGAACCGGCGAAAGACCGGATCCGAGCAGTGAACGCGGTTCTTGAGACAGACAGGGACGGGCTTAGGCGTCGGGGGCGCGTGTCGCGCCGGCGGGCAGTCCTGCCGCGGCGCCTTGTTCGCGTGGTTGGCGTCCGGTCTTCTTCACGCGGGGCTGCGAACGGCGGTTACCGAGGTACTGCTGGAAGTCCATGACCAGGCTCAGCAGCAGCGGGATGAGCAGGATCGTGAAGACCGTCGAGACCAGCAGGCCGCCGAGTACGACGCTGCCGAGGCCGCGATAGAGCTCCGACCCCGATCCGGGCATGAATACCAGCGGCGCCATGCCGCCGAGCGACGTGAACGTGCTCATGAAGATCGGCCGGATCCTTGTACGGACGGCCTCGGCTATGGCAGCCCGGTGCGGCAGCGGGCCGAGCACGCCCGGCCGCACGAACACGTTGTTCTCCATGAAGTTCAGCGACTGGTGCACGATCAGGATCGCGTTGTTCACGACGACGCCGATGAGGATCACGAACCCGAGCATGGTCAACACGTCCATGGACTGGATCGGCATGTACCGGTCCGCCAGGCTCCAGGACCGCATTGCATACAGGGCGGCAAACCCACCGAGCGTCGCCAGCGGCACGCTGAACATGATCACCAGCGGGCGCAGGAAACTCTGGAAGAGCACGCACATCAGCAGGTACACAGCCCCCAGCGCAAGCACGAGCGAGCTGTTGATCGTCCCCAGCAGCGTGCCGTCGCCCAGCAACGCGGTCTTGACGGCCTCGAGCTTGCTCGCGGTGCCGGCGAGGTTGCTCGTGATCGACGGCGGGATGACGCCGGAGTCGCGCATCGTCTCGATGAGCTCTTCAAGGTGCGACATGGCCACTTCGAGCGGCACGTTGGGCGCCGGGGTCACCTCGAAGCTCACCGACCGCTGCCGGCCGACACGCGCGATCTCACTCGGCGCGCCGACGAACCGGATCTCGGCGATCGAACCCAGCGGCACGATTCGCCCCGCCGGGGTGGCAATCGGCATGTCGTCGAGGTTCCCGATCGTCTTCTGGCCGACGGCGTCCCGCGTGATGATCTTCAGGTCGATCGACTCGCCGCCGCGGTGGTACGCGCCGATGATCGCGCCGTCGCCCGCCGCGCGAACCATGAGACCGACGTCGGACGTCGTCAGGCCGAGCTCGCTGAGGCGGACGAGGTCCGGCCGCACCTGCAGCTCCGGCGCCGGAATCGTGAAGTTGCTCGGCACCGGCTGGATGCGCGAGAACGACTTGTCGGCGAACAGCGCCGTCATGACGGCGGTGCCGACCCGCGTCACCTCGTCGAGGTCGGGGCCCGACAGCTGCAGCTTGACCGCCGAGCCGGTCGAGCCGCCCAGTTGAAACAGCGGCACCTGGAACGGGAACGCGATCACGCCCGGTATGGCTTCGGGCCGGGTCGCGTGCGAGAACAGCGGAAGGACGTCGACGACGCGACCGGCGTCGGAGCTCACCGCACCGTGAAACAGGATGCCCTCAAACGACACCAGGAAGTAGTTGGTCAGGGTCGGCGGAACGACCGGTTTGCCGGGCTTCATTTCCACCCAGTCAAACGTGGGCACGGCGGGCAGCGCCGCCACCGCGCTCTTGTACGCGCGGGCGTCGTCCTTGAGGTCCTCGGCCTCCCAGAAGGGCCGGATCGTCTGCTCGATCCGGTCGGCAATGTCGTTCATCTGGCCGATGTTGTAGCCGGGCGGCGGGATGATCAGGCCGAATACCAGGTTGCGGTTGCCCTGCGGCAGGTAGTCCGCCGGCGGCATGAGCAGGAGCGTGCCGCCGACCGAGACCGCCGTCAGCACGCCGATGATGGTGATCCGCAAGGGCGTGCTGCCGCAGATGCGGTAGATCGCCCGCCCGACGACGGCGGAGAATCCGCCGTCCCGGGTCGCTGACTTCGGTTTCAGGAACCGCGCGGCGGCGGTCGGGATCACGGTCATCGACACGACAAGGCTCATCGTGACGGCCGCGCAGATCGCCAGCGCGATGTCGCGGAACAGCTGGCCCGCTTCTTCCTGGACCATCAGTATCGGGACGAAGACCGCCGCGGTCGTCAACGTCGAAGCGAGCACGGCGCCCCACACCTCGCGTGTGCCGTCGTACGCCGCCTGGCCCCTGGACTTGCCCATCTCCAGGTGGCGGAAGATGTTCTCCAGCACCACGATCGCGTTGTCGACGACCATGCCCACCGCGAACGCCATGCCGGCCAGACTGATCACGTTGACGCTGCGACCCAGCGCCACCATGGCCACGACGGTGCCGAGCACCGAGATCGGGATCGACAACGCGATGATTCCGACGGACCGCATCGACCGGAGGAACAACAGCAACACGAGCGTGGCCAACGCGCCGCCGATCCAGATGTTGTTGCGCACCAGCGTCAATGCGTCGGTGATGTAGATCGTCTGGTCGTAAACCTGCGTCAGCGTCAGCTCGCCGTTGAGTCCAAGACGCCGCGCCTCGGCGTCGAGCAGTCCGCCGGGCGCTCGCAGCCGGGCGACAGCCTCCTTGAGCCCTTGCATCACGACCATCACGTTCGAGCCGATCTCGCGCTCGGCGTTGATCGCGATCACGGGCCGCCCGCGCGACCGCACGAAGCTCGTCGGTTCCTTGAACGTGTCAACGACCTCGGCGACGTCGCGGACGCGGACCTGGCCCGATTCCGTGTCGGCGATGACCGTTTCCTCGATCTGCCGGAGGGTCTCGTACTGCCCGATCGTCCGCACGCGGACGTCGCGTTTGCCGTCCGCCAGCCGCCCGGCGGAGATGTTCTGGTTGGTCTCGCGTATCGCGTTGGCGTACATGGCGGGCGTGATGCCGTGGTGTGCCAGCAGCACCGGGTCGACACGGATCTGCACCTCGCGTTCGCGGCCGCCGAGCACGTTGATCTCGGCGATGCCCGCCACGCGTTCGAGCGCCGGCTCGATCCGATCGACCGCGAAGTCGCGTAGGATCCGCACGTCGAAGTCGGGATCGGTCGTGCCGAAGACCACCCATGCGATGTAGTCGCGGTTCTCGGGGTCGGTTGCCCGGATGACCGGCTCGTCAACGTTCTCGGGATAGTCCGGCACTTCGCGCAGCTTGTCGCTGACCTCGCGCAGGGCCTCGGACTTGTCGGTACCGGTCGCGAACTCGAGCCGGATGGACCCCTGCCCCTGGCTGGAGGTGCTGGTGATCTGCACCAGCCCGCTGAGGCCCAGCAGCCTTTCCTCCTGCTTGTCGACGATGTTCTGCTCGATTTCCTGCGGGCTCGCGCCTTCCCAGAGCGTCGATACGGTCACGATCGTGCTCTCGACGTTCGGCGTGAGCTGGATCGGGATCCGCTGCAACGCGAGCAGACCGGCCAGCGCGACGAGAATGATCCCGACGATCACCGTGACCGGCTGGCGGATGATGCCCTGGATCGGGTTCATCGCGGCGCCCGCTCGGGTTCGCCAACCGCGCCCGGGGCCCCTCGCTGCCGCGCGGTCACCGGCGCGCCGGGGAAGAGCCGCTCGTTGCCTTCGACCACGACGAGGTCGCCGGGCTGCAGCGTCGAGGCCTCGACGACGACCCGGTCATCGATCGGGAAACGCACCTGGACGTTCGCCGGAACCGCCTTGTCGCCACGCGCGACGTACACATACGCACCGATGTCGTTGCGCAACACGGCGTCGCTGGACAGGGTGAGCTCGTCGCTGCGACCGCCCGTGGGCACCCACGCCGACAACGACATGCCGGGCGTGAGCCGCCCGCCGTGATCGTCGAGCCTGACGACGACCGTGAACGACCGGGAGCGCGGGTCCACCTGCGGGATGATCCGCAACCGGTCGGCGCCGGCCCGCTCCCGGATAGACTCGATACTGATGGTGATCTCGATCTGCCGCCGTGCTATGGCCGGGAAGTACCTCTGCGGGATGTCGATCCACGCCTCGACCTCTCCCTCCGACACGAGTTCCACCAGGGGATCGCCCTCGCCGACCCACTCGCCGAGCTCGGCCCGCCGTGCGAGCACCACGCCGTCGAAAGGCGCCCGCACCGTCATGTCCGCCACCCGCTTCCTGAGCAGCTCCACACGGGCGGCGGCCACGCCGGCGAGACGCTCGGACTGCATCACGCGCGTGCGTGCGATGATGGCGGTCGACTCGGCGTCGAGCAACTCCTTGACGTTGGAGGCGCCGCGCTCGGCCGACTGCCGGTAGAGCTCGAGCTCTCGTTCGCGCCACGAGAGGTTCGCGTTGCGCTCGGCGACGATCCCCGCCGCCGCCGCCTCGTCGGCCTCGGCGCGTTTGACTTCCAGCTGCAGGATGCCGCTGTCGAGCCTGGCGAGCACGTCGCCGGCCTTGACGCGCGTGCCCTCGCGGACGGGTGCCTCGACGACGAGACCGGCTTCGCGCGTCGCCACGGCGCTGCGACGCACCGCCCGCAGCTCACCGGTCACCCGCCGGTGCTGCTGCACCGATTCCAGGCGGACCGCGTCCACGATGACCACCGCGGGACCGCCCATCTGGGCGAGGGCGGACCCGGTCATGACAGCCGCGAGCCAGATCATCATCAGGACGTTCTCCGGTGGGGGTCTTCTCGGACACAGTGAACCCCAGAATACGGGGCTCGGCGGTGATCCTAGGGTGGCTTTGGATGTCGCTCCACGGCCGAGCTCCGCTCTACCGTGCCACCCGCTGCGCGTTTGTCCTTGCGCGTCCGTTCAGGCCCGCTGCGATGGGTGGCACGGTAGAGCTCGTCCGAGCTCTGCCGTGGTTGGACGTCGCTCCACGGCCGAGCCGGCCGCCTTCGGCGTCCGGCTCAACCGTGCCACCCGCTGCGCGTTTGTCCTTGCACGTCCGTTCA
>SMVB01121217.1_pt1 | contig 12947 bp, 7 predicted proteins | sample 2456461 | NCBI WGS metagenome assembly SMVB01 (sample SAMN11095934, study PRJNA526329) | marine sediment metagenome | biome: Marine sediment; feature: Surficial sediment; material: Deep marine sediment; isolation source: Hadal surficial sediment | place: Pacific Ocean | collected 2014-05 | depth 0-1...
ATTGGCTCTTCCACTCTCGCATGTCGATCTCCTTTTTTGAACTTCCCGGTTCATTGAAAGGAGATCGTCTATCACACCCCGGAACGGCAGAGCCTCTTTGAGTCGCACCGCCAGAGGCGGTGGTTTACCTGTTCTAATTAGTTAGCCGAGCTTGCTCCCCAATGCAACCCACAGATTTTGCGGAGGAGGCACTTTTTCTTTATCCCCCCATCCCCTCCCATCCCCACATCTCCTAGCTTTTAGTGACGGCCATTTCGAGGCTCGATCGAGAGCGACGCAAAGCGGCCAGCTGTTATAGTCGGTCCGTGGCGACGTGCTGGTCTTGCAACAAAGTCAGAGGAAAACGGGCCTGCCCCGCCAACGGTGGCGAGCTCATCTGCTCCAAATGCTGCGGCACGAAGCGGCAGGTGGAGATCCAGTGTCCGAGCGACTGCACTTATCTGAAGGGGGCTGACACAGGCTGGCAATCGGCGACGCGCCAGAAAGAAGAAGCGCGCTTCATCGCCGGTTTCTTCCAGCTGAACGAGGCGCAGCTCGTTTTCGCCCTTTTCGTCCACCATCTCGTCTTCTCCGCCGGCGCGAGATTCGCCTCCCTCTCGGATGAAGAGCTCGAGGACGTCCTCAGGACTGCGCGAAAAACGCTCGAGACCCGCACAAAGGGCATCGTCTACAGCCATCACGCGCAATGGCCCGGGCTCGAAAGACTCGCCGATTGGCTTGCCAAGCTTCTGTCGGAGCGCGCTCAACTAAAGAGCGCTCCGAAAGCCTCGGACGCCGATGTCGTGCACGTGCTGCAAACGATCGAACGGGCCGTCGAAGCACATGCGGCGCAAGGGGCCAAACACAGGCGCTATCTCGAGCTCGCGGGGCAGGTATTCGCGTCGAGCCTCGAAGGGGCTCCGCCCCTCGATTTCTCGAGCGAGCTCGACGAGCCGCCCGGTGGCTTGATTGTGGCGCCTTGAGCGGGCAAACCCCGCGGAAGGGCACGGCTCCGCGGGACGCGCAATGTGGGATATACTAAAGCACATTCTTGCTTCTTAACTTCCTGCAGCGAGGCGGGCCTTGGTCGAGATCAGTCATCGTGAACGGGTAGTTCGGGCCAAAATCATTTACTACGGCCCGGCTGCCGGCGGTAAGACGACGAATCTCATCGTCCTGCACCGTCGAGCCAACCCGAAACGTCGCGGCGAAATGGTTTCGGTCAACTCGACCCAGGACCGAACGATTCTTCTCGATCTGCTCCCGATGAAGACGCCCGCCTTTCGCGGCTACGAGCTTCGATTTCAAGTCATCGCCGTTCCGGGGCAGAGAATGTACGCGGCAAGCCGGAAGCTCCTTTTGAACGGCGCCGACGCCGTCGTTTTTGTCGCCAACTCGGCCGCCGATCGCTGGGAAGAAACCATTCATAGCCTGCGCGAGATGAACCAGAACCTGCTCACCCATGGTCTCGACCCGACGACGATTCCTGTCATCTATCAATACAACAAGAGGGACCTTCCCGAGGTCACGCCGCTCGGGGCGATGGACCGTACGCTGAATGCGCGCAAGACGAAGAGTTTTCCGGCCGTCGCGATCCGAGAGGAAGGTGTTCTCGCTACTTTCGCCGGCGCCTTGGAGCTGACGATGGACGACATCACGACGCGCTTCAAGCTCGGGGCCAACCTGCGCAACGCCCGCTCCGTCGACGAGTGGACCGCCGAGTCGATGCGCGCCATGTTCGCTTGGCGGCCCAGTGATTCCGATGAGGTCGGCGACATCGGGGCGCCCGCGTCATCGACTTCTGAAGCACCCATCGAGCCACTGCCACGCGTCTCGGTCAAGGTACCGGTCGCGCGTTCGGTGGAAGGCGCAACTTCGCCTTCCGCGGCGACACCCGCGAGCGACCCACAAGCCGCCGAGGCGCTCGTCGACAGCTATGCCCAGGCTGCCGCGGAGCTGACTTCCGCCCTCGAGGACATGCGCGATCAGCGCGACCTCGTGAAAAAACAACTGACGGATGTCGACGCTCCGTCTCGAGCGTCCCAAGCACTGCTCGAGGGCACGCCGCCCGATGAAGTCTTGAGAGCGCTCGTCATGCAGCTCGTCGAAGCCTTCGGTGCGGTCAGCGGGTCCCTTTCCTTGATCCGCCATGACGGCGAGCTGCAACCCGTCGTGCTGCATGGCCTCCAGCGCGAGCCGCTCGTTTCGACGGTCGACGAGTCCTCCCAACGCCCGCTCGGCACAGCACTCGCCCAAGGCGCAACGTCGCTCGTGTTCATGATGGGAGATCCAGGTCCGCTCGCTCAGGTTTTGGAGCGAAGCGGTGGCAAGCTCACGGCGATCGTGGCGATCCCCGTCAGAACGTCCCAACAACAACTCGGGCTCTTGAGTTTCTATTTGCCCCCGGAGACGGCGCCTCCGCGCGGCGACGCCATCGATCATCTCGACAAGTTAGGCCGTGGGGTCGCCGTCGTGCTCGAGCTCGCCGGGGGAGGTTTGGCCAAAGAACGTCTCGCTCAAGCCGAGCGTTACGCTCTCATTGGCCGACTCGCCGAACAAGCCATCGTCGAGATGGGGCCCCCTCTCGACCGGCTGTTCTCGACTTTGGGTCGGCTGCGAACACAGCCGGACGGTCCAGATTGGCTCGGAGCCGAGCTTCTAGGCATGGGAAAAGAGCTCTCCCGCACGAAACGTTTTCGCGACGCGGTCCTCGAGTTCATGGTCGGCCAGCCGCCGGCCATGGATCTCATTTCGCTCGATCCCGTGTTCCGGAGCGTCCGCGCGTTGACCGCGGATAGCCTCGAGCGTCACGCCGTGCGTTTCGAGACGACGGATCTTGCACCGACCGATCGGGTTCGGGCCGACGCGTTTCTACTTCGCTCCGCGCTCTCGGCGCTCGTCGAGCGCGCCGAGCACGACTTGAGCGGGCATAATGGCGGCCTCATCCGCCTCTCCGCCCGCATCGAAGAGGGCAAAGCGTATATCCAAGTCACCGACAATGTGGCCCGCGTCCGGCAATCGCGAGATGGCGGCGACGAATATGTCGCTTGGGCGCTCGATCGCAACGGAGCGAGCTGGCCGATGTCCTTCGTGAGCAATATCGTCGAATATTTTCAAGGTGAGTGGTCCTCCGCCGCCACCGAGCAAGGCAACGAGCTCACGCTGATTCTGCCAGCGCAATAACCATCCCTTCCTCGACCTCTCGAGCCAAAAAAGCCGCGGCGCATCGGGCTCGATCCTGCCTCTAGCGGCGGTACCTTGCCGCGACTCTGTCCCTGACATAACATGGGCCCGGTAATTCCTGGAAGGCCCTCATGAGTGAATCCTCTTTTAGACGTGTGCTCGGCCCTGTGGTGACGTTCCGCGAGGGCGAGGCGGTTACCGGGGTCCTCATGTTCGTCTATTCCTTCCTGGTGATGACCGCCTACAACATCATCAAGCCATCCGCGGCTTCAACGTTCATTGCCGACATCGGCGCGAGATACGTGCCTTATGCGTTTCTCATGGCGGGAGTGTCGATAGGCTTCATCCTGAATTACTACGCCCGCGCCGTGGGCAGGATTCCGAAGCTCTGGGTATTGCCCGGCACCCAGCTCGTGCTTATTCCGGTGCTGATCGGCTTCTGGTTTCTCTTCCGGCTAGACCAGCCCTGGGTCGTTGCACCCATTACCATCATTCCGCGTCTTCCTGCTATGGAAGAGGCGTGGACGGCGGCTAAGCTGCTCTCGGCGGCGTTTTTTTTCTTCGGGCGCCTCCTTCTCGGGATCTTCCTGATCAGCCAGTTCTGGACACTCGCGAACGACATCTACGATCCACGCCAAGCGAAGCGGGTCTTCGGCTTCATTGGGGCGGGCGCGACGGTGGGGGGCATGATGGGCGCCTGGCTCACGATGCAGCTCGCGGCGCCCCTCGGCACCGAGAACCTCATCCTGCTCAGCGCGGGAATCCTCGCGGTTTGTTTCTTTCTCGTGCTCCAGATTCAGAAGCGATCGCAGATCGACGCCGACGCCTCGTTCGAGGTCAAGGCCACCGTGGGCGGCGGCGAGGCCGTGGCAATGCTGCGACAATCGAAACACTTGCAGCTCATAGCACTCATCATCGGCTTTGGCGCGCTCGGTGCGGCCACGCTGGAGCAACAACTTTATATGGTCTCGGAGGCCCAAGGCGATAACCTCGACGGTATTACGAGCTTTCTCGCGTCGATCACGCTCTTCATCTCGTTCTTCGGCCTCATCATTCAAGTCTATTTCACACCGCGCATCTACAAGATCTTCGGAATCGGCTTTGCGTTGACCCTTCTGCCGGTAAGCCTCACCGCGACCGCTCTTCTCGTCATATTCAATCAAGGGTTCTGGACTGCGGCCGTCGCCAAGGTCACTGATGGCTCGCTGCGCTACAGCATCGACAAGACGACCCGGGAAACGCTGTTTCTTCCTCTTCCCGCCGAAATCAAACTGAAAGCGAAGTCCTTCGTCGATGTGGTCGCGGACCGATTCATCGGCAAAGGCCTCGGTTCGATCATCCTCCTCGTGGCGTTGAACGTCTTTGGCTTCGCGTGGTGGCAATTGAGCTATCTGATTCTCGGCTATGCCGGCCTGTGGCTCGTCCTGACGCGTCTCGCCAAACGAGAGTACCTTGCCACGTTTCGCCGTAGCATCGAGACGCTGTCGCTCGAGCCCGAGAGGCTCACGCCCCAAGCAGGCGATCTGGCGACGGTGGAGACCCTCGTGGAGGAGCTCGGAAGTCCGGATGCTCAGCGGGTGCTGCGCTCGATCGAGCTACTCGAGGCTATCGAGAAACGCAACTTGATAACACCGCTCCTGCTCCGACACGGCTCTCCTGAAGTACGCTCCCGCGCTCTCGAAGCCATCCCAAAGGCGCCCCCCGAGCTCGTGAAGCGCTGGCTGCCTTCGGTCGAGCAATCTCTGAAAGACGAGGATCCCGGCGTGCGCGCCGCCGCCGTAGAGGTGTTGGCCTCAGTCCACAACCGCGATGCCCGTGAGATGATGCGGCCCTATCTCGAGGACAGCGACCCACGAATCGTCGCGACCGCCGCGGTCGCGCTCGCCGAGAGCGACGACGAGAACGACCGACGGGTCGCGGAAGATACGATCGTGCGGCTTGCATCTGACGGCCGCGAATCGGCCGTCGCCGCTCGAAGGGAAGCTGCGCGAGCCATCACCCGCACCACGGACCCTCGTTTTCGACAGCTTCTCATCCCCCTCCTGAACGATCCGGATATCTCCGTAGCGCGCGAGGCCATAAAGAGTGCGCGCCTCTTGGACGATGCTGATTTGCTCTTCGTGCCGGCGCTCGTTTCACTCTTGGGAGACCGGCGTCTCAAGAACACGGCGCGCGACGTCTTGGTGAGCTATGGCGATGAAGTGATTCCGACCCTCGCGTTTTTTCTCAATGACGAGAACGAGGACCCGTGGGTGCGCCGCCACATTCCCGGGACCCTTGCCTCCATCCCCTCAGAAGCCTCGGTCGCCGAGCTCTCGGGATGCCTCGGGACGGAGGACGGCTTCATACGGTTCAAGGCCATCAAGGCGCTCGAGACAATGCGGCGCGACAACCCCGAGCTCGCGATCGATACAAAGCTCATCGAAGCGCTCCTCGAGAAAGAGATGCGACATTACTATCGTTATCTCGGTATCGACTACGACCTGTTCGAAAAAGGCGGCGTGTCCCGCGATTCGCTGCTGAGCCAGGCCGTGAAAGAAAAGCTCGAGCGAGGCATGGATCGCCTGTTCCGACTTCTCAGCCTTTTATACGACTGGGGCGACATCCGAGCGGCGCGTTGGGCCATCGAGCGAGGCGTAGCGCGCGATCGTGCAAGCGCCATCGAGTTTCTCGACAACACGTTGTCAGGCAACTTACGCAAAATAATTCTTCCTTTGATCGACGAGGGCCCACTCGAGGAGAAAGTGCGCAAGGGCAACGTGCTCCTCAAAACCAGGGTCCGGGATGTCGAAGAGGCCCTGACGCGACTCATCTACGACGAAGACGTCGTCATTGCCGCAACCGCCATCGATTTGGTGCGCGAGCTGAAACTCTGGTCTCTCGCGGATGACCTCACGCAAGTTTTGGAATTTCGAGACGCGCGCGATTTTGCCGTGTTCGAATCGGCGTCCGAAGCGCTCGCCGCTCATCGTTTGAGCGAGACCCCGCATGCAGTTTGAGCTCCTTGCACCCGTACCCGCTGTGACGCTAGCGCGCAAGCTGCGCGAGATTCCGCTTTTCCGATTCGCTTCCGTCGACGAGCTGTTCCGCGTTTCCACGATCGCGCAACAGGTGCGTTACGGCCAACATTCGAAAGTGCAGGAGCGCGGCGCCCAGGCGGCCTATATCCAGGTGCTGCTCGAGGGCGCCTTCGAAGTTACCAACGCGCAGCAACGGACCGAAAGAGTGGAACCGCCCGCCATACTCGGCTTTCGGGAAGTGGTCGCCGGAACTACGCTCCGAACCGACGTTACGGCAGTGTCGGACTCGATCGCCCTCGTCATGGCCGCGGAAGAGTTTCGCGCGCTGCTATCGGCGAATATCGAGCTCGCACAGGGGTTGTTTCGCATGTTGCTCGAAGAGAAAAAGACGGAGGACCCCCGGCCGAGCCAAACCCGAGCGTCGCAAGAGCTACAAGCGCCGACCCCCGGAGTCGAGCTGAAATCCGTCGACAAAGTGTTGATCCTCCAGATCCTACCGGTTTTCGAAGGGGCCCGGACGGATGAGCTCTACGAGCTCGCCGCCATCACCCGGGACGTCGTGCTCGAGCCCGACAAAGCACTTTTCTCGGAAGGCCACCCTTCCTCGATCTGGCTCGTGCTCGCTGGCGAGATCACGCTCGAGTCTAGGGACGGTGAACAGAAGGGGACCGCTAGCACCGGAGATTGCATCGGCGTCCACGAGACCCTCGCGGGAGCGGACTGGTCCTGGCGGGCGCGGGCAACCTCCTCGGGCAGGGCTCTGCAGATCGAGCGCGATGCTCTTTTCGAGCTTCTTTCGGATCGCATGGATTTACTTCAAGGCATCTTCGGGGCGATCCTCCGTGACGCTGACACCGAGCATGAGAGCCAAGACGGGTGAGCCGGGCTATGCAACGAACCCTCTTGCACGCTTTCACTCTGACGCTTCTCCTCTCGACACAACTCGTGGCTCGAACGAGCGACGCGGTGTGGGAGAACGTCGAGCGCATCGTCGCGATCGGAGATATTCACGGAGGCTATGACAACCTCGTCTCCGTTCTTCAGAATGCCGAGCTCATCGATAACCGGCTTCGCTGGATTGGGGGCAAGGCCCACCTGGTGCAAAATGGCGACATCGTTGATCGCGGTCCGGAATCACGCAAGGCGATGGACCTCTTGATGAAGCTCGAGGACAAAGCCGAGGATGCCGGCGGACGCGTTCACGTTCTTATCGGCAATCACGAAATGATGAACGTCGTCGGCATTCTCGAGCTCGTCTCCGACAAGGAATATGCGGCTTTCATGGATCGCGATTCGCGCAAAACGCGCGAGCGGGCCTTCGATCGCTTTTACGAACAAATGCGGCGCGAGGCAAAGCAAAACAAGGAGGACGTCGAGCCAATCGGCGAAGCACGGAAGAAGTTCGAAGAAGACGTCCCACTCGGCTGGATCGAGCACCGGCGCGCTTTCGCCAAGGATGGCCGCTATGGCCGCTGGATCATGGAGCACAATACCGCGATCAAGATCAACGGCATTGTGTTCTCTCACGGCGACTGGAGCGAGGAATATTCGGAGCGCGACATCGACGACGTGAACAAGCAGGTGCGTCAGGAGCTAAAGGGCGAGCTTCCCTTTGAGGGCGGCATCATTTTCGATGTGTTGTCCCCTTTGCAATATCGAGGCTTCGCCAACACGAAGTTGACGGTCGAGGCGCAGCAAGCCGAGGAGCCGAGCATCGACCGCACTCTCGCGAATCTCGGTGCGAGCCGGATGGTGGTTGGCCACACGCTCACGCCGGGTCTGATCGAGTCGCGCTTCGGGGGAAAACACATCAGCATCGATGTCGGCATGCTCAATCTCTATCGGGGCGGCCATCGCATCGCGCTCGAGATCGAGGGCGACGAGCTCCGGGCGATCCACGATGGCGGCAAGATTCCCCTCCCCTTGAATCTCGATGAGAACACGCTCGACGACTACGTGCGCGCTGTAGCGAAAGTCGATCCGACGAACGTCGACGTCCAGCTGAAGCTCGTCGACATGCTCGGTCGGCAAGGCCGGAGCGACGCGAGTGCTCCGATCTTGGAAAGACTTTTCGAGCAAAACGCCGACCACGTTCCTCTTCGCTATCGCGATCGTCTTGGAATCCATTACCTCAACAAAGGCGACGAGGCGAAGGCCGAAGGGCAATTCCTTCTCTATATTGGCAGCCTCGCCCAACTCGTGGAGAGGAACCCGGCCAACGTCAACTTGGCCAACTTGCTCGCGCGCCTCTGCGTCGACAAAGGTCTCGAGCTCGATCTCGCCGAGGAAACGATTCGGGACGCGGTCGCGCGCTCGCCCTCGGCCCTCAATTTCCAGCTAACTCTAGCTCGCGTGCATCTCGCCAAAAACGCCTATCGCGAGGCGTTGACCGTGTTGACGGCCTTTCCGGAAGCGAATAGCGTGGGCTACGACATGCACTATTTTTCCGGGCTCGCCTATTTGGGTTTGGAAGATCGCGCGAAAGCAAAGATCGCGTTTGAAGACGCGGTCGTTGCCGAGCCTTCGCGTGACGAAGCCAAAAGGGAACTGAAAAAATTGGAGGGGACATCTGAGGACCCGCGGGCCCTCGACAAGAAATGAAGGTCGACCCGCCGCCACACCATGGTGCCGGTGGGGACGGCGGGCCGAGCTCTCGATGCTCCTATTTCTTCGGCGGAACGACGGCGTCCTTGCAAGCCTTCGCAACGCGAAACTTGACGACGGTCTTCTTCGGGATCTGAATCTCCTCACCCGTCTGAGGATTACGTCCCTTCCGCGCATTGCGGATGGACTTTACGAGCTTCCCGAGACCGGGAAGGACGAACTGGCCCGTTTTTCTGGTCTCACTGACGGCCAGGGCAGCATAGGATTCGATCCACGCTGCCGCTTCCTTCTTCGGGACCTGCATGGTCTCGGCAAACTTGGCCACGATTTGAGTCTTCGTCATTGGTTTTGTCGCCATTCCTCAAGTCTCCTTTTCGTTTAATGGGAGCTTCCTGGAGGAAGCATCCCGCGACAACGTAGGGCTCGAGTCGAACGATTACCTCGCTGGGCAGCCGCCTTCCCTCGCGCCATGAGAATTCCGTGTTGTAAAAGAAATCGACCGTTTTATCAATCGACAGCTATCTTAATCCCGTTCTTTGCATTCCGCAAGCGAGAAACGCGAAAAACCCGCTAAAAACGCCACTTTTTTGCGTTTTTCCCACAAGGTGACGCGATAATGCCCCATTGGAGCACATCGTTCGACACTCTCGCCACGACACATGAGCTAACTACTTCAATCGAGCGAGCTCCGAAGCGCTCAGCTTCGCCGCCGGTCCTTGGACGAGCGCATTGAAAAGCAACTTGAACGTCGCTGGCGTCTGCGTTCGAAAATCGATTTGGCTCCCGAGCGCCACGACGTTACCCTTCCCGACGTCGAAGGCGACGACGCTTGCTTGATCGCGAAGAAGCTCCCCGCCAAGAAGCCATCCGCTCGCGACGAGGTCTTCTTCATCCGGATATTTGGACACTACCTCGGACCTAATCTCGAAATCTGGCTTGAGGCGATAGGCTTGATCGTGGCGGAAGAAAACGGGCCAGCGCTCGGGCATGCCGAAGGCGATGGGATGGTTCGGATTATATTCTTGCTCCAGTAGCGACCCAGGGCAGTAGAAAACAGAAGTCGGATCGACGACGCGGCCTTCGATGGCTTTGATGAGCTGCGCCGGGCTCTCGAAAGCCTCTTTGAACATGCGATCCGCTTCGCGTGCGGAGACCGAAGGGCGCGGGTCGGCGGGCTCTGGCCCACGGCGGCGGCGGCGAGGTGCCGCCGGAAGAACGGGCTCGATGGGCAGGTCGAGCAAATCGCGGGCGGTAGCGACCGCGTTTCCTATCGCGACGAGGGAGCCGCCATTCGTAACGAACTGACCGAGACGCTCCCAACCTTCTTGACCTATCCCATAGGCCCAGCGCCACTCCTCGGAATGGCGAGCCGGCGATAGTCCGTTTATCATGCGCTGCTTCGTCGTTCCCGCCGGCAGTAGAATGACGTCATATTTCTCTCGAAGGTCCGCTTCGAAATCCATCGAGGACATGACCTCGTGATCGAACTCGTATTGTTCGAGGAGCCACATGAGCCAACCTGCCGGCATATTGTTGGCGGCCCGGTAGAGACCAACTCGCGTCGGGCGCTTCATGCGAAAGCCTTCGACCCGTACGGCCCGATCCGTGGCCAATACGGGAAGGCCGGTCTCTTTCGCGACCGACTCGAGAACGGATGCGGCTTTGCGGGTCGGAGGCACGAGCCAGGCACCCGGGGCGACGCTCTCGCCGGACAGCTCGAGCCTCGACCCCGCACGAAAGACGGGGACCCCTTCTTTCAAGAGACGATTGAGCGCGAGAAATCCGGCGTTCGAATCCGGCGGGATGACGTAGGCCCACTTGGGCCGGCCCGGCATCCGTACGAGCGCCGGCTCCACTTTGTCGACGAGCGTAGTCGAAACGCGTAGCGGCTCGTCAATTTGCTCAACGGTAACACCCATCAAATATCCGAGCGTATGCGCGGTGACATCATAAGGCGGGATGGGCGGTCCGCCGGGGTAGTAGCGGAGATCGGGATATTCCTGCACTTCGAGCATCGTTTTCGCGAAAGCGCCGTAAGGCTGGTCGAGACGAATGACCCAAGAGCCTTCCTCAAAGTCCATTCCGTCCACGTGGAACGGCGCGCTCGCCCGATGAATCTCGACCTCACCTGTGTCCAAGATACCGAGCAATTTGAGCGTCGCGTAAGGATCGCGCTGCTCTTTCGGAATGACGAAGGCAAAAGGCGGCCCGTCGTGCTCCACCCAGTCGCGGTGGATCTTGTAGAAATTCTCGAGCCATGTCGTGCGATATTTCGCGAGATGAGTGAGGCCGCCAAAAACGGCGGTGATGCCGTAATCCACGATCTGTCGGAGGTGCCATTCCGTTTCCGTATAAGGACGCGGGAAGTTCGACCGTTTCTCCTGAGGCCCGAGCGGCTGGCCGTTCGGGCTCACGAAGGGGTCGGCGAGATTCGCGCTCGCGATCTCGGTGAGGATGCGCGGCTGGCCGTGATAGACCATGTATTGACGCGCCGGCGTCCAGAGATCGTATTGGGTGTTGTAAGTGACGCCATCCTTGCCGGCCGCGATGAGAGCGCCCGCCATCGCGAGACCGAGCTGCGCTTGCTCTTGCACGATCAAGGGATGAATGTTTCCGTCATAGGGGTCCTTGAACGGCGGCACGAAAATGCGGGCGCCCATCGGGCCCATCTGATGCATGTCGTGCGTGACCGTCGGCTTGTAGACGTTTTGCACTTTCTCCAAATTGAGGCGCGTTTCGACTTGCGTGAACATGAACCAGTCGCGATTGTCATCGTGGCCGACATATTTATGATAGAGGTCCGGATAGACGCGGTCGTAGGACGTATCTTTCGTTTCGTACCAGTGGTCGATGACCATCACCTGGCCGTCCGGATTTTGGGAAGGGACATAGAGAAGAACGATGTTGTCGAGAATCTCCTGGACCTCTTTGGAATCCTCGGTGGCTAAACGATGGACGATGAGCGGCACCGCTTGCCCGTTGCCGACTTCCGTCGAGTGGATGGTGGCGTAAAGGAAGTAGAACGGACGACCTTCTTCCGCCAGAGCCATCGCCTCGGTCTCGTCTAGACCTCGAGGATCCGCCAAACGCCGGTTGATCTCGACGAGGCGATCGAGACGGGCAAGGTTCTCCGGCGAGCTGATCTTGAGGAGCACATAAGGGTTGCCTTCGGTCGTCTTTCCGAGCTCCTCGTAGAGCACCCGATCCGACTCCCCTGCCACGTGCTGCAAATATTCGAGCACTTTGGGATAGCGGGCCATCTCGCCATCTGTACCGATACGAAATCCGAAGAACTCTTCGGGCTCCTGGATGGCCTGGGTGGATTGCGTGGCCTGGGTAGATTGCGCGGCGGCGGTAAAGCTCATTACCGTCATCGCGATAACGGAAAGGGCGAAAGCGCGAGCTATACGGGGCATCAGGTGTCTCCTGTCACGAATCGTGGACGTTATAGGTCGGCAGCATATTTCGGCCCGCGCCGAAAATCAACGCCCGGCAGGAACACGGGCGTGCGTCTCCAGCGTGCGGAAGCTCGGATCGCGCGGAGTGGCGTAGACTTGCCACTCTAAAGCCTACGTTCCTATGGCCGTAGGAGGTGAAGATGCCTCGAAAGCCGGTCCCCCACAGTTGTCCGTAAGCTCACTTAGAGAACTGGCGGAGAACCGACCGAGTCGAGTCCCATGCGGCGCGGCGCGGTGTCCGAGGCGGTTGAACTGTGGTCAAAGGAGTGTCCGCTGCCAGCACGACCCGCGGACGCGGCATGGCACTTCAGCCTCACGCGTAGCAAGGGGGAAGACGCGTTTCCGGTATCTGAGCGCGGAGCAGGCCGCTTTGGCCCGCCAGCACCTCTAGAGGCAGTCCAGCGAGATGGGGCGCGGAGGTTGCCGAGGACGAGAAGCTCGTGGTCGATCCGCCGGGGCTAATCGACCACGCCCGTAGGGCGTGGGTTTAGGAAGGCCCCCCCGAGGGGGCCGAGGACAGGGTTGCCTTCGATCAGCTCTACTCCTCTCTGCTCACACAGCGCTCAATTCACCCGCCCCACACCCTTGCGCAACCTTCCATACAACGTCTTTCTTCGGTACTTCGGAATTATCGCAATGTGGCATTTGCGTTCCCATCACACATGCGACAGCCCTTCCCATTCGTGCATGCAAGTTCTCCTCG